>JGI24158J21664_10000661_pt1 | contig 33594 bp, 26 predicted proteins | sample Ectturendosymbi3_FD_21664 | JGI IMG/M metagenome (IMG submission 21664)
TTGACCACACGCTTCAGGTGGTTGGTTGCAACAAGGGGCTGCTTCACCTTTTTTAAATATTGCTGCCAGCACTCGCCTTTTTTAAATATTGCTGCCAGCACTCGCCTTTTGATCACTCTCTCGTTTTCGCTATAGCTGACAGAACTTGAGAAGGCAGAGCGCGTGAGAGTGATGTGGATGTTGCCGTACATGGATAATGAACGTTACACCAGAACTTTTTTCAATGATGCCAGTCATTCCAGACGTAAAATTACTTTTTGGTGAGCGGTTACGTGGACTTTATGGTTACCTGGATTGGAGACGGTTTGCCTTCCTCCTTCCTGTACGTAGGATTTTTAGACTATACCATCGCTCAAGCACAAGTTGCAGAGCTGGATCTGCACTGACAGATCAGACAATTGATCACAACCTTCACTTTACTCCGCTTCGTGAAGAGAGTTAAGGTGTTATTTGGAATTTCGGAATGCAGGCCTCTATATATGCGGAGGAAAAATAACTACCAGGATACAAAGAATTGTTGTACTAATATTTTTCTATCAAAAGTGTTCTTACGTGATAAGCACAAAGGGCTTGTTTCGAGAGGCACAGGCTATTGAGAAACACGAAAGGAACAGTTGCAACATAGTCACGACACGACGTGATGCAAAAATCCCCGAGAGGCACGTCCTATTTAGATTTACTTATTTCACGTGGATCTGAACAAAAGTGAGCTTTGTTATATAACTCCGCAAGCATACCCGAAGAATTTATAGGAATTGTTTGACAAGCTTCTGAGAAAAATTTTTCAGGGTACTTCGAATACCGATGCAGGTCCCCCGCAAGCCCGTAACCAGGGGGGGGGCAATGGGACAATTGCCCCCCCCCAATTCCGAAAGTTGCACCAAAAATGTTTAGGTCAATCAAGCTTTTGATATGTAAGCCAAAGAAATTTTTCAGGGCAAATCAACGAAAATGCTTGCTATTGCATAATTTAGTCGAAACTGACCAAAGCACTGTGGTTCATCAATTGTCCATTGTTCAAACGTTGTGTACCAAGGGGGAAATAGTAGAATTTTCCAGGTGAAACCAAGGATTTTCGTAGGGTGGGCAAAAATGGTGAAATTTCATTTTTTTCCGCTCGAAACTAAGTAAACCTTTTTTGCTAGAAATATAATAGGAAAATGTCAAATTTCAAAATGTATGGAGGGGCCAAGGCTGCCCTCTACCCCTCCCCTTTCGACGCTTATGGTTGTGTATATAATGTAAATGCTGGAGAATTCATATCATGGCTGACATTTTCCTGAGGTAAGCCCCGTGTGGAAGTTAGTGATAATGAAGTACGACATTGTATCTTACCGCATGTAATCACTAACCAAAGTGAAACAAGGAGTAACACTTTTCCCAGCTGTTTCTGACGCACCAGCTTGTTGAATCTCACCTAATAGTGATGTAAACTTATAATTTCAAGCCCATCGCAAAAATGTCTCTCCTCTCTGATAATTCCGGCGTGCTACAAATGCTGTGCATCTTACCCATGTCTCCAGCATAAGGCATAGCCTTAAATGTAAATCTTATATCTTGTGTACTGTTTCAAAACTAAATAGCGGTGACGTACGTTTTATATGCCTTGAAGCTCAAACTTTGGTTGAGAAGAAATCCAGTTTCAAAGTCTTTTTATTGCGCAAATAAGCCATACACCAGGGATCTCAAACTCAAATTGCTTCGAGGGCGAAACGAGGACTTTAAAATAAACCAGGGCCGCATTATGCAGCAAAGGCGGTACCTGAGCCTTACTAGAAACAGCTTCTACACCTTTTTTGCGGCGAATAGTGTTGTGAGTTATAGGGAATTTATCTCTAGAGCCTTTTCTACGTTCGTTTTAAATGAACTTGTTGTCTCGCTGGCCTAGCACTTTTAAACACCGATGAATAAACTAAATAACCTAAGTGTTAATTATTTCAAAATTCCCAAAAAACATCGCAGGCCGCACAAAATGCCCTCGCGGGCTGCGTGTTTGAAACCCCTGCCATAGACACTCTTTAGCAACAACATTCTTTCTAGATATTTATTCGTTACGATTAAAGCTGCATTGTAACGATTTAATCACAATCATGTTGAGCTTTACCGCTTTCATCAATGATTTCGTATTAACTTTCCGGAGAGAAAAAAAGCTTGGGTCAACTAATCACAATCCTACCTGCGCATAGTCTAAAAGTGTTATAACTTTCATCTAATGTTAATTGCCATCCTATCCTACTGTGAACGTAAAACCATTCCCTGCAACGGGTAGTCTCAGCAGCAAAATCTAACGTAAGTAGGAAGATGGTTTTCATTTTGGAAGTGCTGAGGACATTGACACTGCCATTACTTACAGATATCTTGCAATCTGTTTCATCGATAAAGCGCATGTAACTAAAATAAAAAAGTTGACTTTTTTCCCAGTCAATTGACTTCTTTTTTAAACACTCATAGATTTGAAAAATACAACCGTTTACGCTAGAATGGCTAGAATGAGCAGTTCCCAAACTTTTTAGCGTTACCCAAATCTGAGTTTGGTGAACACGCCCAAGCCTCAAACAGCTAATGAAAAAAAGATTGTATCGGTGATCTTTGGCAGTAGTCTAAGTTACTAAGTTCGTTTTTAATGTCAGTATTCCACTCTTTTCTCAAGTACCTACACGCTACAGACAAAGACAAACAGTGGTAACGTTGAAAATACACAACTCCGGTTTGGACCGCCTTGGCACGGCCCATTTTTTGACCCTTCGTCACCCTTGTTTGAGTTTCGACCGATACTGGGCTAGATCAACTAATCCACTGTTGTTTTAAGTTGCGGAAATCTGCAGAGCCGTTGTGAGAATAGATTGTGGTTTCCTTTTCACAAACACAATTGTTTTCACACTTTGTGTAGACTGCGTGGGTCAAACATATGCACTTTTGTTTAAGAGGACATTTGTAACTTTTGAAATGCATTTCATAGTGTTTAATGACATGAAATCCAAACATTTTTCAAACGCGTCGAGGTATCCTAGCCTTTACGTTATCAGCTCTATACATCAACCAGCTGCTCAAGAATTGGATAAGATCCACGTCTTATATGCGCGCAAGTTTTGTACTCGGCTTCGATTGAACCTGTGTTGATGTACATCAGAAGCGCGTAGATATAAAAACGCAATAATAATGGCGGACACAATGACCACAATGACAACTGCAATATCGGCTGCAAAAGGCATACACAAAACATCGAGATTTTCACAAGCGATCTTGCATGAAAGTTTTTCGAGCAAATGGTGGCTTTCATTCAAAATAGAAACTTGGAACTTCATTAAAAAAACTTTAAAAATTTTTCAGTTCAACGAAATGGACTATGTATTTGCCGGCTTAAATCTCAACATAGTATTTAAAAAAACCGCGAGAAAAATGCATCTTTCATGGATGATGCTTCGACAACAAGGGGTACAACTGTAAATAATCAAATGTTGAGAGTTTAGACTTGGCTGTGGTTTGACCCCCTATCAAAATTCCTGGCTATGTGCCTGGTCCCCGTAGCTACTAAGGCTCTCGACGAAACTTGTATAGTTTGTTTGCATAGTGACCAGAAAATCAACAAAACAGTTGCCATGCCAGATTTAGAGATGGATTTGTTCCATAGGCCAGGGGTTCTCAAACGTTTGTTGTTATGGAGCCCATGAAGAGATCGACCATAATTTGCGGAGCCCCACAATAAATTTCTAAAAATAAAAACAGTTGGAAAATTAGCCAAGTCAGTATTTTGATAAGTAAACGAATAGCTCGCGGAGCCCCGAGGTTTCTCTCGCGGAGCCCTGGGGCTCCGTACGGAGCACTTTGAGAACCTATGGCATAGGCAACAGGCTTACACTAGTAATTTTGGCCTTGAATACAGACAAGCTTAGCCTGCGTACTTTCATCCACCCGGGTCCCAAAACCTACCGGGCCCGGGTACAATATATCTCTTGTGCCGCTCTCTAAGGTAGTAGGCTCTGCCCAACACACAGGTCCTAGCTTACGCAACATTAGCAAGTATGCATACCTTGTTTGCCCAGAGCGCTTGCGCTGGCTCGTAAATGTCAGCCTGGAGCAGGACAGTAGATTCCCCCAACAGCGTATGCTCTGTGGCGAGCTTGCATTTGGCTCCATGCCCGCAGGCAAAGTTATTCCCAAGCCAAGGTTGTCTGCACGTTAGACCCCAAAGCAGGTTATAATCGACTGTGAAAACCTGGAAGCTGCAACGGGTGCGAATGCACATGGAGGTTGGCTTTGTCAGCCCAGCAGTCCAAGCAATAGCAGAAAGAAACCAGGAAAGGTTGAGGAGGAACGGCCGCCGGCGACAAACGCGTTGACTGTCCTTAACCACAAACGTTGCCTCTGCAGAAACTGCAACAGGTGTGGCAGCTTCTGTCGCATTGGGCTGCACCGTTATAGAAGGATCTCCAACGCAACCAAATCGTGACACCAAAGTGCACTTTCATTGTTTTTGATGCAAGATGATGCCAATCATGAATACGTCACACCGAAACAAAGGCAGCAGTCGCCCGTGACATACGTTCTGAAACGATTGTTGAGGCCTTTTCAAAAAATTTAGACGTCCTAACCTGTATTGCAATAGTTGTATATTAGCAAGCATTTTTAATTTAAACATTCTCATATTTATTCATCTTTAAAATAATTGGGGGCAAGTAATATATGTTTCGAACTTTAGTGCATTATTTGGATGCTTTTATTAAAATAAAACTTTTCCAAGATATTTTCCCAGGATTTCTGATTTTAAATATCTGTGGTATTTGTAGTCATTGCACAACAGTGGTGCCCAGTGGCGTAGCCAGCCCAGAAATTTTTGGGGGGACAAAATGTTTGATGTTAGGCGAATAACACTATTTTGTTTGNAAAAACGCCTCTCAAAGCACAAAATGATTACATTTTCTAAAAATTTTGGGGGGCATGGCCCCTTTAGCCCCCCCTGACTACGCCTATGGTGGTGCCCACACATACATCACTAAAAATCGATACAGGTACAGATAGTTTGGCTCATTTCTTAAACAGAAATAGGAATCCCTTGCTTCTGAATACTAGGATCCACACAGTATGGTTTCAGTTGCGTACAGAATCTTGGGACAATTGCCAAACACCAAAAAGATGGCTATTTATGCTCGTTTTTCCACGTGCGTATAATTTAAGTTTGTTTTTGACAGGGGGGAAGGACTACCAGCAGCAGACTGCTGTCCCTCTGGACTCTGAAACTCACGGTGGCGAAGACGTGATGATACTCGCAAGAGGTCCAATGGCTCACCTGTTCCATGGAGTGCACGAGCAGAGCTACATTGCTCACGCAATGAGGTGCGTTTTACGTTTCAAGTGTAAGTCCCGGCAACAATTAAAGGATTACGTCTGTTTTTCATGCTGAGATTGTGGCGTATGTAGGTAACCATCGACCACACAAAGCAAGGGCTGTTGAGCCGGCGCCAGGAGTCGGAGACCAAGCAATTTTGGATGGCTGGAGCCAGAGCACGAGCCAAAATCTTTCAGATGGTGGAGCCGGAGCCCGAAATTAGGGTTCCGCTTCCGCGAGGATACTTTATGGGGCATACATTTTTGTGCATATAATACAATGTTTCTTTCCGTTTTTTGACCAAATTCTACTGGAGGCGGAGCCAAAAACTTCTAGATGTTGGAACCGGCGCAAAAAAATTCAGATGCCCGGAGCTGGAGCCGGAGCCTGAAATTTGAGTACCGGCTCCACAGCCCTGACTCAAAGAATGCATCAGTTTGGTGCGAAAGAAAATCTATGGATGCAAGGGCCTCGTTCTCGCGTCTTTTGCCATGTTTCATATGTATTCACTGTTTTAGCCCATTTCTTTCAAAAATTAGTATCAAATCGTTACGTGCGCCAACGACATGTGCCGAGAGGTTGTCAGTAAAGTGTTGCCTCAAAATATTAAACAGTAAGCAGGTCGCATTGTAGATAACTTTACTGGGTCCTACATTAGCGGTTCTAAGTTTAAAAGCACTGTAGTCCCACCATTACTTGAGGCTTTGACAGTGCTTTCTAGCAATGCTTATTGCTTGGGTATTTCATCTGTGAAAATTTGAAAGAAAAATAAATTAATTTTTACTTAGCTCTCATGATCTAGCCTATGACGACTTTTGGTTTTTCACTTTTTACAAAGGGAAATTACCATGAAAAAAATAGAAAATATGATTTACGACACCTTGATTTTTCCAACTCTAATGGAAACGTTAAAATTTTTAATTGATTTCGTGGCGTCTACTTCCAAGGATTGTTGATTGTATCTTGCGAAAAGGTAACGTCAATAAGGGTCTATGCCAGGGGTGTACAACCTATACGAAGTACGGCCGCCAATGAGTTCGAGTTATATTTATGAGATACTTCCAAGTGCCAACCAACACAGAACACATTCAAACATAAATTGCGTATTCATTCTATAACTCTTTGTGACATCGCCATCCAGGTTGTTACGCATCGCGTCGACTAATTTTCTTGCCTTGCGTTTGTTTTACTTCAATATACGCCAGCACGGCCGCCAAATCTTATATTTCGAATTACATGTAGACGGCCGCAAATTTCATTATCGAAGGCCGCATGCGAACGTACGGCCGCAGGTTGTGCACCGTTGGTCTATGCATACATACCCTTTTACAGATATGCTTCTTGCGTCGGCACCAACAAGGGTCACTGTGAAAGTCAAGTTCGATCACAATCGCAAACAAGAACCGAAGAATCCAAAGTGGAGTTTTTGGGATACGACATGAACAAGAGTTCGGCCGAAGCAGGACTCTATTCTTTGTTTTCTCTGTCACTTTTGTTTGCAATATGTGACATAACGTTGGTGGGCTTGCTTGTGAAGAAATTGAAATAAGTGTATTTCTTGTACATTTGCTGCTTTTGAAAAAAAATGCTGTAATCTCCCCTTTCATGATATGTAATTGCTTAATTTTCTATAGGCCTTGGCAAAGTCTGCAAAAGTGTGTCAACGTTTTTTGAGGTTGCAGATTATGACAGTGTATTTGTTTGAAGTTTACATCCACTAAATTTATGTTTCTATCATTTCTTAAAATAAAACTGCAAAAAATCAATTGTTAATCTTTTCAACATGAACATGCTATTTTTATTTGAACCTGTTTTTTAATAATTACACCAGAAAGCAAACACAAATTTAGAAATGAACCATAGTTAACCATATTTTGCGATGAAGATTATGTAGATTTTCATTTTTCGAAGTTTTAGGTTTTTCAGTTAGAATGTGTAATAACTGCCATACGAGTGCCATGGGTTTCATGCGAAAATAGCAGTTTTTTTCGGAAAGAAAAGCAAGTCAATTTTACAGAGGTTGCAATTAAGTGGCGCTCATGCGATGTTTTGTGGCAGAAAGTTCATGCAATAAAACTGATCATCGCGCTGTCTACCACTCTGCGTGAAATTGTGTATTTCCCTTGCAAAGCTCAAGTTTGTGTGAAGCAACATATCGGTAGACTAAACTCAAGATATACTTTTTCGTTCAGCAACGACTAAACAGCATTGAAAAAAAACAACAATAAGCGCAATAAAAGCAATCATAAGCCATTTGAACAGTAACATTCGAATGTACTGCATTCCATGTGCACAACAAAACGAATCAGGGCAAGATAATTGGTTATCCAGAAATAGAATTTCGCAAGTAGTGAAGTTTCATTTTCCTACCACAACATGCTTGTCCAACATTATTCTAATTCATGTCAATAACAACACTTTTTGCCAAAACCAAAGTTAATCTTTAGGTAATCTACTGCGAATTTTAAGAAATTAAATACGCAGTGACCTTTCAGAAGTTTGAGAAATGAAAAATTTTGTCATTATTGTTTTCCAGGCTCGATTCGTCTTCCTAATGAAAACTTTCTTTAAATGATGCTTAAATACTTTCAAAGTTCGATTTTTCAAAGTTTGATACACTTTTCTTTTATTTCAACGTTAATGTTTCTGCCAAAATAACTAATGAAAGATTCTCCAAGCCTTGGTGCAATTTTCAAAACTGTGTTCTGTGATACTTAGCTGTTATTCACTATTGTTCATTGATTCGACACCGATTGTTGTAAAACATACTGGTACTAATGGTTGGAATACTTTTATGCTCAGTTAACCATGCAAAGTGTTTAAAGCGTTTGACATGAAACAAGTGAGATCAGCAGCACACAAGCCAGTGGCCATGCTTTGCAAGCAACTGTTGAGGGATGTAGATCAGCATCGCTTTCAACCGGTCCAATTTATCCGAAAGTAAAAAAGATCATGGTCTGTAGTATTTATAAGAAAGAATTCAGTAGTTTTTTAGGCCTGGGTTCATTTGCAGAAACAAGTGAATTTAAAGATATTTTACTTTGTATATGCGAAAGAATTAGTTCGTGAAAATGGATTAGTTTATGCCAATCTATTTATTTTTATGCTTGTTGGGTCAGCTACCGATTGAATTTTAGTTGAGCGATGAACTGTAGTCTTTGTCAAGCTATACAGCGAAAGAACCATTTGCTGTTGACCAAAGGCAATTTTTAAATCGGTTTGGTCTTCAAATACAACCAAACACGCGGCCTACACGGCTTTAATACCGATGTTAAAAATCACCGGGGAATTTCTGGTAAATTTAATCAAATGAGTTTGGCAGTCGTAAACACGGGTAACTCTTCAAAATAAATACACAAAAACACCTTTAAACAAGAGCAGTTTCACATGAAAAATTTGCAAAATTGTTGCGTTTTGAACTCTTTCACAGTTCAAAATCTTTGCAAGGACAAGGCCAATTACAATGAAGAACGTAGCATCAGATTGGTAAAATTATCGCTTTGTATGAAATCAGCAACTTGCTAAGCAGTATTAATCAATCGTCTATTTCGGCTCGAGGAGCCATCGTCCGTAGCTAAAAGGTAACAAAACCGGAAAGCGATTTTATTTAAATTTGAAGCTTATCAGTAACATTCCGCAAAGACTATTTGCAGAAATTTGCGTGTGAGCGTTCAGTTAATCCGGACAGTTTCCCAGATTTTGCTCCACAAAGAGTCGAAACATGCAATTCTACAAGTCGCAAAATTGTTCCTGTAATGAACGTTGCCTGCAGCACTGCTGACTGCGCCGTGTGGTGGACGCTTCGGAGCTTTCGAAATGTCCATGTGCCTCTTGCAGAGGAAATTGTTGTTGAGAAACAATTTAGGGGAGTTCTCTGTGAACGGCGACCTCCAACCGCTGCGCGACCATAGACTTTTTCAGACTTTTCTCCTGAAGCTGTCGACCCCGGTCCAGCAAACGTCGGGCGTCGCGCTGTGCTTCCTGGGCGTAGAAGTCGAACGCTCGCATTCTCATGTATGACTGAAAGAGAAGATTTATTTTGGAAAAGTGTCAGTCGAAGAGTGAAAGCCAGCAATGGTGGGTTAGCCTTGTGCAGGTATTTCAGAAATCTAAATCTAGGAAGAAGCAGCAAGGAAGCAGGACAAAGTTGTGTGCATCGGTGCGGTATTAAGTGCTTAGGCTTTTTGCAAATTAACTTTATTATCGTCGCGTAGAAGTTTAGGTTCCGGTTTAGTCTATTTTGGGAACAGCGCAACCAGCAAACTAACAGTTATAGCAAGATGGTTAAGAAACATCTGGGTAAGAGCTCAGCGAAAGGCTGATGGATCGCACAGTTAATCTTTCCTACAAAGGCCCGTTTCCACGTCTACGTTGTTCCCATATTAAATGTATTCAAAAACACTCTTTTCTGAAGAGAAAAAAAACTTGAGTTCAACTTGATATAGCAAAAAATTCCTCAAGTTGGATATTATAGGAGGCCAAATCAGAAATCATTTGTACCTGACGCAAAGCATTCCTTGTATTAGTTTGCAAATACCACGATTATTAGTTTTAAAGCATTCATTTTTGGGTGTTGAGTTCCTACATTACATAAAATCGAACATTTTGCACGAAACTGTTTGGCCATTTTCAGTAGTTTGCAACAACTTTGTAATGGCAAAGACCTAATATTGCCTTTAGTTTCGCTGTTGTCTTGTTATTCACCCGGATTTACAAAATGTGGCAGCTTGTTTGAATACTTATTTGCAGCGGCAAGACGTTGGGAGGTAACGACAAATGATTGGCACAAATGAAATCAACAGTAATAATATTATGACCTTTTCATCTCATATTCCACTAGTGATAACATAGATTTCAACCATCTGATGTATGTATTTCGAAACTCTGTAATCTTTATTATCTACAAGATACCGTTTCGCCCTGATCAATGCATTACGGAACAAATTGGCAATGGTCATCAGCAAAATGATGGCAACACTGAAACAAAGCACCCAAAATGTTTCCAAGGCAGCTTACAGTGTCCTCCACTTGGCAACCAAAATCTCTTGTAGCAAGCGTCTGCCCTTCAGCTTCTTCATATTTCACTATCTTGTCAAGAAGTTCATCTCTCTGTAAATCACAGCAGTTAATTATATGTGGATTCAGTTTGCATCTGCAACAATACCTGTGGAGGGGTTTGTTGTTTGCGAACCAAAGCACTTTTTGTTTTTATTAGTAAATTGACAAAAATGATCAAAAGCATGATCCTTGAAATACTAGCAATCCTAAGGTTTCAAAACCTTTCCGAATCTTTACAACTGACAGTTTTCATTATTTATTCCATTCGTGACAACAGATGATCGGCCAATCGATGTTGTCCTAATTCAGAAGATTAATGTAAATTTAGGTGAGCCAAGTCAACCAAACGCAGATCAAAGTAAAGCTGGCTTCGTACCTCTTGCCTGAGCCTTTCGTTTTCGAGATAAAGAGTCCTGGTTAGCGTCTGTTCATAGTTAAGTTTGCTTTTCAGTGATGAGAGCTCTGCCTCAGGATCTTCGTTTTCATTCAAAGAAGTGGTTGTAACATCCTTCGACCCAAGCAGTCTTTTAATCTGGAAGGAATAAGAACAAAAACACTTTGCACTCTTCACGGGATTCCGTTAATGCTGATGTAGTTTTTTTCCAACAGGTGTGAGGTTAAGCTGATATAATTTATGTAGCTTGCTCTATGCCACCAATGCAAGTTTCTTGATGATAGGAAATGCAACCTATATACTTGAGGATAGCAGCGCATTGCACAACATCAAATGCTAAAACTCCAAAGTTTGGAACTTTGGCAGAAACAGGTGAATTTTTCTTTTCCAAATCTTCGCCTTTGCAGAGATCCTAACGTATCTGCTCAAAACCCAGTCGTTGAAAGGGCTTCATCACTGTATGAGAGCTACTTGTCTAAAACCTCTGAAGTAGCTTCTTCTTGATAGCTTCCACACAATTCATCTGCAAACGCTCATTGAAATTAAAGCTTTAAGCATCAGTTTTGAGATTTTTATTGCAATTTCCTCCTGATCGCTCCAAATTTTTAGTGAAACAAGAAAATCAACAAAAACGAAGTTGTCTGCCAAAAATTAATCTACCCGGTTTATTTATCAGTGCTCTTCATTTCTGTTGACCCAGATAAGCATGTTGCCATCACACGAAATAGCACAGCAAAAACGCGATCAGTTGATTTTTAAACCCTGGCTTTGCTGTTAGAAATCAGGACGTGCATACGAAGCAACAGGTTGAGTTGATCACTTGTATTTGGACGACCCTTGGTCAACCCAGCCCCAAATTGTGAAATGTTTCAACGTGTTTCCTGCTTTACATTTTTTTTCTATCATCCTTTTTTGAACACCCAAAATAATCGAAATAGTTAATCCAGTTTTATTGCAGTTAAAGCATTCCAAAGAAATAGCAACTTAATGGCACTGTGTAGACCGATGTTGTTCTGATGATTGCTTTTTCGAAGCATTTACGTTGACTACAAACGATAAATCTGGCGAAGGCAACGTGTGACGTAAGTTTTTCTTCAGTTCAGCTCGTGCAAAATTTGAGCAGAGTAGCAAATTTATAAATGAAGTCGCTTTGAAACAGAAGCAAAAAATCCTTGTCTTACTTCGGCTTCGTATTGCTTCTTCTGAGCTCCTGCTGTCTCCTGATGAATGCTGACTTCGTTGCTGAGGAATTCAATCTGCAAACAGGCAGTTCGTCATCACAATGAGTCGATGATAAGTTCGACATGCAAAGGGAGACGTACGGCATGATGCGGGGACAGCCACATTGTCATTTGCTATAATCGAGGCAGTGCGCGCTTTGCGTTCGAAGTTTGACCTCGATTTTGTGTTTGCAATGCNCTTGGGGGTTATCGCAGCCACGATATATGGACCCTCCTGTGATGCTTACTTCCAAAGTTATAGTACAATCGTGGCTACGTGGGCAGGCAAGGGGTCAGGTGCGTATCAAGTTTAGATTGCGCCGGGGGAAAGAAACAAGTTTGGCGCCCCCATGTTCGAACCTAAGGTCTTTTAGGAGTAAATTTATCGTACTGAAGAAAGTACTTACGACATTATTGGGACTTTCGGCGACCCAGTGATTCGGTGACCGGGGCATTGTTCCCCTCTTGCACGCCCCTCGCTAGGCCTCTGCAAGGGGTGCTGTTTTTCGTCCCAGTCCACCGACCGAGGCAATAAAGGAAGGTTATCGGGACAATGATGAAAAGCTTGCTATCACGTAAATTTAAACATATCCTGTTTGATGATATTCACAGCACGAAAGTTGTTAAACAATCATTGCGTTCCTGTGATTTTTTAAAACTCTAATAATGCATGATCCCGTGAATAAGCTTTGTNACGTCACATTCTTTAAATGCCTTTGTCCTCTTGTACGTAGTTTTTCAGNGTGAAGTGGTCAATCATCTTGGGCTTTTTTGGTTCACTTGTGCTTCTGCAGTGGTCGGGTGTTTTTCTGATGCCCAACTGATATGACTACGAATGGGGATTTTGACGTGCAAAAAGCCGAAATACCGTTTTTCAGGCAGTTGCCCGTAGAAATCATCCACAGAGTCAGCCGTTTTCGCTCTTACCGCAATACACTAAAAGGAAAGTGACATTTTGTGTGCAATCTTTTGCTCTATCCTTGTTCTGAAGCAAGTGCATGTGCACGGTAGATAAACGATTTTCTTTTGGAGTTGCTAGAATTGGAGAAAAGCGTATTTGCTTCAATATAACGAGTGCAGTTCCTATTATTGTTCATTTTGAGCATGAACGCTGCTGTTAGCATGCATTCAAACACAGGTGTAGTTGTTTGCATCAATCAATGCTCTATTTCAACTGCTTTCTGTTTCAGACAACAGCGCAGTTTGACCTTTAAATGACTCTATTGACGGTAATCGGAAAGACTAACGCGAGTCTCAAGGTTTACGAGCTATGTGTTCATATGTGTTCATGACCAGCAAATCAGTGTTAAGCTTATAGATTTTACAATCGCGCTTAAATCTAGCGAGCAGCAAATCTTAAATGCTCTAACAAGCATGGGATTAAGAACCATTGGGTAACTAAAAAAAGGAAGCATCAAGTGGAACACTTTATTGATGGTACTAACAATTCTAATGCATCTAAATTCTAAACTCAAAAACAACTAATAGATGACCACGCAGATGGATTGATTGAAGTTAAGGCCATCTGAAACTACCTCCATTGAACTTCAGCATATTGTGACAAAACAAATATAGTACACGTTTTGTTGTGCAGAAGCAGGTTGCAATTCAAGACAGATGTTTTGCAGTGATGAGTTGTTAGTAAAACATTGTAACCAAAATTCAGTTTTAATTTTTTCAGCAAGAGAGGACAAATGTCCTTTAATGCCCTTTTATCTTTGGTTCAAATACGCAATTTATTTTTTAACAAAGCAACCTTCTTACACAGTGTGGGCACAGCAAAAGACGAAATACTGAAGTGAAGGCATTAAAATGGCAAACACATACTGTGGTTTCAGACGAATAAAACGTATGTACACCCATGGGCGTCGGAAGTGGGGCAGGGAAGGCCTTGGACCCCCCTGAATTTTGAAATTTTCAGCAAAAAAGGTTGCTTTCTCAGCTTCGGTGGGAAAAATCGAATTTCACCATTTTTGGCCCCCCTGGAAAAATTTAGGAAATATCCCCTAGTGGTCGCCCCTGGAAAAAATCCTTCAACGCCCATGTGTACACCAATAAACAAAATCAAATGAGGTGTTGAAAACCAGAAACTTGTAAAAAACACGTTTCCAAACCATTATGTTCAGATGGGATTTCTAATAAAACTTCAAAGAAAACCTGAACAGACTACCAACTCCAAAATTTATTTCCTAGCTTTTTTCAATCGTCACATGTTGCAAAATTTCTGAATATTCTGAGCAATGGTCACTGTATGAAGACTTATCACGACGACTGCTTTACTGTACATTACTTCACCAAATGAATTTAACTTTTCATCTTGAGTGTGTGCTGCTATTTGTTATGTTGTACTATTTTTCCAATATTATATTTTCCGCCAATCTTCCTGCTCTTCTGTTCCGCAGACTGGAATGCAAACGCCAGTAGGACAAGCAATGATCAATAGCTTAGTTGCGTTGGTGAATTGATCTTAGGCTTGTATACGCTATACAGTAAAGATAGGTCTGGTGATCATCAATGACTTGCGAGGTAATCTTTAAAGGGGGGCACGGTTGAGTTCTCCTCCCCTCAGTTTCCGGAAAAGCAAAGTTTTTGAAAGACTGTGCAGTCCCTTTGAGCTGGTCCTCTGTTGCAATGGTCGTGGTTTGCGTTCGGGCTCTGAGTCTTTTATTTTTGTGCTTTTTCTACTTTTTTGTTGTCTGTGTTTTGCGTGTGACGTGACGTGTTCGAAGCTGATTCGACGACCCCCATGAGTTTTGACTTTGAACATATTTTATTCCTGTAAAAACCTTAAAACGCTGTGTATTTACACGGTAACACTAACCTGCTGTCTGAAACAGTCCGTTGTTGCAGCAGAGATGTCCTGCTCGTTGACGAGTTTTTCACGAAGTTCTTGATTCTGTCAAAAAAATTAAAAAACACCTGTTGTTGCGAAAATGTGGGCACAAAAATAGAGCACTTTTGCTGCCAGGTAATGAAATTTAACAGCTGATGTATGCAGCAAAACATGAAGTATGCAGCAAAACATGAAACTGATCAATTCTGGTCGTCAATAAAATTAACGAGTTCCTTTGACAGGCAACGGTTTTCACGTACAACCCAAATTAGAAAACGTGACCTTACGACAGAACTGATTTTTCTGCGAAAAGCTTCCCATCCAGAAATAGTGAATTCTCTTGTGATGAACTCACCTCCAACGAAAGCTCAAGATTTTCTTCTTGTAACTTTTCAATACGATCGTCAGTGACGGAAACGCTTTTGTCGGAGAGCTGGTGATGGCGATGGATATCGGAATGCTGTTCTCCAAATCGAACACCGGTTGTTTGGTGGTTTTCGCCCTTGCTTGGGACTTTTTCAGACGTTTCCTGGAAAACATGACAAGAGTTATGCATCCTGGCAATTCAGGTTGAAAAACTTGATGAAGGGAAAGAACGCAGTAAAAAACTTTGAAATGCAATCATTTTTTATTACCGACGTGGATGGCGCTACACAATTGCGCTGATGCGCGTTCAAGAAACCTCGATGGTTGTACCTACGATTGCTTTACATTAAGCAACTACGTGTCAATATTGCGGCCCGCCTATTGCTAATGGGATTGCGGTAATATCTCCCCCGCTGGCGATTCACATGTTGAATACCTGCTCTGCGAACCGAAAAAATTTGACAACCATTGCTTCCGAGGTAACGTTTTCAAAATATTTGATGCACGGAATAGCATATGTTCATAAGCGAAAAGACTGAAGAGACTAGGCTTTACAATCGACCATTTCGTATTAAATTTGCAGAGTCATGATTTGCAGAGTCACAAAAAACAAAGCCTTTTTAAATGCTTGAGCCAAGTTGAATGATGAGAGATGCCCACCTATCGCTTGGTTTGGGAATGCATGATTAACTAAATTTTTGTTCATCAGACAAAGTGCTTTTATGTTTATGTTTCGAAGAAAAGGCCACTGAGATTTTGCGAATTTGTACAGAACAACGAAAATTGGTCACTTTTGGTAAGAAAGGTTAACTTTTGCCCAGGAAATCAAAATTTGAAGACAAACTATACATTCAAAGCTTGACCAGAGCAATATTAAAATGTATTTTTGACGAGATCAAGTTACTTGTTCTTTTTCTTTCTCTTTCAATTTATTCACAGTGGCTTCCAGAGCATCATTCGCTTCCACCAACTCGTTTTCGAGGCTCAGATTTTCTTGTTGCAATCTGCGGCTGTGACGCTTTTCTTTCATGAGATTCATTGTGACGTCATGAAGCTGAAAAATAAAACGCTTTCTTTTCAAAAAACTTCTCCACAATGCAGAACAACGGAATACATGGGAAGTAAAACTCAAAGCAAAGGCTGCTGTGAGTTGAAATTTCAGACTCCAGGAATTTCTTACTCTACGGCAAGAAGAAAGAGCTTGAGGAAATCACTTTGTGAATATCAAAATTTTGACTGGTCACTGGCTATATTGAAGACTTACCTGATCTTCCAAGTGAGCCTTGTCTTGTGCTAGACCTTTGGAATTTTTCAGCAAAGTTGAATTTTCCTTCTTTAACTCTTCGATCTGTTGGTGAAACAGAAAAAAACTGATTCGATTCATTTNATCAGAAAAATAAACCAAGCGTATTGGAAACCTTTTGTTGGGTCGTTCATAACACTGAGAAAATAACTTACTTCGTAAATGTGTAANCCTCGACTCCCCTACACTGTATGTGCAAGCTACAGATTTTTAGAGCAAAATAAACCTTAATGGAAGGTGCCAGCACATTGTCAATTTACAAGAACGGCTTCGACAACCAGACCTGATGCACCGGATGGCATTTGCTCATAAGTGAAACTTTTCAAAACGTTTATCCTTTAATTTTAACTTAACTTGACAAAACGTTTTAACTTTTCAAAACTTTTTGCTGAACATGATTTAAAGTCTTTGAGACACAGATGAATGAATTCTACAACAACTTCAACAAGACGAGCAAAAACAGTAGAAAATTTTAGGTAGTGCATAGGTTTTCCTTTAGCCAAATTTTGTTACCTTGTCGAGAAGCTCCTTTAACTTTTTCTGCTCCTTTTCCATTTGATGTTCAAGAAGCTTTCGCTTTGCTTCCAGTTCCGAAATCTGAAGTTGTGAATCTCTAAAGAGATAATTGCGATCGCAATTTTGTTATTCGTTCTCTGTATGATCACAAGGTAACAAAAACGATTTTTTTTGAAAAAAATAACACCCTAGTGGCGCAGAAACACAATAAGTTAACTTTTATCCCTTCGTCATGTTTCTGCTACATGAACAACATCAGCCTTCATAAAACCGACTCTCCCTAGCATTGAAATTATTGGAGAAAACGTAAAAAATCTTGCAGGACACAATTACTTTCAGGGAAAAATCATCCAAGTCTTTGTTCAGATTTTCTGAGACAAAAAGTGAGTAAAATATACGTGTTTGAGAAAAAACATTTAAAGAAGAGCCAAACACAATTTGAAAACGTTCTGACCGGAGTACAAAAAGATGTTTGTTTTTAGGATTTAAACTGCAGTGGTGATGAAAAATGGCGGATTATAACTTTAGAAACCAATAGTAATGGAATCTGTGCTCACTTGTGAAACACCAACATACAACTGATAATTTTGATTGCTTTCGTGTGAAGTGGAAAATTTTTTTTCTGGCATTATTCCAAGTTTTAAGCTTATTTAGTGGCAAAATTCTTTGTTCAGTCTCTCATTCAATTTTAGTTTCTATAATTGGAATTTCTTTCCAGAAACAAATTTCATTCGCTGTGATTGCTTATCGACAAGTTTTATTGAAACGGATCATATGTACAATAGAACAAACCCTGCCTGAATTGCACAAAACCAACATTTCAAATCCCTTTCGACTTTCACCATCCTTTGCGCCTTTGTGCGATGAGTTGCTATCGTCCACTGCAAGAACTGAATTTATGATAATTACATAAATAACAAGCCTTGTGCCAACATCAGTGTTAAGGGGTTGCAAGANACCAGACACAAATGTNCTTGTGATGAACCAGAAATGGTTCTCAGATGAAAACAGCGTTCAATAAAATCACAAGAAAATTCCGCCTGAGTGTTTCCGAGTGAAAAATCGTGTAAAGGGATGCTTATGTGACTTTTCATGCATGTATTTTTGCATGGATTTGTTGCATGGATTTCATGCATGGATTGCCAGTGAAAAGCTGATAATTCAGTGCGGACACAGAAACGCATATTTAAAACGGGCTGGGGTAAAAATTACTTCGTCTACCTTTCGCTTGGCTATTTGCACTTGAAAAACAGTTTAAAACCACAAAGAAGCAGCACCTTCTTTCTTGGTTAAGAAGCCTCCGTAAATGTCCAATTTCATCTTCTACTGTTCCATGTTCTGTCCTGCTTTGCTCCATACTTTTCTTCAGTCGTTGCACCCGCGAATCAAGAATCGCAATGCGTCTGTCCTTTTCATCTCTTTCTTCTCTGACCTCGTTAAGACCTCGTTGAAGAAGGGCTGACTTTTTCTGTTTGATTCCAAATCAATCGTTACCCAGACATAATAAACTGTCGTTTGTAGACGTTCGTTGTTCTAAGAACTATTGCAAAACTTACATGCCCCACCAAAGTACCGGAACTGCTTTGTGGCATACCGTAAATACTTATGTTCACCTTCAAACTGGTTTTAAAGTTTTTACAAATTTAATGCAGCAACATTATTCTGCCCGCCATTTGACACGAAACATTTTTGATTAGGTTGCACCACCGTGTAAGCAAAAGCACTGGTTGTTTATAAACAGTCTCTTTCCTGAGTGCATAACGAAAAATTATTTGTTTTTTCGCTGTTTTGCTTGAATTCTTCCGTGTGGATGTTGCAGTAGATATCGATTTTAAATTTAAACACCAACAATTTTTTATTCTTTAAAGGTGAACGAATGAGCACACTTGGTCATGGGTGTCGGCAGGAATTTTTCCAGGGGGGGGCAGAAGGGGATTTTCCCAAAAGTTTTCCAGGGAGGGCCAAAAGCGGTGAAATTTGTTTTTTACCTCTCAAAATTGAAAAAACAACCTTTTTTGCCAATAATTTCAAAATCAAGGGGCGGGCCAAGCCCCCCCTGCCCCCCCTTCAGACGCCCATGCACTTGGTACGTAACAAAATGTTCGCATATATTTAAAAAAATTACCAGCTTCACATCAAATTCAAAGAAAAATCATTAAAAACTGAGCAACCTTCAAACGTTCCAACTGCTCTTCCGCTTTTTGGACCTCATCGTTAGACACGATGTCGCACTGTACAGCAAAAGATGAAAAACGAGGAGCTGTCGCAGGGGGAGGGGAGCTTCGTAAGGTTCTCGGACGTACAGAGGGAACGTCCGCAGAGACATCGCCACACCTGCGAGAGTTATGGCAGGTCCGAAGGATCTCTTTGTCTTGTTCCTGCACAACTACATCAGTTTCAGGAAGAGTGGGTTCTGTTCTAGAGCGCGAACGAGGGGTAATGTCTGTGATCTTTGTCGCATGCCTGGGATTTCGTCCACTACTATGGCGAGTGGACGTGACGGTTGGCCCTGTACCGTCCCTTTCAGTGTTTGCGTCCGTGGCCTGGACAACAGGGCCGGGCACGCTTTGGGTTCTTCTGTGCGAGAGCGGGTGGGAGTAGCTAGAAACAAATGTGTGTTTTCCGCTTGAGTCGTTGTCATCATAAGACAAATTCCCTGACCACGTGCTCTTCCAGTTTTTGGCCACCACCTCGTCTAAGCCTGCTTCGTTATTCCTCTGAGGCAATCGACAATAGCCGGAGAAATGATGCGAATGGTTTCTCGTTGAAGTCTTGTCCGATTCAAAGCCCTCGTCCACTGTTGGTTTTGGAGTGTTTGTATTGCAACGGTCTGGTGATTTTTGCTGAATTGCTCGAGGTTTCGCTGCAGGTTTATCATCTCTCAGATGATTGATTGATTTAAAAGAATATCTGCCTTTTTCGTCCGATTCGTTCATTTCTTTTTGCATTTTACCCATTGCTTGGTCTCTAGTTTCTTTTGCTGCGTCGGAGATACAGTCGTTGAACTGGGTTCGCATCTTCTCCACATGTTTCGGTGGAATTGACCTTAATTCTTTATTGCTGCTTGGCAACGAACGTGTTCGGCCCTTTACAAATGCTTTTCTTTCGTCAGGCACTTCAGCTTCTAGTTTCGCACTTCGGCCATTTTGGCCATTTTGACCATTTTGCTCGGTTGACGGCACAAGAGGCGTGAGCCCTTTCATATCGCGCATATTTTTACTGTTGTCCAGACTGCTACGATCAGAAACGTTGTAGAGTTTTTGCTTTTCGTCAACTGCTGGCTTGAATATTATATCCTTGTCATGATCATGTGCGTCAGATCTGTACCTCGGGCTGTTGATGCTCTCCATCTTTTCGGACGTTCGCGACTCCAGACGTTGAAGGCATTTGTCCAGAGTCGAAGCAAGACCACTTAGCTTTCGCTGCCACTGCACAGCAAAGGTGAGGGTGTTATCAAATTGGCGCATTGTGAAAACTACATATAAAGAACTTACTGCATGTTTATACTATCAACATAACATAAAACTATGCTTCATAACAAGTTTCCTGTCTGTTTCTATGGAATGTAATACGACGTGTGTGTACGACGTGTGACGTGTGTGCCATGTTTGCACCATGTATTTACATTTTGGAATGTTGAAGACAAGCTTGCTAAGTGTTTATATGAAATAACAAACGTGATTTAAGCATAAATCCAGAGTTTTTGATGCTGCTGTACAGATGTACATCATGATGTTATCAAATAAAGAGAAACAATCCAAACGCAGTTATGCGTTGAATACGTAGAAACGTACTGAGAACGTGCTTGAAAATGCATGGACAAATGTAAGTAGTTTAAAAGTATTTTAGAAAGCTAGATTGAAGACACAAGAGTTTTTTACAATGAACAATTATAGTAAAGCAATAAATTTATTGAAATCTTGCAAACTTAAAATAATGCAATAAATGTCATCGACACAATGTAAACACTGAATGATTTCTGTGACTTAGTTTTTATTTACGGCAAACGCAGAATCACCAAACTGAAACAAAAAGAGTAACCAAGCAAATAATAAGACAAATATTTAAAATGATTGTGATAAGCAATAGAACTTTTCGTATCAAAATAAAAACTAAGCTCAATACGCTTTTGTAGATTTGAACATAAATACTGAAAGGTGTTTGATCAAAATTTACTTCAAAATAAAATCCGTTTAAAAATTACAACCTTGTTCATAGAAGCTGGGTCCACAGGTTTTTCAGCCGCGAGCGCCTTGAGGCGACCCAGAGTACCGAACGATGTCTCATCTGAAATCATGTAGTAGTTAGATTATGGCAGGACATAAACTTGACGATCGATGTGGCTTAGGTCCAGGTACACATGGAAGAATTTTGTGCGCAGGTGAAATGCGTTGAGGGTCTCGGCCAAGCCAACAATTCTATTAATTTCAAAACTTTTCCTTGAAACAATGTGGAGGTTTATACGTTGTTAAAACGGTGCTCACCAGAAAAGGTTTCTGTCTCGGTATTTCTTATTCTTCTGTGTAACTACAAATAAAAAACACTAATTTTATGAACTACTATACTTCCTTAAAAAACAAAAAAATCTTTAAAAAACGCTACAATTCGGTTGCAATGCTCTGACTTGTGACACTTGCTTGTAGAGGTGCAGCAAATGCTCCACATCATTGTAGGATCTTACCATTCTCATCGTTTTGACCAATGAACGCTCGTCCACGTGACCGCCGCTGAAGTGCATAGGTGGAGCGCTCTTTCAAGTACCTGATCAAGTCTTTTGCCACCTGCAGCATCGTTGCTTTATCTCGCATTTCAACGTCCTGTCGATACATAAAATAGAAATGTTTATTTATTTAAGTCATTCAAAAAAAAAAACAGACTAAAAGCGTTTTAGAAACTCACCATTTCTTGCATGATATCTCGTTTACAAAAGCCATCTTGATCCTGTGAGCAGAAAACAAAATTTTTATTTCACCATATTAAAGTAAAATTGGATCATATTAAGGAGTACAGCATACATTTTCCGCACATATTGGCTCGAATTTTTTCTTTTTTGCCAAAATAAATTTTTCATGAACATCTTCCTTTCAATCGGAGAACAGACGAGTGTGTTGGTCAACGTTTCAAAGCAGAGCTCCAGTCACGAATTCAAACAAGAAGAAATCTTTGTGAAGAAAACAAACACCTTGCATCTATTTTAATGACTGTGAAAAATCTTTTGCGGCGCTGTACGAGCAAAGCGAATTCATGTACTCGTCACCTTTTCCATTTTCTATTACAATATATTTATTCTCTGACCTTTTTACGTTTACAACTCGTTTAATCAACAAAAAACGAAAAGATGAATACTGGTAAATACACTGCATAACAGCAGTTTTTCGCCAAATAATATTGAGTAAGTGGATATTCTAGTGAAACTCGCCAGTGGTTGTAAAGCCTTAAAGGAATTTTGCTTGTCTCATATTGCACAGCTAGGCCAAAATTGATGAAAGATAGTGTCGAAAAGTTTTGATAGCAGTCGAAGATATTGCTCAAAGTCAACATTCCAAATTTCCAGTTAAACTCAGCAACCTTTTGCCTGGCACTGTCTTCCTTGATGAGATCTGTCAGATGCTGCTCCAGTTCACCTATAAACATCAGCAACCATTCCTCATCATCCACGTCATCAATGACTCGAGCCACCTCTGCGATATCTTTCAGCTGTAAATCAATATGGTAGTGATTGTTATGACACCTAATATCATTCGAGTATGAATTTAGAAGAAATTGAAGCGAGAAGGCAACAAAGATATATTTTTGAGACTGTATGGAAAGTGCTCAGATTTTCTTCGGCGTGCTTTGCCTTTTCAGATCAGACACATCTGCAGGAAGACTCAAAGGTGGTAAAACAATCCCAACGTATCTTTCAGTTAATTAAAACGCGTCTTATAGGAAACGTGAAGGTAGCTTTGTAATGCCTTTACACTGGACGTCATTCCGCATCCAGATTGACGCCCGTTATTGTTGACCCATTGGTTCAGCGACACTGGTACCATCCCAATTTAATATCTCATATAATCTCCACGATCATTAGACACACAGTTGCGACTATCCACATTTCAACTCAACAGGGCACGGTATTCAATTTTTTCAGCTGCGTAAGGAACTAACATACGCAAGAAGCTAATTTTGGAAAAAGATGACAAAAGGAGAAAATTTGCATTGAACATTTTTTGAGAAATGTCGTTTATTGCTCTTTGCGTTAACGTTGAAATTTAATCTTTTTACAAAAAACTATGTAGTGGCTGTGCTTTTCACGAGTTCTTGAGCTTTGTGCAAGTATATAAAATAATTTCTGGCTAGAAGGACGCGCGACTGCCTTGGGCATGCTGCACAATTGTCCTCACAACTTGATTATTTGCGCTGGCGTATGGTTTCTTTATAAAACACAAAATTAAACGAACTTTTTTTCGCAGTACTACAGAATTGCAAAAACTATGCATTTAAGCAAAATTTTGTTGATTTCGTTTATGGTTTGAGAAATTTCAGAAAAGAAATTCAGCTTATCCATTTTTATTTATTAGCTTCTATAGATGCATTGGATATGTTATGAGCTAAGGGATAAAAAGAAATGGTAAATGGCTGGAGGGTGCCTCATTGCTATGAGCCAAAATACTTACAACCTACAATTAGAGTTTGAAAAATTGCATAGAGTAAGATACGAAAACACTTTCATTGTCAGTTTTTTCAAATCATAAAGATGCAGAAAATTTAAGGAACTTCTGCAGGTTTTCTAGAACCATATTATCAAAATACTAAAGTGCAAGTTATGTCTTCATCCGCGATCAACTTGCAGCACACAAGACGAATTTTGGGCAAGGTAACGTTTAATCCACCCAAAAAGATTGTTTGTCGAAGAATGTTTGCATATCAAAACTTAAAACTGTGCTCTCGCCAGAAGTAAGGCGATTAACAGGGCGAGACAGCCATGTCAGCCACGAGCGAACAGAGGGAATAATGACCGGTAGAAACACAGCGGCAGCGCCTGAGGCCCACGCGTACTGCAGCAAAACAACCGGTTCAGACTGTAAAAGGCATTCACGTCGCCCAAAGACCGCATAAACTGAAAGTTGTGTTTTTAAATTACTAATAATTCCTACACACAGTGTTTGCCCTCAACAAACACCAGCGTTTGGGATCCGTTGAGAAAGTTTCCAGAACGAGTTCTGGTCACTCTACCGCAACAGGGATCGCTGCTGATTGCTGCATTCTGGTAAGTCTTTATCGGAGCGCCTGCTACGATATAACNACCTTTCTGGTTTGAGTCAGGGTGGCCAGGTTGTCATGGGAAAAAAGGCTACATCAAGCGTAGAAAAAAACAGAAAGCACCAAAAAAGTCAAAACAAGTTAAATACACAATGACACTTTCAAACACACATACAGATTGCACAGCACTTTCAAAAGACAATATATAATATAGAGAATACAGCTAACTCAATTAATAAACGTCTCGAAAATTTTGGTCTTGCTAACGAGTAACCTGAAACAGCAAAACTAAAAATTATAAAATTCCAGTGCAGAGTTTCCAATAAAAATTCATCATTCTGTGTCCAGAAACGGTGTCCAGATATCTGTCAGTATCCAAAAATATGCCAAAATCATCTTTAAATTTGCCAAACCGACATAAATTTTAATTGGTCATAAAAAGCTAAAAATCCCAAATCTCATTTGGCCTTTTTACAAAAACAAAAAATCCAAAATAATTAAAGGTCAAAAGTTAAAAGTTTGGCCTCACAAAAGCCAGCTGGCAACACTGATTTTTGTTTCACTGAGCATTAGTGAGACTGGAACAATTGTGTGTTCACAATCGAAGTTTAAGTGAGAAAACGCGTAGGTTTTACTCACTNNAATTAACATGGAGTTCGCATGACAGGGTTTCGAAAAGCGAAGCATGCTTGAAACAGAGAAAAACCCCGGAAGTCTTGCAAAGTAGTATCAGCAATAAGGCAAATTCATGGATTAAATTTCGTTTCTTGTCATAAATTCTGAAACTGAATGAGTTTGTTTATAAAAAGAAGAACGATAACCTGCTGGTTTGTTACAACAGCTTGACAATAGTCTGTTTCTTTCAAAAAACAATTGAATTATGTGTTGGTATCCAGCAGACTGCGTCCCCTTTGAAAATGTAATCCTATCAAATTCGCCATAATTCGGCCATCAACTTTTAAACCATTATATAAAATTGTGAAACTGTCGAGCGGTGTCGAGAGACCATAAGGGTAACAACTGTCAAAAATAACAAATAGCGTTTCAAGAGAGCAGGCACATTCTTCAACAACTCAACAATTATTTTCAAGCTCAGCTAACCCGACAAAACAAACTTGCGGTGTTTCGAAATAATTTTTTTTTAAAACAAACATATCTTTCGTGGGAGGCACGCAGTGTGACTCCTGCTGAAGTGGCAAAATTCCTTTTACAGGTGCAACCAAAGTTAACTATGAGCCACCCGCGTCGACTCAGCTTGTCTTATTAGCGAATTCCCTCATGGGAGGCAGTTCCGAAACTTGATCGTCCATCAAAATGCCAGGCTTGTTTATGCGAAAATGGGATTGGAGACCAGCTGTTGCATAACAGCACAGCTTTCATCACACGTTAGGAAACCACTGCCATCTTGGTAGTAGCCCCTAACTTAGAAAATACAAAACGTATGCATATTTCGATAGGACTGCTCGACAGAATCCTTCGAAAAAATCAGATGCTGAGGGAATCAGGTTAATAAGTTTGTTTAAATTATTTTTAAAATTTAGTTAGTTGAATTACTGATATAGGCATAAATGGTCAACCGTTTCCTAAGCAGGGCTTTTGCATTAAATTGTCTAATGTTTGCGCCAATAAAATCAACTCAACATAACTCAATTCTAACCTCTTTCATTGCTCCAACAAGTTCTTGTGTCAACTCTAGGTCTTTCTTTTCCTTTTCGTGCAGTTGCTCAATTTCGAAAATCGTTATAGACGAATGGTCGAGGTTCGGTTTTTCTGATACATTCAAAACTTTTAGGTCAAAACACAGAAAAATCAACATTGAACGATGCAGTGGCGAACTCAGAAAATTTTCATAGAGGGGTTTCATTCAGTGGTATATGGTGGTCATTTGTACTTGGTGTGCGCTGTTTGTGACGACACAATTTGACGTCACAATTTGACGTCATATTCATGTTTCCAAACTAACGTTTTGGCGAAGTTTTTGACATAATATGCATATTCTTTTACACGCACTACCCTTATTTTATGTGTCATTGCACTGAATATCAACTGTCAGCGCTCCAAGTTAGGCTAGCGGAGGAAAATAAACTCAACGCTACGACACAGCAGTTCATAACTGCAAAAATATCAGGCCACGCGTTAAAACAGGGGAGTAAAACACACTCATCACTGCGTCAGAGCAATTTCTTGTCGAATACGAGCAGTCGAGCATAGAAAGTGTGCGGCTGGACTGGCTGGCGCACACCCCGGTTAACAAGATCGAATCTTTTGAGAATGCGCATAAAGTACGCAAGAAAACTTTCTATTTTTTGTTATGTATAGAGGTCCAGCAAACGTTTAGTTTTGCTTTCTCCCCACTGAGACATTATCAAATGCCTGAATGCTTTTATATTGAAAACTGCTGTTTTTGAGCTCGTGCAACAGTTTTATCATGCTACAGAAATTGGCAATGTAGCCAATGCGATCAGCGCTTGCACTGATCAGCCATAGCAGACAAAATAAAGACAATTGTTTCGGATAAAGTGAACAATCGTGGAACACAATTTCAAACGTGCGTAGTGGACGAAAGGTTTGCAAAAAGTGGTGAGATGGTTTCTGGACGCAGACGATAACCCACATTCCCACCAAAACCTAATTATTACTTTTTGACCCATTTACAATGTTCCTTGAAATTTGCACGAAAATTTATTCCGTGGCATTTGCATTAAGTCGACAAATTAAGAAGCAAAAAGTATACGAAAGCAATTAATCTCCTTTGTGCAGGCAATAAAGTTCTTGTAAAATATCAAGCTCAAGGAGGGGTTTAATCCCAACCACCCCCGTTGCGTACGCCCTTGGAACGATGCAATCCTGTTCAAACGTTTGCGATTTCTAAGGCCATGTTTTTTTTTGTGTGAGATTCAACAGGCTTAAAAATTATTTTAAAAGCACTAACGAGCCATAAACTGAATGAAACAGCTGCCGAGGAAACATAATTTTGGAAAAGCAACATTTTTCGGAGCTGTCTCATGGACAGTGGCACGATTCACTGCAATCAGTTTATTCGGCATATAACCAACTGCAACTGCATAAAATTTTTACTGGTAAATTTGTTCACTACAAGTCGTAAAAAGATTCAAGTTCACAACAATGTTACTTTTCATTAAAACCAAATATTTCAGACTATGCGACAGCGTTTTACTAACCAGCGTTAAAGCTTCGACCTGTCGAGGTTAATCTCGTCAATAGTTTTTATGCAAAGGTAGATTTTTCAAAAAAAACATATTGTACCTGTCATATCGAAGTACATGTTTTTGCCACCATTCAATTCTGAATAAGGAATGCCCGAGATCCTGTTGGAGCCTTGGTGAAGGTTTTTTTTGACTGAATTGCTACCACCGCTTTTTCTGGGTGATGGTGTAGGGCATGCGGACAAAGATAGATTCATATAACCGACTTCTGGTGACAGTCCGTCCTCATTGACTTCTCTTTGTGGCAGAAGATTGTTGAGGGCCAGGTTGATGTCACTCAGTGATGACGTCGGACTCTGGCGAGAAGACGAGTAAGAAGTTGCCAGTGATGAGGATCGAAGACGAGAAATCTCGGGGCTGGGCTGGCTGTGCCACCCGTAAAATAGTTTTGTGTTGCGAGGCAGTGAGTGGCACTCGTTGGGACGGGTCCTTGGACTCAGTCGGGGGCGATTTTTCTTTTGGCGTCGCTCCAACGAGTTGGCTGTGACGTCATCAAGCCACGACCTTCTGGTGGGGGTTTTCACAGAGACCTCGATGACGTAGTCTTCTTTGGTGGAAGTGGTTGACTCAACTGTGCTTGATTCCGCGTCGGGATCTTTCAGATTAAGTTTGTAATACAATACAGGTGATTCCAGCGCCATCCTAATATCTTCAAGGTACTTCAAGTAAAATCATAGGAAAAGAGCTATATAGAGAAACCTAATTCTATCAGTATACAGTAGAGATAGTTGTCATGTGAGTGCACTCTTAAAACAGAACCCTTGAATGCCATGCTTCCTGGTTTCTCTGCTTTGAGCGTTTTCTTATTTGGTGCTGATTTACATGTGAAATCAAACAAACACGCTCATACCTTTCTAAAAGTATCAGAGACACTAGAAACTGAACGTAAATCATACTTCGTGGCGACTGTGCAAAGATTAGTAAACGCCATTATTTTTTCTGCTTGATTCATTCCATAAAGCAACGTTTCAGAAAACTCATTTCGGGTCGAGCGTAGACTTTGAGACAATGGCGTTTTTATTGTGAGCAACACTGCAACTCTCATGCGCGCGAAACAATACCCACTGCCTAAACCTGCATTCGAGACCTTCCAGCATATCATCGCCACAGCTGCATTACTTCGAGCAATCGTTTCGGACGATTACGAATTTCGATTATAACTCCGTGCTTAAAATTGTCACCTTGGTTGTTTTCGCGTGATCGTAATTGACTGCTCGCTTGCAACAGCGTAGCAGGCACAAGCGTTGCCAATCGAATCGCCACAAACTTGATAGTTCTCCTCCCCTTGACATGAACTTATTTCAACGACGAAACAGCGAGTCGCGACAAGCTTTTTCAAAAATTGATAGAAGTTTATCAAACAAGTGAGTTTTTGGCTCAAATTAAAAGAATAATTAACGTTGAAACATTTTTTTTATTATAAGCTAACAAATGAATTTTGAAATGCTCTCTCTGGTAGGCCTGTTGTTTCCACCATAACGTAGTTATCGTAACTGGTAAGTCTCTTTCAGGTATCTCTGCTTTTCTGGGTGCTTTGAAGCGGCTCGCTGCTGAAGAAAGTCCTCAGGTATGAAGTAATTTGGGTAATTCAAGCCCCGGAGCAAAAACTGTTCTAGCTGCTCAAACTGTACCGTAAGCTTTGTGGAGAAAGAGTGCGATGATATCGTCTCCAACTACCAGCCACAGCCCACAATAACAGGTGAGGCAGCTATGCGCGGCATGTGGTTACGGAATCGTCGCATGACTATGAAGTGACAATTTGAAATTCTGAGGTCATGCTGTTGGAGCCAGTGAAACTAGTGTCTTTTTTTAAACGTGTTAAGTCAAAAACATGTCACGATTGTCGTGGAAGCAGAAACAATTCAGTTGGCAATGAGGCATGTTTTGATCGGAGAGCAGTGGCGTTGACTGTGCGAAATAAATGCATTTGACACTGAAAACACGACTGACCCAACTACTAGTCACTAAAGAAAAAATTCCTTGTTTTTACGAAACCACCATCGGAATCGTTTTCCTCCAGGAAAATTTAATCTTATGTCAGTTGCCAACGATTTGCTATTCGCCAACAAAGGTTGTGCAAAGGGCACAAATTACCCCTTTAAGGATTAGGTAAACAAAAATCTCATACAAAAATTCAAAGTAACTTTCAAAAAATTCAAAAAATTTAGCAACGGGTTCGTAGAGATACAGAGAATAAGGGATGTACATGAAAGAAAGAAGAAGAAGACGCTAAACGCGCACTAACAAGCTTTTAGGTATAAAACACTAGTTCACCTATACAGTAAGTGCAAGGTCCCTATTTCAGTAGATCAATATCTCCGATAAAGGCAAGCAGTGCATTTTTGCGCAAAACTGACGCACGACCTTATTCGGATGAAATACTTTTTTTAATTTTTGACTTTCTTCCAGAACACCATTGAAAGCAAGGAAGCACAACGCAAATTTGATGTTTGCAAGGTTATGGCAAACGGAAAACTAAATTATATACCATAAAAAAGATTAATTATTTTTGTAATTTTTTCCGAGATATCCGCAATTATAACAGCATTACCAGCAGGTGTCAAAGTTTTTCAGGTAATTTGAGCAAAGTTTTTAAACAAACCTTGTAATATGTTCATGATTCCTCTGTGAGCAAAAGCGACGCTGTTATATTTTTATTAAATTATTGCCTGATGTTGGACATATGTGAAAGACTTTACCCCAAACTTTCGATTAACAGTTTTTAGGAAAACGAGCTCACTGGTACAATCTGTAGAGATTCATGAAAAGTACACAGACACTGTAAACCTTTTATTGCGGCAAAACAGCCAGACACCAACATCTACCAAGCAGCTTCTATCGACTTTAATTCACATGGAGAAAACTTTGAGCACAAAACCTGAGAACAATGTTCACTCACGTGTGCAGTTTGCTTAATTCTTGTTAAGTGCTAAACACGTTGCCCATAAGATAATATTTCTTATACAAGAAATCGTGTAAGATGGTAAGACACCGTTTAACAAAGCGAGTTTTTGATCAGATCCTGCTTCCTTGGCATCAGTGCAATGACCCAGGCTCAATTCCAGGCTCACTAAATTTTGACTCACTTGGCACCATGTGGTTTTAACCTTCGCTGGCCATTAGCAACTTATTGGTAAAAAAGCCTACGTTGTGGCGTTATTCCCGGACTTCACCTCTACAGGCAACGAACGTTTCTTATCGCTTTCCAAAGCATTCTCGCCAAGCATGAAATGCCAGTGAAATCGAATAGATTGAGAAGTTGCCAACTCCGTTTCTTGCTCCGCGTCCGACAATCACTGCTTGAACGGGTAAACATAATGTAGGACGACCAAGGCGCAGAATCCTCCTGCAGCTGCTGTGCCGCACGAAAACGCTACAGCGAATCCGATTTTGTTCAGCAGGAGAAAAATTCGTGCCTCTGCGCAAAACAGCAAGTTTTTCTAACACTGGCAGTTTTTTTAAGTGTTGCTGCATCGAATATCTCTAAGGCTTAGGCCTTGTTTCAGGAAAAATGACTCGAACATGATGCTGTCGTATTGACGTCAATTTTCGTTTAACTGATACTGCAAACCTGCAATACTATAATTTTCACGATAACTGCATAATCCGGGCATTTTTTTTGTAAAAAATTATAAGTTTAATGAGGTGGTTATTCCTAAAGAATGTAGCGGTATTTCAATTTGTGTACTTATATATATATTGTTTTGTTGGTATTTAAATCACATTTTCAAAAATTGTGCAACTCTTGCAAACCTAATGTGATTTCTTTTAGAGGAAACAACTTTCTTCAAGAAACTAATATCTTTGTGAACGCAATGCAATACCATTTGGTCGAACGTACGGAAGTATTAAAATCAACAGCGACTGTAGACGAATGCTCTAAACTTATTCATACGAAGTGTTATAACCATCTACTTTGAACTGTTGCTTGAAATCTCTACTTGTTTTTCTTTCAGTTCGGTAATGCTGCTGTCAGCCATCTGTTCCTGACATTGTTGTTTGCGTGGTTTGATTAACCATGTCAGATTTTAAAGAAGTGGCTTTTACTGAACCAAGCATCTCGAAATCCATACTATAGTTTTTCTATAGAAGAGATTATTTGTATGAACTTCACAACTCTGTATAAAACCCATCGTGCCATCGACTGCCCTGCTTCCTACAAATCAGGCATAAGATCTTTATGTATTCTGCAAAGGAAAAGGTTGACTGATCGACTTTTACTGCTCTTACTTGCCTACAGTCTATGAAGCAACTCGTGGAAACGTGTCCAGCTACAACGAGAGACATTAAACAGCGCATTTTCCATCTGTTTTGCAGAAAAGTGCAAAATAAGTAGGAATTTGAACTTGCTGATCCTACCGAGATCTGCGTACTTGGTGTACGATTCCGCTTGCACCTCGTTGTAAGGACGCGGTGTTATGACGTTGCACATGTCCATTTCCAGCTGCCTGTCACATCAAGGCCGTGAATTGCCAACTTCCATTTCGTTTATTGCCCTAGCATCAGTGCTCGATCAATCACACTACAGCGCAAAGTCAAGCAGTTCCTGATAATAGTCAACAAAGTCAAGCCAAACAAAAGTTCACGTATGCTCTATGCTCAAGCGTTGTCGCTCGTAAATTCTGCCTATAGCTCCACAAACATGCTACAATGGGTAGCTGGAGGAGAAAGATATGCGCACTGCGCTCTTGACTAAAGCCTCGGACAAGCCGTGACATGTAAATTGGAGTCTTGCCGTTTTGAAGCCCCAGTGCTAATTTCGTGTAGAAGCTTTTCGGCCACAAATAAAGTTTCTCTTCAAACACTATTTCTCTTTGACCGCTCTTGCTTAAGGCGTGACTTGTCTGGCGAAGTGGAGAGGGGCTTTCATATCGCGCCTGATCAAACCGTGGCAGCTTTTTCTGCGATCATTACGCTTCATCTGAAACTAGACCTCCAACAAAGCTCGAAGTTCTTGCGACGTATCTACTAGATGACAATAGCGCGTGGCCTCTGGCACCGCCCGCATAAACATTTCAAACATAAATCAAAGGTGTTTCAGTACCTTTGCAGTTCTTTTTCTTTTAGGTAACGCCGCATAACTTCATCGATCGACAACGTCTGACTTGCTTTACCCAACCGGTGGTCTGTCATCCCGCACTGCAGCAGCAAAAGCCATTTTTACACAGCAGCACCTACATCGACATCACACCGAGCTTTGACCCGCTCAGTGTTAGTTTTTCTGCACATGAGCTCAGGGATAGGAAATCACAACAGTTTTTGCCAAAACTCAATTGGTTTAAACTAGCACAAACTTCAAACCAACTTCCTTTAGCAAAAAAAACACGTTTAAGTGACTTAAAAAACACAGCTTAAAATCTTTTTGAGGCTTACGCTTGTCTTCAACTTTTCTCTGCTATAGAAAATTGCAATTTTCAATAAAAGATGTAGAAAAACGCAGATTAATTATTTGAAGCAGAATAGATAATACCTAGAAGCTATTTTATGACTGTGCGTGGCCCAAGCTCTAGAAACGTTAACAGTAATTTTCATGTTAAAAATGACCACTGACAAGAGTTTTTGACAATTATTTTGCTTTTTACAGATTCAGCGATGCTTCAAAATTCTGAAGAGCAAACACAAAACTACCTGCATTAGAGCTACAGTAATGGCGTTTTTTTCTTTTGTTACACGCACTTTTCAGTTTGGAGGCAATGCTTTCACTTTCCAACAAGAAAGCAGAAACGGAAATAATTTTTAATTTCTGCAACGTGATCAGGGAATTTGCGTCTAGGGAAGATGTTTTTCACTTTAACAAGGATGGGTTGATTTATAAATCTATACTTATTCAGAGCGTGAAAACGCTGTTTTCCACAGCACAGCATTTCCAAATACGCCCTGGACCACAGCAGTAATTTGTGCATGTTCGATACGTGATCTGATCAGAAAGCCTTGTAGCTGCTTTGTGATGTACACTCCTTTCCCAACCTTTACTAAAAATATCCTAAGCCAGTGTAACTTCCAACTGAGTAATGCAACACAAACTGCTGGAATAGCTATATTTGATGTGTCAGATCACCTTCCAATATTCCTCTTGTTATCTACTTCAATTAATAGAAAATCTGAGAAG
>JGI24158J21664_10000665_pt1 | contig 33572 bp, 19 predicted proteins | sample Ectturendosymbi3_FD_21664 | JGI IMG/M metagenome (IMG submission 21664)
CCTTCCGGTTCCTTCAATGCCCTGGCGTCCTTGCACTGATTTGTGTTTTTTCTAGCTGAATATTAATTATCGCCAAATAAAATCAACTCTGCTTCTGCTTCACACACCCACGAGTAAATCACCAAGATATCGAACAAGAACTAGGTGGCATGATTAGATTTCCGACCTGGCCGACTTGATGTAGATGCAGCAGAACTGTTAGAGCAGTGGTTCCCCTGTACCATGTCTCTCTTAAGTAATTGTTCTTTGTTTTAAGCCCCTGACATTAAATAGGTTGAAATTTGTTCATTAAATTCCATGGTGTGGAGCGTGAGGGCTTGCGTCCCCGGGAAATTCATTGACGCCCCCCTGAGAGGCGTGCTCCCCGGTTAAGAACCACTGTGTCAGAGGTTGTTGAAAATCGTTAGGCATTTCCAAAACTCTCAGGGCTGCTGCCCTATCCACATTCCTCAGGGGAAAGCGGGTTTGAGAAGTAAGCTAATCAGAAGCACGCTAAGAGCGTTGCTAAGCCTGGGGAAAGTTTTCGGCAAAACAAGTTTAACTTGAAAATGAAAAAGCTACGATAGCACTGTTAATAAACAGTTAAAAACGATTTTTTTAGAAAGGCCACAATTCTAAAGTTCGTAAATGTGCTGTTCATATCTTGATTTCTCAACTTTGACAAAGCAATCAAACTTCACACATCAGATCAATAAGTATGAACACTTTTGAAATTCTTGCTTTTTGTTCGAAATTGACTTTTGAACCATAACTTGATAAAAGAAATTTTTTAGGAAAATCGCAATTACCAATTAATTGCAACGATCAAATACCCTTGTCTTGTCCTCACAAATAACGGGATTACTTTCAAAGAGAACTTTCCAGCGAAATAGTTCGTACTTTTATTGCCATTTGTTTGTGGTTCCTTCAATTGCAAACACATTTATTCTTTTATGCTGTGACCTAATAATGCATTTGTGTGATTGTTCCATGCCACTGTTAACCTGTTCAAGGCAGTCACGTGTATTGTTAACGTGTGGAAAGGCCACCGCATACATTTGGAAATGACTTCCATTTTTGTTTACAACTTACTTGAAAAAATCGTGGAAAGCCAACGTTTCCTTTCGGACAACAGCGTGCGCAGTACATTATTCAAAAGCCTTCTTATTACCTCTCGCCTCCAGATTGTTAAAGTGCAACACTTTTGTCATTAACTACTGCAATTGTCCCCTGGCTCAAAAAAAGTAAGTTGGAGCATCCGCATACAACTTTGATTTCCTAAGATACTCAAGTTTTCTCGACATCATTGCTCGTTTTGACATAACTGTTGTGTCTGCTGCAAAGCGGTCGATCTCATCTCAGAGATCTCACTCTGGCTAAAACCAAAATATTTGTTTTTTTGCACATCACGACATTATTTTCATTCAAATTTCATGCCTACAGCTAACATTTTCCTCATTACAATAACGTGAGCGTGTACGTGCTATCTGATTTTCTACTGGTGTGATCAATTTTAACGCTCAGTGGATCATGAACTCAATGGATTTGCAACTGGTAATTCAACACCGCAGAGAAAGAAGTCATGCTTTAAGTTATTGAAAATTCAGCGTAACGATACGTTGCAACTTTTCAATCCCCGATGTCTTTATGCTAGCAGACATACTTTAGCATGACCACCGCTGTCTTTATTGGAAGTCAAATAGAATTTGTTTGCAAAGATCTTGTGCCTTGTTAAGGAAAATTAATTCATTTTCAGATCACTTCAAAATTGACAACAACAAACTGGGTATAAAATCCTCACCTTGATCCTAAATGACACGGTCAAGTTCACTAAATTCAATTTTAATTACCTAGCGTCGTATACCGTTTTGACCCAATTTTTACGAGCATAGACAAAATTGAGTTCATATTAAATATATTTTACATTCAACATTAATTATTCTCCGCTTCCGTCCTAACAAAATGTCTTACTTCGCTTCCACTTTTAGAAAGTTGAAAAATATTTTATTTGAAAAAAATTTTGTCCCTTTATGTGCGTCAGATTTTAAACGCTGCTAAAGTAATTGTAATCAAAGAATACTGTGAGCTCTGTGTACAGTCACGAAAGGGTAGAATGGCGAAGGAATTACTGTTTTCTTACCAGTTTTATGCTTAAACCAGTGGCTCACCTGAGTTCAATCGAACCCGTGAGGTTCGACGGAGCTTTTTCAGGGTTTCGACAGTGCTTTCTGTGAATTATAAAAATTCAGCAAACGTTTTTGGCAATATTTTATTAAATAACTATAGGTCAAAATAGAACAGTTTTCAGTTTCATGGATTAAGTTAGCGCAACATGGCTGTCCTTGTCCTAAGAAGTAAAGGTGCACAGCACAGGAGATCTTGGCTGAAGTAGACTATGACTAACGCGGTTACGATCACAGCAAGTTAATCATGACACACTTTACTATAGTGTTAAATGACTTCATTTCTGTGATGTAATAATTCCATCCTAATCTTATTCAAAGCGTATATTCACTGAAAGTGAAGATACGCTCCATCCTAATCGTAAGTGCGTAATACTGTGCAATTATTCCCATTGTTTTTGCTCTTACCAAGGTATAACTCTCACCATTGAACATAGTTTACTTATTCACAATAATTTTATTAAGAGTGATACTCCACACATCATTTTAACTGTGTGACATATTGCATGTTGCACAGGCACGCATTCGTATCAAAAATGCTGCCTTNAGNACTCGCAGCTTCAAAATTATTGTTCGAACTGTTACTCACGTGTGAGGGCGTGCTCTCAATTAACGCATTTTTATGCAGCTGTGTGAAGAAACTGACTCACAAGTCTACGTCCTTCTGCATCCTTCTGAAGTTCATTGGCTATCCCGGGAAAGGTGATAAGTCGTGTTTTTGCTTTGTGTGCAGAACTATCCAAGTTTCTGTAAAATCACAACCACCGGCATTAAAAACACTCCGAGGGACACGATTTCTTCTCATCTTGGCTTATTTGGCCTACATCATTGGTGTCCTTACTCACCTGAAAGCTTATGCATAACTTGAAATGATATTTTGGGTACTATGTCCATGACCGACGGCAGTATCCAACATGGATAAGGTAGCCAATTGGTTTTGACAATGCCGAGCTGCAAGTGCAGATATAAATAATCAACACACTGATGGCATCACTGAGCTTCAGGAAAGCGAGATTCAAATGCATACCTTCAGCACAACATATCTTCATAGGTTTTGCTGTCACCAAATGAAAGGGTAACCGCGTACCACTAAATTTGCCCTCGAGATTCTCTAATCGTTCGTAGCAGCTTTGCGAGCATGTTTTTTCCATATTGGTGGATGTTTAACATAAAACAGAACAGACTTCCTTGTGAAAATCACATGAGGGTTTACCTTTCGGAAACAAAGCCACGAATCTCCCAGATTGTCGCAAAAAAATAAAAACAGAAAATAAACGTTGAAAAACAGTGCATTGCTACAGTAAACTGTTGGTTGACTTTGTCTCAGCAATCTGTTTTTTCTTCTTGTCGCTATTTTTGTTTCCTGTTATCACTGTACACCAAATTGGGGTTCCAAACAGACTTGAAGAATAACCCCAGGTACTCGGCGGATTTGTAAAGGTTAAGAAGTGTTCCCTCTAAGCACATTTTTCACTGTGCAAATGTTTGTTTTAGTGAGCATTAATAATTTAAGGCTGAGTTAGCAGAGTTCTAAATGAAAAACAAATTTTGTGAATTATTAGAGTAAGTATAAAATCTTATCAAAATACGAACTAAGTACAATTTACTTCAAAGAGCCTCTAAAAGTCCATGCGATATGTTCAGAAGCGTTCTGCACAAAACAATGTTAATGATGTTTGACTCGCAAGTGCGCGAGAATGAGATTTCACTGCGCAAATGGTCTGGTGGTACCGCGCAGTTGCGCACATTAGGGGGACCATTGATTAAGAACCACTGGCTTAAACAAAAACAAAGTTCAGCTGTGCTGTGGTATAAACCACAGAAAGAACAAATGATAGATTCAGTCTGATAAATCTAAACCGTCTCCAAAGTAGCTAGATCTGAATTAACAAAAATTAAGTGCACTCTGAAACTACAGTCAGTACCGGCGTGGAAATGCATAACACAAACCTCATGTTTATATGCGCAAATGATAGAACTGTGCTGCAATTGAACATTAGCATTCCACCGTTACCGATGAAAAAAAATGTTAAGAATAAAGTTAGTGGCGTTTAGTCAGAAAATTCTACTTTCTTTAACAAAAGCAAGTGGAAATTGAGCTTGGTAAGAAATCAAATTACATTTGAAATCGTCGGATGAGATCAACTCACCCTTTCCATGAAAGTTTTATTTGAGGCGGCAGCCACTTCACGTTACCAAGACGTCTTCAAAGTTGGGTGCAGCAAAACATGCTTCTTTTAAATTATTCATTCGGCCACCTCGACAACGGTGCAGGCTTCCGGCAGGCCTCGCTTGGAGATAGGAAGGGTTTCGATGCAGGGTATGCTGTGAGAAGAATGCGCTATCTTCTCGCTTAACAATTTCCCAGTTGTCACTGTGCTGTAACTGCCAATGTGGGCCTTATTGCAGATTTCGGGTTTGCTTTACGGTGATATTTGAGACCATGGTATATCGGTTGCTAAGTGACAACCAATAAACAATTTTTGCCTGCATCAACCATACTGTTCTAGTTTATCGATCTTTCTCGAAGGGAAAGGAGTTTTACTCAATTTTAAAATTGACCAAGCGTTTACTTTTAAACCTAACAGCAGTTAGGTTTACTGGTTTTATTCCGACTCACCCGTCAAGGATTCCCATAGAGCAGGGGTTCTCAACCTTTCTTGGCCCATGACACACTTTACTATAGTGTTAAATGACTTCATTTCTGTGATGTAATAATTGTTCGCAAGTCAGAAACTTCATTTGAAGTTCGCAAGTCAGAAACTTCATTTGATACTACCATTTAAAAAAATATCCAATGGACGACTTGGCTATGCTGACATCTCATGAACACCAAGTCAAAACTGTATTGCACAAAGTTACGATTTTCAGGAACGTTTTATCAAGGATTTATGGAACTCTCTGTGGACCACTAGAAATTCCAAGTGGACCGCCGGTGGTCCAGCCACAGAGGTAAGTTGAGAATCACTGCCATAGGGGTAAGTCTCGAAGCGAGATACCGACAAGCAGTGCATTGCATGGCAGTTTGTCAAAATATCTCGAGACACTTCCATGCGTCTGCACTGCCGCGATTATGATCAAGTACAGACTTTTGCACATTAAAGGAAAAGATACGAAGCGAAGTGTGTATTTGTAATTGCTTTGTTAAAAAACATTCAGTTTCCAACGTTTGTGACGGCTTTAAACTATGGTTTAGTCTTTGCCGGTATCAAATGAAGTTTCTGACTTGCGAAATTTCTGACTTCACGCCATGTGCGCATGCACAGAGTCATATTCTACATATCAAATACGCTGAGAAAAACTGATGATTTGGGCTTACGGTTTAGTGTTTAGGTAAGTGTGTCGGATTAGGGCTTGGATTGCGGTTATAACAAGAAATATAATCGAGGTCTAAAACTAAGTCCAATATTTTTCACTGGTTACAGTAATTCCTGTACTGCAGCTTGTTGTGGGCATCTGACATCTAACCAAAATGTTTTATTTTACACAGCACACATCAAAGTAATCGCTAGACTTTATTTCTTTGCTCTAAGCTAAGAAGCAAAATGACTGACAAACAATAATAGGTCAGAAATTTCGTACAGGTCAGAAATTTCGCTTGACACCGGAAAGGTCAAGCGTTTGTTTCGCCATTTATTTCCTTGTTGTCATTGCCGGTCTGTTCCACGGGCGGTCGCGAGTTATGATTCAGTTGTCTCTTTACTGGCACGTCTGTTTTCCTCAGTCCAGGCGTTGACTTTTGGTGGATGGCAAAGCTGTTCTTGTTCGCCAGTATGCATTGAACTCAAAATTACGTGAAACAGAGTGAATTTATGAGCATCCTCGCTAAAATATCTGTCGATAACTAGTATTGTGCTCCACTGTGACGCCTTTCATGATGAAAAGATTTGAATCTACTCGAAAGTGTTCCGCATTTTGCTCAGAAAGAAAAGAGGAAGCTGATTAACTCTGCCGTGAAAATTAGTTCGAATTTGTGCCTTTGGTCTTAATGTTCTAATATTTGTTGAAAAAATTGTTTAGAAAACAAAATCAAACTGCATTTGTATTCAACAGAGATTTATGTTGTCATTTTAGATCAATTAGTAATTTCACCCAAGAAAGAGATATCTCATAGTGAAAAATTTTCCATATCGTGCAAGTATTAAAGCATTCAGCAAACACCGATGGCGGTTGGCTGCAATACAGCACTAAACATTCTTCTTGAAACATTAATTGATTAATAAGAAATTGAGTTTAACGGATAAAAGATTTGTTGTTAGCAAAACAAGTGAACTTGCACCGATTTTCTCATGATGGCTGACCAATCACATTCATTTGAAAACGGCCTTCTAAGCAGCCAACAAGAATAAGAACTGAAAAGCTTCTAAGCTTCTTTCGCTCAACAAAATTCTTTTGATTTTAACCAGCCTTATGACGCAAGACGCATCACTGCTGGAAAGCGGACCAAGCAAACTCCGCGTAATTACGGCCTGTCGCTGGTCAGTAAAACGTCGATATTGACCAATCATTGATGCTGCAGCTGGCGACGTGAGTGCAGCTCAGCGACGCGGTCATTTACACGCGCATTGGCAATCGCCACAACCAATCAAATATTCATGCTCTGGTACAAAAAAGCAGATACAAGCAATCGGGATGCGTACTTGGCCCCGCCATCTGGTTTATACGTGATTAGTTACCAAAAAGTGTTTTGCTAAAGAGCTACTTTTTGCATTTTGCAAGTAAGATTTATCTCTGAAAAGCAACGCGCAATAAGTCATTTATAAAGCAAAGTAACTACTGCCAGGCGAGTCAAAATATCCAGCAGGCCCTGCTTAATGGGTTAACAAATTTGGACTCTAAAACCTTGCTGCAGTAAAACACGGCTACCTTGCATTTTTCCGGCAGTTAGGTTTTATCATATGAATTTGCATCTTGATAGTTTACGTACAGAATGTAACAGCGTAAATGTAGTTTTATTATGTTGCTGGGACGTGTTTCCACGCACAGATAGCGATGCGTCATTACACCATTTAATCACGGTGCATTAACACGACGCGATGTTGAAATCGAACAGCGGACTTTATAAAAGCAATGTGATATAGATATGCGCCCTAGTGTATATAACTGGCTCTAACGAAGTTACGACGGAGAGTTAAAAATCGATCATTCGCATTACAAGGGTCGATTTCTAAAAACACGACTGAAGAAAGCTCAGTGGTCGTGGATCAAAATTAGTTTCATCGTTATTTGGTGTTTTTTCTCTCCAAGGTTAGCAAGGTTACAAGCCATTCTGATTTTTATAGCAGCATCTTTTGCAAGGTTGAATTTTGAGCAAATCTGATGCTTACCGATCTTCTGACTTGCAACAATCCCTTAATAAGATTATGGCTGTGTTTTGAAGAAATCGTGTTCTTTTTTTCTTACCTACTAAGGGATCGGTGAATGCACGGATGAAACTTTCGGGGTTCATTGCCTCCAACAAGGTCAAGAACCACTGCTGTATGGGTTTAAATGTACATTAGTCGATACGTGCAAACTCTATAGACGCTTGGAATCACACTGCTTATAACAGAAATTGAATTTCCCGGCATGTTCACTGAATTTTTGACAAATTAACTTGAAGTAATAACATCGTAGAATTCGACCAGAGTAGGTTTCAAGTAATTTCTTTTTATCAACTATAACTGTACAATGTACATGAAATCAATCTAATTTGCAAATTATTTTAATTGAACACCCAAAATCAGCTGATATATTCAGGGTGGCAAAGTGATTGTAACTAGTTGTTGTAACTAACAGCTAAACATGTTGTGGAAAATTTCGGGAGGGGGCCATTGCCCGGTTGCGGGCCTATTAAAGTCCTAACTGCATATTATGTGTGAATCGGAAGGACCAACAAATCCTGAAAAAAAGATAATAATCACCCAGTAGTTGTTTTGTTGTTTTGCCATAATCACCCAGTAGTGGTTTCCTTTACTTTGAACATACAGTAAAATGACTTGGAAATTGAACTTTGTCAGAGACGGTAGTCAAAAAAAGACAAGACTCGTTTCACTCATCCAAGTTTCACGTTATTTAAAAATTTTGAAACTACACGGTTTTGCTCTAAACACAAAATGTCCTGTCCTGCATAAATGTGTGCCAAGTGAAATAATGTCCTAACAACTATAGCGCAAACTTGATGAGCTTGCAATTGATCATTCGCGGCAATTTTATCGATTTTGTGCACATCTTTGATCTCGACACCCTGAAAGCGCTATTTCCAACATTGAAGCGTTACACAACCTTTCAAATTTTGGCGTGATCTTGCTTCGTGGGTTTTCAACTAATACTGATAGCGTGATCTTGCTTCGTTGGTTTTCAACTAATACTGGCAGGGTAACAGAGTGTTGTCAATCTACAACAGTAAATGCTAAAGATTGCTATTTGCTGAGGTGACTTACGGTTACTTTTGATTTTTTTGCAAAAACAACGAAATCCAAAACTTTTGTTAGTTCCTTATACAGAGAGGAAAGGCTAAGGTATTGACACGAAAATGTCATTGAAAATGAGCACTATTTTACTGAAAGTTAACGAAAATATTTGAACCACGTTTAGACCATGCAATGAAGAAAATCTTGCGTTTGTATCGCATTGGCTGTGCCGTTTCTGGTTCACCTATTCAAACGAGAATAGTAATCAACTATGCGAGGTCATCTGCGGACAGCATTACAAAAACTCTCCTGTGTTCCATCGGAGATTCGGTCGTCAGGCTTTCACAGAAATTGCTTTGTGGGGGGAATGCTAATTAACAGCAAATGTTGCATGCTACGCATGACCTTCCAGTACGTCAGATTATCTTGGAGAGCTCGGCAGCCCATCGCCATATGCCGTTGGATGCGGTCGAAACAATACAGAAACAAAGAGGAGGTGCTCTTGCTCATCGTGAGTGGACAGTACGTTGCGTGCTGCAAAGCGAGGAACCTGTGAAGGTCTGCTCGTACACAACCGTTGGGACCTGCTCGCTGCTTTCTATTGGCGGAATGCCGACCAAAAAAAGAAATTGGGCGCGCTCACCGGAGCTCATGCATATGGCAAGTGCACGCCCGACGTCTATAAAAGACTAGTCGCTCGCTGACGTACGCCGCAGTTTGCGGACGCTGGACGTCAGCGACCATGACCGCTTTGCATGATCTGTGTATGGAAGTCAACTCAACGGAATCATTGCAACAAGGAGGAAGACAGGATGAATGACATCACATGCTGACAAACAAGTAAGCAGCCTATTTTTATTCATAGCAGTTATACCTTGGCTAGACTTGGTTAGAGGCAAAGTTGAGGTGTATTTGACTAAGTTAACGTCACCGGATGAAAGAAATCGCAATACGGCCGAGAGAAAATTTTCGCTTAAATAGGCAGTTGCTTGCCTTCAACCTGAAACTGTTGTTTTTTCGTAATTTCTTCAGTGCCTACATCTTAATAGTTATTCATTTATAGAGAAAATTTTACGCAAGCTACAACATAGTGTAGGTCCATAGCATTTTCTCGGCAAAATCGGTAGAAACGTTTTGGCAGCAACATGACAAAAAGTTTTCAGCAGCTGTGAGCGTTTTATTTCCCTTACAAATACACAATCTTGAACTTTCTNTCCTTTTGACTTCAGTCGGTCTGTCATGTGTAAAACACTATCGTGCCAAGTTTACCGTAAGANGAGCTGTGGGTCGATACGTCCAAGTGAAGACAGTATTCTGAAAAGTGCGACTCTGCATAATTGATAAGCAAGCAAAATGTCACTGGCTTGATAAAATTGGGCCCTGTTTAACCATCAGCCGTCAAGCACGTACGTCTGTCGTCTGTGGCACCTGTTGCCCATGGCAACTAATGAATTATTCATTTAATGCAGTGACGTATGCTTGAAGACAGCAGACAAAACTATCAGACGCCTGTTCCCCACCGTTATCAATAAAAAATAAAAACGCCATATGTTTCGCGTATTGCAGTCTGAAAAAGTAATTCACAGAGACTGGAAAAAGGATCACATTTGTAGACATCTTGGACCATTGGCCATATGCGTCGAAACGGAGCTTTTAACGTTGAGTCCCATCAAGCGTACCAGCAAGATGACTACACACCCTGCAAAAACTAAAAAGCAAGTCGTTCAAGCTGGCTTTATTCCATTACAGCCTAACTGGAAATGAATTTTCACGGGCCGATTCGACTTGGAACCATCAAAAATTGGTATGAACTCCGTAACATTTTTGCTTTTTTGCGCAGTTCGCTCTGAGAAGCATAGAAACGTCTAGAAAAAGCTGCTCGTTTTGCTGAAGGAGTATCGTCCAAAAATGAAAAATGATTCGATTCGTCGCCTACTAAGAAGCCGACCTTTACACAGCAGCGGGTGACTTGCCGACAATACAACAATCTTAATGGTCAAACTTGTAAGACGCATCCATGTCATTGCCATAGAGCAAAAAGAAAGGCGGCACCATATTGGTTCTACAGTTTTGCAGTTTTGCAAGCCATTAAGTTGTCAAACCCAAACAACTTGGTTGTGGCAAAAACAGAACATTTGAAAACAGAAGTATTCGCAAGTTTAGCAATAAAACGGTAAAACCTACACCTGTGATTGTAAGCTGGTATAAAGATGCGTGCTGCGCTAATGAAACGCCATTATTGTTTCACCTCACAGAGGTTTAATCATCTTCTTTTTGTCGAGGCATAAGGTGAAAGCTTTGAATTAAAAGTTCTTATTTCCATTGTTTGTTTTTAAAAGTTCCTCCAGTAAATAGACCCAAATTAATTTTCAAAACGTTGTCAACGAGCCCACCTGTTTTGGACTTGAAATTCTGAGAAAAAGGTCACCTGTTGCCGCAGTGCATCTTCAGGTGACAGAAAAAGGAGAAACGAATATTCCCAACAAAATGCGCGATCGATACGTAGATTCCCAAACGCGCGTTGCTTTGCCTTAATTTTGACGTAACACAACGGCGCAGCCTACTTTATGGGAACCAACAAGCGAAAAGGACCGCAACTAAGCCTGTGAGCTGCGGTGTAAGTTTAATAAGGTTCTGATTGAACAACAAGCTCCTTAATGCAAACTGTAAGGGCTGGGCTACCATAAGAAACCAAACGCTTTACATAGAATAAACAGTTTCTACCAACTCAAAAATATCAACAAAGGTGTAGAGACGATTGCCTGGATTGCAAACAGCCTGCAGAAATCGTCAAAGGTTTATAAAGATAGTTCAGTGCGGAGTGGCGCTTCTGAGCATGTTTAAATCTGCTGATCAAACTCTTATATTTGGTCACTTTCACCCTTTTCAGGTTTTTAGATCAAGTTCCTGGCATTTTTAAAAATTGCTTGTAGAAAATCCGTAAGAGATTTCGTAAGCTCCGGTGTGGTTAACCAAGAAACCACTTTTTCATCCTAACAACAATCACACACCCATCTAAAATAACGCTTTTTTACAAAATTATCAAACAGTTATCGACATTTAACCGTTACGCTGTGTGACATTCACAGATAACATTAATTTAAGCAGCTGCTTTGAGAGCTACCATCACATTCTGAACTCTTTTAAAGTTTCGTATAGCAGGAAAATATTTAGGTAGGCCCGGGAAGCCTGTTGTGATTCCAAAAATCCGACTACTTTTCGGTAAAGCTATAAATAAACTCGCAAACATATAAAGCCAATAACACAAAATTCATTCCATCCACGTGATTCAGTGACTGAAGGAAATCTTTATACACTTCTCTTTCTTGCCCAAATGTGGTTAGTAAAAGCGAACGCTATCCGTATCAATGTACTTTGTTGGCATTTGCCATCCAAACATTTGTTGTCATATGCAGCAGCTTTACCATTTAGTATAAACGCATACTAAACGTCATGGTGACACTTTTTAAATATTTATGTGAATCTCCAAGGATACAAACCTGTTCTGCAGGAGGCCATTGTAGATGTTGAGTGATGCAGCATTTCATTCAAATGATTAACGTTTAGAATTGCATTTGAATCAGTTCACCCTGTTGTAAGGAACTAAAGCATGCTGTAGGTTTTTTCCAATATTTTGCTGTTGGGGTGATATCAGCAGTTTACTGCTGTTATCTAAGATTAAGCAGCCCTGTAGTTTTCGCTGTTTGTTGACCTAAAAAATTTCCACAAGATTGCGCGGCTCTTTTTACACAAACCGAACCGTGATTGAAGAATGAAATGAGAACAAGCTATTGGAAATAATTCGGTTTATATAAAAAAGGGCGATTCACACATTTCTATGTCCATAGGTCGTTCATGCTGTTTCTTAAATAAAAGCACCGCGTTAATGGTTCACTTGATCACTGCAAGTGGTCTTACGGCTTAAATTTCCGCACTCTGGGTGTTAATCGCTGATTAGGTCATTCGCGGTTCGAACGACGCTGTCGCATGACGCCACAATGCGCATCAATTGCGGATTGTGATGGAGCTGTGCACAAATACAATTTCAACCTAGATGTCCAACAAGCCCGCTCAGTCTGGTAAAGAACGAAGAAAGCCGGATGTAGGACGTCTCCCAGCGTGTTGGACGTCTTGCATGTTTTATCTGTTGTTATTCGCAAAGCGCACATCAGACATGAGATATCACGAAGTAAGTGAGGAAGGATTACGCAGCGGAAAGGACGACTGTATCACGAGGACTTATCCTTAGAGGGGGATAAGTTTGTATTGCAAAACATGTGCAATGAAATGCTGAGCCGTTACTTTTTCTTGTAAAGTAGGACGACACGTTGCAGAGTTGAGCAGTCTTTCTATATTTGAAGTGGAGCAAGGCAGTACCGCTATCTTGGTGCACTTCGACAGTATTTAGTGTGTGTTCCTTGCTGTTTCAACAAGCAGTAAGGCACGCGGTGAATGCCTCCAAAGTTGCACCGCCAACATGGGCAAACCCAAACATTGACATATATAAAAGAGTCACAATTAGATATGCAAGGGATGGTTTAATACTTCTGCTTCATTTCTTAAACCCAGTCTCTTAAAGAACATTTCTGATGAGAGTGGTTCTCATCCCTCATACCGTTTGGGCATCATATGCAAGTAAGCAACTTGAGGCACTGGAGAATGGATATGCTAGCAGGAAAAGCGTATCATAAACATTTTGAGTTTATCGTCAAAACCGTAATTAGCTACCATATGCTTAATGTTAAAATTGATCTGGTGACTTTGGGATGTTGAGTTTAAAAGGATGTTGGATTTCATTGGTTGCTTTTTCCTGTTTTTCTGTTAAATGTTGTAATTTACCTTAGCCAATCGATTCGTGGAGCAAGCGTGCCAGGCCCGTCGCCAGGATTTAGCAGAAGGCGGGGGCAAAAACCAGAAGGAGGGGCCTAAAACCAGAAGGGGAGGCCACATTTTTAAAATACTGTATTGGATGTATGCAACAACCAGGAGGCCAACCGTGAAATGGGAGGGCACAGATTTCAAATGGGGGGACGTGCTCCACTGCCCCCCCCGCAGCGTGCGTAACTGGGAAGAAACTTGTGAAGAAAACGTGCGCTGTTCTGACAAATGTGAGCCCTACCATTCATCATCGTTGATTAACACGGTCTCTTTAGCGCTCCGACAGATTCCTTGAGCTACAGCTACGGCTTATTTGCAGCATTTCTGCTATTTACACAGCTTGAGGTATCCTTCGCTGTGAACACTATCTGACTGGACGAATGATTTTAGCGATATTTGTAACACCGTGGATTTCGAGAGTAGATCGCCCGACAGTAAAACTTGGAGATATATGGCAACAACTTTGCTATCGATTTTTTCAGAGACACTGTCAATGTGTTCAAAGTGTTTTCATATTTGGATCGGTTTGATGAAGATTCACGCAACTAGATGGGCAAAAAGTATGATTTTAAACCTAAACTATATTAATCAGTCAGTGCCTGTGACTTCAAAGTTCAAACCCGACTCTAATGGCTGCGCTTATGATTCCACGGATTTGATATTGGATGCAGAATTTCTAGGCTAGACTTGAATTTCCACTTAAGTTCTTTGCAAAGTGTTAGATGTGGTGTTAACCGTNAGTCTCAATGCTGTATGAACACAAACTTCCAAACTGTCTCGACGATTAAAAGCAGTCATGTTTTTCAAACAATTTATTTCTTTGCAGAACAACTACCGTATGTTTCTGCCACTGCCAGAGATCAGAGGTAGTAGCAATGCGAAGTATAACTGCGCCCGCAAAAAAACGCCTTAGGCTCCTTCATGTGCAAACTTCAAAGTGTAAGTAAAGGCGTACTCCAAAACCTTTTGCAAAAACTGTGCAAAATTTTGTGAGTTTTCACGGGTTCTCTTTCCGAATATTTTCGCTATTCGTAGGCTAAGCATTACATGGAAAACATAGGCGCCGAGTGCGGGAGTGTGGGCGTGAGCCGCACTCTCGCTAATTTTTATTTTTTGATTGAGCAGTTCTTTGTTAAAAAGTACTAAGACAATATTATGAATTTTATTGAATCTTTTTCGGATAAATATGTAATAGGAGACTTAAAAACTGCAGGTTTTGACGTCATATTTTGTGACGTCATGGATTTTGCACTTCTGTAGAAATTTCAAACTCGCCGCCTATGCTGGAGATTGTGGTGTTTCAATCATTTTCCAGAGGGAAATAGCATTATTTTACTTTTTGATGTGGACAGCAGCATATCGGCACTTATATTTTCTTTCATGAAATTGCGAACAAAACAATTCTCAACGATCTTGACACCAATATAACATGTGTTAACCATGATGCTGAGATTTCGTTTATCTGTTTTTGGCAGTACACCACTGTTTATACTTAATTAAGGCTTTTCGGAAATAAAAATTTAAAACACTTTACCTACCAATTCCCTTTTTATCAAGTACATTTGATCGCAGTTGATTAGATCAACGTCGATTACATGCAGGATCTACAGTATAGAAAGCGATTTATACGATTTTAAAATCGAACCCAGTCTGCAAAAGTCTGGAGAAGATTTTGCCTTGCAGCTCACTGAATACTTGCGAGAGTTCTCGTCTGTATATGAATATCCATCACAGACCAGGGGCTGATCCAGCTAGTAACGTTAGAGGGCGATTTCTGTAAGACTTGGTAGTCCTGTCTCATTACAGCTTCGCTACTGTAAGAGAGATGTAACTTCACAACACTGCTGAACAATGGACGACAGAATGACCTTATATCGCGATCAATAAAACATTTCGAACATAACGAACGACTTATTCGGAATTGGTTTTGATATGTTGTTTTCCGAATTGTACAAAATAATGGTGAATAAAGTTACTTTTGAAGGTTTTAGTTGGGGGCAATAGACCCAATCGCCCTCACCTGGATCATCCATTGTCACAGAGGTTTCATTTATTTATGGGAGTGGTCTTCCGTTTGGGATGCTACATTTTGCCTGTAACACCCCAGTTCCAGGACCCAGTTTTGAAATGGAGGCCGGAAGTTGCAGGCTTAGACCAGAATCTAATTGCGACAGTTGGCCCCTGGAATTGGACCAAAATTGAATCACAAACGTGTAGACTGTAAGTAAATAGAGACATGAACATGAATCCAGAAATTTTAGAGTGTGAGAGGAATTAGCTTCTATTGGCATTACTGAACACTGATACCAGCAATCCTCAAAAAACACGTATTTCATTTGGGCAGTTACAAGCCGTCATAGGACGGGGGACGTGAAGAAAGGAGTCTGTCACCTCGTTCGAAGAGGGAATGGTGACGTTGCCTCGAAATAGCAGCGTTTTTGTTGTGAGTTTTTTGCGAATATCTCCATTGAAAAAAGTCCCAACTATGCCGACGCCACCAACTCACATCATCCTTTTGATAAAACGATCTTGCACATTAGCGCTACACCACCCATAGAAATGTATACGTTTAACGCCTTAAAAAAAAGAACGTACGTTCCCTGTTTCCAACTTTCCAACTCATAACTGAGGATACCTTGCCAAAAACCTAGCCTTATACACCGGGCAAAAATGCTTCAAAAATCGTTTTGGCCACTGAAAGTGTTTTCAGTTTGATTAGTGCCGAGTCAAAAGCTGAATAACGGCTGAGTTCCGTTTTCAAGAAAAACCGATGGCAGCATTTAGTGTTAGTTTAGCTCAAGAAGCACTGCAGAACACGCTTTGCGAGCATTTGCTGTAGGCCTTGTCGATTACAGTCGGTAAGGCACGCGGTGAATGTTAGCAAAGCGTTGTTGCTTTCATCTTTTTTATGGTTGATATACGCTTTGCTTTGTAGCTTTTGACGAGAGTTAAGATCTAGGAAGGCTTTTTCTAATTGGTAAAAGTTCCTTTGCAGTTAAAAGTGTAGATACACTGAAAGGTGATTTTGGCAGTTGCAGAACGTAGAGTTTACAGTAAGTTGTTTGAATGCTGGCGTGAACAAGCTTAGTGAGAGGGCGTAGTATGTTAAATTGGAAAAGCAACTGCAGATAAACGAGCTTCAAGCAAGTGAGATGCATCACAAAATCAGACCTTCATTTTTCCCAAACTCAGGTTTTGTTTTTGTGCCAAAATAAAATTTTGTTTTAATTGTACATTTTTCTCCATTTGAGTTATTTCTGTAATTTGTCCTATTGCACTGAGATAACGATGTTGCCAAATCTCTACAAGCAGCTTAACAACGTTCTTGAAATTATTGCTTTTATCTAATGACGAAATGAGATTGACGTATTTTTGCTGGGCATATTCACAGACATTTAGATACTTTCAGCTCTTGCTTTAACTTTTGCAGAGTACTAGAACGCCAGCCGTTCTGGACACTGTCGTGTCTAGTGACGCCGATATACAGTATTTCTTTGGACGCATTCTACCGCGAAGTTGAGAAATCACTTCCTACCAGCTTTGCATCTCCATTAGAAATGCTTTACTGTCACTAATGTGCCCGCAGTAACGCTGCTGAAATGAAGTGGACATTTCAGGAAATGTGCAGAAAATGTTAATCGACATAACGATGGAAGATATATAGTCTGAAATTACGATATTTTGGGAATTCGCCTTCACTTTTGCTTTAGTTTCGAAAACTATACAAATTATTATTCTTCACAATCTGTTAGCTCGTTTCAAAAGCGTCATATCAAGAAATCAACAAACAGCCTATATAGGTTTTAAACTTTTATAGTGTCGCTCATAGTTTCAGAGCTATTCATAGATCTGTTTGAAAAATATAATAAAGCAGATTGTAACAGAATGCTGATAGTCTCATCAAAATATGTTGTTTTGTATTGGTCGTACGGAAATTCCAAATAAAAATGTTTCGTTTTGCTTAGAACGAAGAGCAATTTTTCTGTCTGAGCTTGTGAGCCACGTACAACTGATTTCAAATCAAATTACACGGTTGGTGGGAAGCCTGCTATTGCTATAAATTAAAACAAACTATAAAATTTATAAAAACGTTCAGTACTTCTTTTACGAAACATCCGTTTCTTTCTGCAAGATTTTAGAAGCAAACCAGATTATCATGAAAAATGCTTGTCGTTGTTTTAAACTATCCTCCATGCAGTCAGAAAATATTGTTTTTGCTTCGTGCTTGTTTTGTTTGCAGCATTTATTTCAAATAAGAACATCGCTTGCGTGCATTATCCCGTATAACTTGACTGTTTAAACTGCGAATGCAATCTGCTCATGTTTTCACTGCAGATTGATTTTACCGACGTGCCGACTAATTACCCAAGACAACCTTTCCTAATCCAATTGTTCCGCTTTTGCGTGTTTGAACAATATTCTGGGCAAGTGCCTATCTGTCCATCTGGATCTGTTTTGTCACTTCTATCTCAACCGGTGTTCTTTATGCCTGCATTGAACCTTTTTCATCTGCCTTTTCGTTCCTTTTCTGTAATTTGTTTTATTATATTTCTCCGTTTTATAAAAACAATATTTTCTCACGTTTTAAGCGCAAGGTAAGTTGACTGCAATTCCATCAAAGATCTGAAAAGATCCTAAAAAGTATTATCGGCAAAGCAACAAGTGACGAAATTTACATGCATTTTACTTTTGAACATTTGTAGACATCGCCAGCCTGTCTGAGAAGGAGAGGGTAAAATATAGTCAATTCAACTTACATGAACCTGTCCGGAACCGTTCAGCAGACTTTTTCGGGAAAAAGCACGTGCAGTGTTTGCTGCACCATCCTAACTTATCTCTTTTTAAAGAATTACTGAACTTTGTTGGATTAAGAAAACTGGATGCTTTCCACGCTAAGAACAGAAACTGAAAAAAACTGCTTGCTACTCATACAATCTTTGCCGCTAAAAATTTGCTTCGCTTGGACTAAAACTGTACCATTTAGAAAGTTTGGTAGAAAAGAGTTGAATAAAGTTTTCCATTCTCCTTCACATTTTGCTAAAACTTATCGTATAATATTGCAGGGCAGTCGAAGCAAACAACAGGTTATCGGCATTTTGAAAAATTTTACTTTAGTTTTCTTGAATGTTTTAGATTGTATAACATTCATAAATGCGTTTGTAAACACATTTTTGCTAACCTGGTTTGTTTTACCAAACAATATTTAAGAGCTCCTAAACAACGTCTTTGTGAATGAAAAACTTGGGATAAAATTTTTGTTTATGTAAAATTATATAGAGATGATGAAACATACACAAGTGACTGTAATTCACGGCGCATTTCTTGCTTTGTGAAACTGGGGTTCGTAAGCTACAAATCTGCTAAGTATCTNGCTATATGGCTTATTTTGGAGGGAGGGCAGNAACAAGCCAAATTATTTTATTTTAACTTTCTATTGTATCNAATTAAATCCGTTTTACCGATCAACACACCTTTTTGCAGTANTATCCACTTTTTGTNACACGACAAAAAATGGTCAGTTTTTAGTAGTTGTTTGAACACTTGACAAGATTCAACAAACTTTGTCCCTAATTTGAACCTAATTTTACCAGTTTTCATCTCGTATGGCTAACCTGCTGACTTATCGCCATAACTGAATAAACGCGTAGGTGCAATTNTTGGGATATCACTTTCACCTCATCGTGCGCCTAGGGTAAGAGAAAAACAATTTTGTTAAAACCAGTTAACATACAATTGAAGCTACCCGGATATCTCATCCAGGAATGTCTTTCACGATAGTTGTTCTTGGTAATAGTTTGTCAATGATGATGAAACCGAGCTCCATGACAGCTGACGATTATATACGTGATAACACAATTAGCATGCTCAATTTTAAAATAAAAAAATAATTCATATCATCAACAGCAAACCAGCTTAACTTTTGTCACCAGGTATTCCTTCCTGCTAGTGGGATTTTAACTTAATAGATTTTAGTTAACACGCTAACCAGAACCGTCGCTAGAATGTCTCCAAGGGGACTTTACGGTTCTGCAGGCGGCTTGACATTGAAAATTTGATAAAAACTCTATTGATTTATAGTTTTTCATATTTCAATTTGGGGCTTGGTGTTTTGTTTGGGTGAGATAAGCCTACCAAAGCTCCCCGTGACGACGGGACTGTACGCTACACCAATGCTTTGTATATCACGTTTGCAGTGTTTTCTCTTGAGCTGAAAAACAAGCTTAAAAGGTGCTTTTATACTCTAAAAATTGGTGTTCAAAATAATAGTGGTAGTTGTGAAAACTCATGTTTCTTCCGTAAGGCATTCTGGTCAGCAATCTGCGAAAATTTGTTTACTCCCGAACTCATCGAAATTTTCTTCATTTTTATTGACAGCATTGATTTTTGGATGTCTTCCACAGAAACCAAAAAAACAAAACAAATTGAAGCATTGGAAGTAGTTTTAATATACTCGTATTTAATACACAATTGCTTATCCATTTTTCGCCGTTATCCTTTAGCTTTTGTGGCAAGCTCGCATCAGCAATAACAGGGTTTTTAATTTGGTTACCTATTCTTTATTTTTAGTAATACAGGATCTCAAATAGTGTATCTCAAAATATAGTGATAGCGGCTCTTTGGTCTAATAAAAAAAAGGATGTGAATACCTCTCAGAACTTGTACTGCTGTTTATTGCTAACGGTTAGATCGGGAAATCCTTTTCAATTAATAGAAAAATAACAGATGCAACGTACTTTGAACTCTAGCAATTTATACGAAATCATTTATTAACCAGATGTAACGAAATCATATCGAGTCAATTTCACACAAAGTCAACCTCGTACCAAATCGTTTGAAACAGCACTGCAGTGAAATTGATTTTATAGTCTTAACAAGCATTTTAAAGAGGTGTTTCATGCACTCAGCGGAGGGTTAAAGCGCAAAACTATTGACTACTTGTCATGTTATGCAGTTGCCATGAAATGAGAGGCAGAACTCAGGGAAACGCAAAAACGTATAAAATTTAAAGAATAATACACTATCTTTTGTTCTTTTTTTCAAGTGAATTGGATAATAAGTAATAAATATGTCTACCTAAATATATTTCAAGTGAACAGCTTGCTCACATTGTTCTCAAGTTCTAAAGATCATGTAAACTGCAACCACCTTGAAAACAAACTGAATGCGAAAACCCCTCCAGAAAATCAAATGTGCGAATTTTTAGAGTAATATCACACTTTTAGGATCTGTGTTTCCATTTACAAAAACATTTTTGTCTGTCTTCATCCTACGTCTTGTAATATTTTCACGTTTCAGTTTTATTTGTATTTTCGTTTTTCTTCCTTTTCGCATTTCGCTTCCTTTTTCATACTTTTGGTACAGCTTTCAGTTACCACACACCCTACACGGTTGCAACCTCTACTGCTTACCAAGTGCGTAACCAGTTTAGGGGCGTAACCAGTTTAGATGGCGTCCGAGCAAGAAGAAAGTTTGGCGTCATATTCAAACCTAAAGTCTTCTGGGAGTAAATGCACTGTATTGAAAGTACTTGTGATATTGTTGGGACTTTCGGCAACCTCTGCAGTGATTCGGCCCCCCAATAGTGATTCGACGCCCGGGGAATTGTGCTCCCCTTGCCCCCTCGTTACGCTCCTGCTGCTTACCAAACTCTCTGGTCTTTGCAGTTGTCACGAACATTTGGTGTCAAAGCAAAGACCAGTAAATGTCCTAATCCTCCTACAGTAGGTGATGATTTTTCTTCACGAAAGATTATTGTTCTTGACGAAAAGTTATTTTTCTTCACGAAAGCATCTTTGACAATGACTTTTACGTTCTTATCTACGCTCTGTGGATTCTCTATGTTTTACGCACGTAAGTAACTGTATAATTTTTCGTAACGATAAATAAGGAATTAGGCAACTGACCTGAATTTCTAAATATACATAGCTTCAGAAGTATTTACTTTATCTAAGATTGCTTGCATGCAGCGTGTGTATAGATAGACAGATCTCTTGGTCATCTGTGAAGTATCACACATACAATCCTAAACTGATTGTTGATATTTAAACATTGGTCAGACTCTTGGCGTGCTTCTTATTGTTTGTGTTTCTTAACATTCTTTCAGCTCTTAACGGTTTTTGATTTATCAATTTTTAAGTAAACGTGTGACGATGCCCCGTCGTTCATGGTTATATTAACAGTTTGTGAGCTCCAAATTTTGTTGTCTATTACTTACTGAATCTTTTCTAATCACGTCCACATTTATCATTGTTTTGCTTTTCAAATATGGAGCTGTCGGGAAAAAGAGCTAAATCTTTAACATTTCTCTCCAAACCGCTTTATCATAGAGTATTTCCTTAAAATTAGAAAGTTAATACAGCAATTTTTTTGTAATCTTGTTTTAAGTGCACTCCAGGCATCTACCACTAAATATTACTTGGTTTTGTTGAAAATGGCCACTGAGATTTGATCACGACCGGTATATTTCAACTTGGAGGATGAAATAATTGCTCGTGGAAAAGTAGCATGTTATACAGAAAAATCGCATGAGACTATGTTGCAGCTCTTGCATACAGCTCTACCAAACGCATCAAGCAAAGCTTGGGGTCACCGTTGCCGACACTCTCTACACCGATGGAATCACATTCTGGTAAACCTTTGGCTTGCAGCCAAAGCTGAAAGCGTTTTATGCGGTGGAATGCATAAAACACAGTCAATTTTGTTTGCTTTTTCAACAGGGTGCGTTCTGTTTATTTTGTCACTTTAATTAATTTAAAACATGAAACCAAACCTTCCTTTTTTAAACAGAACTCGGTCTTTCGAAGATGACCTGCGCTCGGTTTCAGCAGCTGTACATATGCATGCATCGCACACAGCACATCTGAACTTTTGTGTAGAGGAATGCGTAAGAATGCGTTGACGAAGCAATCAGCTTATATGTGTGTTCGATGAATGAAATGCGAAGAGCAGCCAACATGGCGGTCCTGTGAACTCGCGAACATTCTCCGGTGCATCTACGTCGTGACCTGTGGAGTTCGTAGAGATGCTCTGGAACACAATGACAAACGCTGGAATATTACCTGGATTTAGTTCAAGGTCACAATCAGGGAGGCACGTTGCCTCTATTGCAATTGTTTTTAAAAACCATGGAAGATGAAATTTGCAAACACTTACTGCATGTGGCAACATGTATTTGACTGAGAAGAGGATTAAATCATGTTTTCCTGCTGAATGAGTCATCAGTATTGATTTGTGCTCACGCTGGCGATTAGCTGCCTGTCTTCTCTAAAATTAGTTGCAGATTGATATCTGAAGTTCAGGAAACGAATTAAAAGCAGAATTAATGTGATATAAATTATTATTTGTAGGTATTGCATGATCTTGAACATGTTGTGAAATCGTTTGTTGGCTTGGATCCTACCGCATATTCTTCAACCACGCTTTTAAACACGTGCACCTAAAGTCCTATACCTTTTTCTTTTCTTCAGGACTCTTTTCTTAACAGGTCGGAGAAAACCGTTACATGACGTAGCAGTTTTGCATTGGACGCAATATCGGTGTTGGGCGGTTCCGACACTGTGAATCAGTGTTGTAGCAGACGTAGCCACCTGGAACTCGTTCAGTTCTCCAAAGTTTGCTTGAATATGTCACGTAGAAAAATTGAAACTAGCTGACTGATCCGTGTTGGAAGTTCCGTTCTTATTTTTTAACCGGTTAATACTCCTGGCCATTTAACCGACGGTTTTCCGTAATTTTCTCGTCACAAATTCGAAGTGATTTTCAAAGTTGAGGATGAAGGCACGAAGTGTTCACATCTTTCGCTCAGTTCTTTCTATGTTTCGAGGATTCTAAGTGCAATAGATATGTGTTTATTGCTTATGTACAAACTTTGCGTTTTTGAATGCTGTAGCTTGTATTACTCAAAAAATACTGTCATATGCTGCAAAAAAGTTTCTTGTTTTGTAGACAATAAAGATTTTTGTGGTCTTGGTATTATGAAAACAATCCTTTCAAGGAAATAGCGAAGATATCCGAAAGCTTCCAATACTGTTTTCGCCAATCTAGTGACAAATTTTATCCTTGTTAGGTTTACTTCCACAAGTAGCGGCAGTTTCGTACATGCAAGATAGTAAAATTCTCTTTATTAAAAGCATCGACGCTTTAAAGCAACATTTTTGTATTCACAGTAGCTTGATATAGAAACAAAGACGAAGAAATATTTACTTGTGATGAGCTAACTTCCACCTGTACCACAGCTTGAAACATCGGTTGTAATTTTTGCATCAATCTTTTTACAGTGCTCACTTGTAGCTCACAGGCATCGTATACCAAAAACATACCCAACTCAAACTCTTAACATGCATTCGTTTTTCAATCCCGTGCAATGCAATAAGACAATTATAAATGTTGTGAGGTGATTTCTCAGAAAAAAACAACAAAGAAAACTCTTTGAGTTCCAAAACTACCATAGGAGATACTGGTATGTTTATTATAGCTCACCTCCCGTATCATGGAACCATACATGCCCGTAATATTTTACATAAAATTTCACGGTTACATCCCAGTTGTTTAAGTTTTTGACCAATTAAATTTTAGTTTACGTATTTATAAGCTGCCCAGATCTTGGAGCCGTTTTCATGTGTCGCGTGCTGGATCCTACAACAATAATTCCAAATCAGCGACAAAACAACAACCATTTGTAAGTCAGACAGATAATGATCTTACTTTTATAGCTTCTCTCCAAAAGCAGGTGTTGATGATTTTAGGTTTTGAACCCTTGGTGACGTTGAGCGAATGCAATTTTGTGTCAAGCAATAGCTGCACAACCGAAGCCAAACTGCTGGGATTGTTTGTTATTAATAGATTTTGTCTGTTTGACTACAGCATATAGGCTACTTGAGTTCAAGTTAGACAGACCCGACAGTACAGCTGCAGTTTGTCTTAATTAAAGCCGAAACACACTTGCAATTTTAATTTTAAAACTCATTTGATCTAAAAAATTAGCGTCAATGTGTGTTAACGGAAGCAAAACTTTTTTAATCTGGAGTGTGCTGAAAAAATTAGCTCTTTCGAAAACCTCACCACAAACAAGAAGTTGCTTGTCAGTGTTTGCTGGAAACTGAAAACTCACGTTTATTCAAAAAACGTAATAATTCTTGCCCTCAAAGACAAGTTGTAATTGAAAATACTCAGCCAACGATTGGATTGCGGGTTGCTGGCTTGCTTGAGATAAGCTTACACCGAACATAAAGTGTTAAAAAATCCTTTATGTTTGCAAACGAAGCTAATAGTGAAAATCTACATATTTTAAAATTTCAAAACTGATTTACTTTAATGGCACTTCCTCGGATTGTCTTGAATGAACGTAAACCTTGGTCAGCGATTTTTATCATCTGGCGTTTCAGAAAATACAGTCTAAATCGGATCCGCCATGACGTGATTGCTATCGGTCCAGTGCTTGAAAAATAGGAAAATTTTAACACATAGACATGCACCTTCATACGACACAGAGATTCTCATTAATCAAAATTTAACTGGCAACAAAAAAGAGAACTAGTTAGGCAGAAGATTTGGTAAACGCGAAGTAATGCACAGGGTTGAATCATTGTAACGCTTATGTGCTGCAGCATGATACAAAAATGCAGAAAAACTATGGAAAATTAACGTGAAGCAAGACGCTTTTTCCTAAAGGATTTTCAGACTAACGTAGATCTAATGCAAAACACATGGTTGTATTGAAAGTTCTTCAGCAAAACATTCAGAAAAATGTTTGTGAGCTGCAAGCAACATGTTTGCTCTATATCAGGGGTTCTCAACCTTTTTTCTCCCGTTTACCCCCTTCCAGTTTCCTAACATAAAATTTACCCCCTGTTTTTTGTTTTGTCACTAGCGCTGTAGAAAAATAACAACGTATTGTAACTTCAGCATCATCAAATATACCCCCAGGATAGGTAACATTTACCCCCAGGGGATAATTTTACCCCCGGTTGAGAACCCCTGCTCNATATCATCGAAGACAGAAAGTGGATTTGGCTAATTCTGAGCTAATGCTGTTACGTAGCAAGGATTTCACAAGCGAGTTTTAAAGTCGCTAAGTGTNACCGTAATCGCCAAACGCAGTAGAACAAAAGGGCANCAATCATCTGGGTATTTAAGGTTACTCAACAGCGGGACTGCANTTATTATGGATTGTCTGAATGGTGACCAGACTTCGTACCAGGAGGTAGCCTACTTTCAAGAATCATCAGAAGNTGTATACCTAATCCTATANGCTCCACACATTTTTTACAAATCTGTTTCCTCACAATCCCATTCCATAAAATTATCGGCTTCCCAAGTGAAATTCAAATATGGCGGGGACTCAAAATTTTCAACATCGCCCTTCTTTTGGCTGGAATGACCAGCATTGCTGTTGCGCTTCCAGTGGCTGTAGTTTAATTTCGGACATATTAAGCTACCGTGCTGTGCGACAGTGCTGTCTATAGAAGATACAATGGTGCTGCCATCGTCACCTTGATAATCATTGTTTATGTTGGTGGTAGTCAAAGTGTAGCACCCCGAGGAGCTAATGTTGTGCTTCGACGCACCATGATACCTGTCCAAGTCGGTTGGTTCGGACACAGCGCTGCTTGCAGGATTGAACTTTCGGTGTGCCCAAACAGACGGAAAAATACAGTTTTCTGAACGAGGCGATGTCACCGCGTCGTATTTGTTGCTTATCTTACGCATTTCTTCCATCATCGTGCGTTTTGTTTCGTTCTGATGAATGAGTAGAGATTGAAGAAAGAAATCGGACGCTGTAGGAAGTACACTCGGATTCGGTGAAAGGGAATCATTCGATAGAGAACGGGAAACTTCCCCAAACAAATTTTCATCGTTTACTGGCAATCTCAGTGGCTGCCTTTCATCAACGCGAACTTGATTGGTTGTTTGACTGGTTTGAATATTTGCCTCTTCAGTTGACCCGTTTTGTGTAGTGGCTGTCGCACTACCATGCGCTTCCCGCTCTGTAAATTCAGTTTGACCTTCTCTGAATATACGAACAGTATCGCCTAATCCGAAATTTTCGTTTGCATGAGCGGCATGTCGAGAGTAGCCTTTTACAGGAGTGCTAGACAAAAAAATGTCATCCATCCCAAAAAGTTTTTCAAGTGCTTTACACTTTTCACTGCCATCGCAACTGGCTGGGTCGAGTCGCGCTGCGCCTACGACCAGGGCCGGACTACGCGTGACAGATGTTGTTTCTCCCGAATATCGAGGTTGGCCATTTTCGCATGCCTGATGGACATCTGCCGGACAACAGCTGCGCGCTTCAAAAAATGTCGCGTGCGTTCTTCTTTCCTCTTCGGTGGAATGTTGGACGTTACTTTGACTATCGCCCTGAAGCGTTTCGTTGTGCTGCTCCGCAGAATGTTCTGTGGGTTTTCGGCATGATTCGGATTCTTTTCCGTTGAGGTGATCATCGCAGTGAACCTTAGTTGCAAAAACTTTTTTCGATAGGAGTCCTCTGTCCTGCATACACTCACAATAGGTTATAGCACCACTCTCATTTTTGAGAGTTGGTTTTGATTGGGAAAGCACGCTAGAACTGGCAATGGACTGCTCAGTGACAGCTGAGCTAACGCATTTTGCTGTGGGTGAAGACGGCTCGTTGAAGTTAATTTCCGACACATTTATCTTTGCTGGTAAACTTTGGTTTTCCTCCTTAATCCACTTGCAAAACGAAGTTTTCTTCGCCACCTTACTGTTGTCAGTTGGCGATGGAGGTAGCACACCATTTGACAACTCGTTCCTTGTAGGACATTGTGTACAAGTTGTGCTTTCTGGCATAAGACTACTTGTTGCTCTCAAGTTTTTCCCCTCGACCTGGTTAGGTTCCAAGTTGATCCTAGGAAGTGCGAGCGAACTTGTATGATCTTCATTTGGCCAAAGATATTCGTAGACAGAAATCGAGGGTGCTGGCTGTTCTTTCTGTTCTTCGCTGCTGGACTTCCCACACGGGCGTTGTGCAGTATGCTCTGCACCAGTTCGTCGCTCGATCCTAGATTGAATCAACCGGCTGAACTTACGCGATGACGTAGATGGTGACGGCAAAGTCGAAATATCTATTATCGATTTTTGTCGCGAAACAAGGTTTTTCACTTTCGGGCTCGCCTCAACACTGAGTGTATTGATGAGTGCTTTGCAGGGATTTTCGATCTGGGCCATCTGAAAAAGATCGTAGAAATTTACGTTTCGTTATTTATGGTTGCCTTCTTTCGGCAGGAATGGAGAAATTAACTGTTCTTAAAAACATCTATCGATTGTACTGTATTTGCTTTATCCGGCTTCCACCAAAGATTTGTTTTTTTTATATTTGCTTCTGATCTTTACACAATGCGTTAAAAGTTAAATTTATCAGTTTTGCTTATAGGGCCCTTTACTTTTGAATCATTGGTTCAAAAACACCAGTACAACCAATGCCTAAAGTTAAATCAAGTGTTATAGCGTCACCTCTGGACCACTTCCGATGTTAATTGCTTGATCGCTCAACTTCTCCAGTCTCAGTAGCCTCGCCCTCATGCGGCGTAACATGCAGTCAGTTCTTGTTCTTCTGCTCCTACGCAAGAGGTAAACGGTGCTCAAGCTGGCATTTCTTCAAACATCAATTTGAAGTACATTATTTTGAGAAGTATCAAAGTAAAAAAAGGTATATGGAAAACGGACACACATATTTTTCAACTGAAAATAACTTTTCATCAAATGTATAGTTCTTAAAAAGACATGTGACCGTACTTGTCGCTCATTGCACTTTTTTGGCATTTGGCGGCTAGAAATGATTCGCTTGTAGCCTAACTCATTTCCTTCTGCAAAAACCATTTATCATTTTCTCATTTCATTGAATCACTCTGAAAACACTGGTAGGCATGCAATTTTTCTTTGTCTAACAGTTTCTCATTTAGGCTTCGGTTTGAACTTTGTCTAAAAATTACTGTGCTAAAGTAGAATATCTGTTTTTTCAATTAGCCATGGCGAACGCTCAGAATTGCCAACCACTTGAAAACCAAAAAGCACAAATCTTCTGTTGATGCAGCAATGTAATGTCGTAATCTCGTGTGGCACACTTCTTCAAACTGCTGATTCTGATAAGTGTCTGCTCTTAGCAGCGAAGAAGCTACTTTTGCGTATCACACTGCTATTTACGGACAGTCTTTTAAAAGTTCTGATTGCAAATTTTGAGCTATTTCCAAATTTTTGAACCTAGATTACCCATTGCAAGAACAAAATGTAAATCAAAAATTGTTAATTGCATTGCCCCAATGATTGCTGCTGAACTACGCCAAGAATTTGATAAAGCGAATTTTGTTTCCGTTACTATTAATGGTTAATCGAATAGAAAAGAGCTGGGACGCCGGAGAGCAGGGACATGACGAGGACATTGCGCCCCAGCCCTTTCACAAGGGGGCAACAGGGGCCGAGGTGGTACTTTTTCATAAAAGTATCATAGGTAATTTTATGGTTCATCAAGATCGACTCGAAACATATTTATTGCAGTTATTCGCACACCCAGAGACTTCAGAATAGTTTTTTGTAATTTCTGTTATTATTTTTGAGGTCAACGTTGTCGCTGAACAGAAACAAGCATTTGGTAACAGTGGAAGATTAAAGTTGCATGAGGCCCTTGACTGAAACTTAGAAAGGGGCCCTTTCTATATACATGTGTACTGTATATATAAATAGAAACTTTTTAAAGATTTCATTGCCTTCAACCAGTGGTGTAGGAGGCGGGGATGCAGGAGGTGCAATCGCACCCTCAAATGTTTTCATTTGTCAAAAATCCTGACAAGATCTCCGAAAATCGGGACAAAATCTGTAAAAATCTGAGCAAATTCATTGAAAGTGTTCACAAAATCCCATAAAATCTGGGCAAATTTCCTGAAAATACGGACAAAAATGGCGCCAAACGTTGTTTGCTTTGAAAAAATGGCATTGGAGGTCATTTCAGAAAAGGTCCTCATGATCCGTGTGGGAGAAAATATTCGAACAAAAAGTTGCCTGAAAACTTTTTGCTTTTCGGGCAAGTTTGGGAAAATTCGGGCAAAAATCTTTCGTACCCCCAAAAATTTGCCTGCTCCTACACCTGTGCCTTCAACTCTTTTACTGCTCCCCTGCCCAACTGCTGTTTCGGTTTTCGGCATCCCTGGAAATTATGGCCAAATGTTCGTTGTGGTTCGCTACTTAGTACATGAAGCCGGTGTGCAAATGAAACTTATAGAATTGAAATCGCGTCAGGTGACACTGTTGCAACACTAAGTGAAAATACTACATGCACCAAGAAAGATATGAACCACATTTGTCTAATAAGGCTCGTTGTTCTTAAACGTCCCGGTTTTCAGTCACGAAAATATGGTATGCCTAACATTACTTGATAAGTTTGATACGAATTGCTGCTGTAAATATAAACTGAGTTAAATTATTGCTTTAAAGATCTAATAAATAAACTAAATAGGTTTATCATATTTTAGGCTCGAAAACACTTCACAAAAGGCAAGTTTTCATAAATTTTACCTCAATATTTTCCTCCCTGTGTCTTCATTTTCTGTTGAAATAATGAAGAATATGCTAATTTACAATGAAATCCGTTACTTTATTGAAAAGAATTAACTGCATCTATTCTAATTACAATCCAAACAGCATGCGCTTTTTGTGCTATTATTGACTAAAAATAAAAGTTCTATAATTTTAAGTAATTTTGGCCATTGGCATGTAGTTTGAGTATAAATAAGCAAGATCGAAGTCATATACCAACACTTTACTAAACAACTGTTGCGCCTTTTTAGTTCGTAAATGCCAAGTCTAGCGTTATTTTCTCTATCCGGCGTAATCCTGTCGGTAGATCAGCGTAGGAAACAATCGTTACCTCCAGGTAGATGTTTGGAATTGACTTTCATAGGACTCAAATGAAATGACGAAAGATCGGAATCGCTGAAGCAACGGCGGGGAGCATTGCATGGAGATGAATGGTCAGAGTTTAGGCTGTTGACAACAAAATCATCAGGCTTGGAGCGATTTTCGACTACATTTGTAGCAGGTTCAATGGCGCTGAAAAAGAGATTTTTGAATAATTGATCAGTTTTCATTCATTCATTTTCAAACACGCTGTTCCTCTCAGTAGTTTTGCGGGAGCAGCAGTCCTGGGAGAAATCGGAATACCTCAAGGTTTTCAGCAATCTCAGATAGTTCTGCTGGAGCCACACAAAGATGGGACAAAGCCAGGTCGAAGATATAATCATAACTCCCGGTGCTTGGTCGACACCCGGGTCACTTTCCTTTGGGTGCAGCCAGCAGGACGTGCCTCGCCAAGCTTTCATGGGGCATTCTTGTCAAGTGGCCGAACTATCGTCACTGAGATCTCTCTAGTCTACTCGAATGAGATACGGCTCAACATTCAGGGCTTTACGAGCTTCGCAGATGCACACTTTGTAGTGAGGTGACACCCCGTGAACTCTTCTCAAAAATCCCATCTCTGCCGCTTGTACTTGAAATAGCCCTCTTTCAGTCATTACCCATAATTCATGACCATAGTTGAGTATCGAAACAAATATGGATTTAAAAACTGAAAGCTTTGCGGTGTTTTTGAAAGCTCCCGTTTTGTGACCACAGGGCAGTGAAGTTCGCCAATAACTGCTTATCTTTCACCAACCCGTGCATCAATCTCCCTGTTTTTCCTTCTGTCATTTGTGANTACCACCCCAAGGANCTTGAAGGCCTCTACTTGCTGCAGTGTATTGCGTATTGCGGCTTACTTGCAGCGTGTAATGCTTGTTTTTTGCATAGATATAATACCTCGGTCATTTAGAGCTAATTTTTATTTCAACTTGGTCGCACGCAGCAGAAAACCGATCGAGTGAATGCTGAAGACCCTGTTGAGAGGATGCAAACAGTACCGAATCGTCCGCAAAAATCAAACGGTTGATACTGCAGCTTCCAACAGTGACACTCCTCTTGACTCGGTTGTGATTGTCTATCCAACTCAAAAATACTATGAAGAAGAATGTTGACAGCACACGCCCTTGCCTGAGTCTATCACCTACGGTGAACGGTTGTAATTAAACTCTGACGGCAGGTCCAAATTTGACAGTAGGAATACAGTGCCTTGATGGCAAGCGAGGCGGCCATGAACACCATACTTGCGCAGCACTCCCCAAAGCTTTTCACAAGAAAACCATGTCGTAAGCTTTCTCCAGATCGACAAAACATGTGTAGAGTTTTATTTTGTGTACCTTGAATGCTGGAAAGCAAATCACTTGCGGTAACCAAAATTATGCGAGGAAAGCTGTATTGAAACTGAAGCGTACTTACGTGTATTTTTTACCAAACAGATTGTCTTTAAACAAATGATTGCCCTTGAACTGGTTTTGGAAAGTTTAAATTCAAAGACTTTCTTGTGCTTAAAGTAAACTCAGCAAATTTTACGCTTTCATAGTGCCAAAAGTAATGTTACAAAACAAGATTATTGTCAAAATTGACATGACGGACCCTTACTGATGATTCCCACGCAAAACAAGTCTAACATATTGGAGACATTCATAATTCCCAGCAAAAGCAGCACTACCAATTGTGACCATTTCTCATATTTTGTAAAGTCTGTGAAAAATGTAGTCATGGTAGCTAAAACTTGACCTTATAATGGTACGAAATATAGTACAGAACAAGGAAAGCTCACAAGGAGGCGCAAATAAATGGCTTCTTACTATTTGTTTAGTTCTTCATTGCACTTTTCATCTGCTTCACCGTCGCACAAACTTTTTTTTGACCAAGACGTTGCTTTTCTGGTGAGTCCACTGTGACTGGCAAGCCTCAAACATTGCGCCATATTCCGCACTGGAGAAGAACTTGCTAAGTACGGATAATTTTTGGCCAAAACCTCTGGAACCTGACCACAATAACAGTGATTTTGAGTAGTGGCGTAGAAGATGGGGTGCAAGCGCACCACGGCAAAGAAGTTTCGGTATTTTTAACAATACTATTGAAATTATATTTTTTTGTTATTAAGTGTATAAATAAGAGTTTATTATGTCATAGAAAACACATGAAATCAACAAACTGTTTCTAGTAATTTCGTGTTTTAGTGTGTGAGAGTTGATGAGTAACTGAATCCTTTAAAAGTTTGGGCAAAAATAGGCATTTCATTTTCGTGCTTTATTAACTGTACAATGTGGGAATCGAGTTTGCTGCAGGGCATCGTCTTCGTATTAGTAGAGTCCAGGCAAGTACAGAAAGCTGTGTCTTAATTTTAAGTACGGTGTTCGGATGAACACATTTTACCATGCAATATACTTCCAGGTTGCTTGTATGTCCTCAGCTATTTGTGAGGTTCCTTGCTGACAGCAATATCTGCAATGTGAATGGAACGCCAAACCTCAGAACTGTGAGGCAGATGCTCACAGTACTGAACCAGCCGGTTTCTGTCAATATTCTTGCACAGCCTATAGCGTACTTTTTCTGTTGGGATAATTCCAAGTAGGCTACCAAGTATTCTATTTTCAAGTCTATGCCAACATGCCAGAGAATATATAGGAAAATAGAATGCACCAACAGCCACAGACAATTTGTTGGGAGAAAGTTTGTCGCAAATTTTTTTTTCGGGTAAATTTGGGGAAATCAGGCAAAATATCCTTTGCACCCCCCAAAAATTGCCTGCTCCTACACCTGTGAGAGTCAATGAAATGCTGCGAGTTTACATCAATTATGCGGCGTAAATTACGCTTGGTAAGAGGTGCAACCTTACAAAACCACAAATTTCTCTGGAAAAATCCAGTAGCATGAAAAAATATGCTCTTTTTGAAGGAACACGGCGTGTTTGTCACTCATTGGATAACCGGTAGGCCTAACGAACTGCACAGTTTTTCAGGATGACCTGGTCCTGTCCAGGTTTTATGGTAAAATTTAATATACCAACGGATCACAATGTGTCCACAGAATTATACTCAACTGCAACGGATATATCAGTGATTTTGAACAGGGTCAGATACCGCTTAGTATGTAACGTATGCTGAATGCTACGCATTGCTTCTCTTCTGAACAGGCCATAAAGATTACAGCGCAAGTTCCGCTTAGAGGCGCATTCCTTTGTTCCTACCGTCGCTCAGTGGTGTTGTTTTGCTGACTTTCAGGTAAT
>JGI24158J21664_10000666_pt1 | contig 33566 bp, 26 predicted proteins | sample Ectturendosymbi3_FD_21664 | JGI IMG/M metagenome (IMG submission 21664)
CCCCCCCCCCAGTCGGCACGAAGTCCGAGGCATCTTGACACGATAGGGAGCTTTCCTGCAAGGCCAGAATATTTCCCCCAGCAGAAAACTTAAAGAATATCGCTTGACTCTTGTAGCGGAGGCAAGGCGAGATATTTTGCTTGATGAAGCTTTTTCGTGCAATCGATTCCATTCCACAAAATCGAGGCGAGTTTTAAGCAGTTTCTGTTTCAAATCACGATTCGTGCCTTGACTTTGCGCTATCGTAGCTTCGAAACGCCACACTGCAATAACGCGCCAGCCGGCGGACAGTGAAGGACGGGCCTTGGCAATTAACGCTACTTCACAAACGGATTTGCGAAACGACTCGCGCAAAATTAACTAAGAACAACGCTCCCTCTCCACTGTAAGTGCTACTCCACGCCTGACTGCCCGCTTGCTTGGCTGCTGCGAACGAAGTCGACCGTCGGCAGCTGTTTCTCGAGTTAGCGGAACAAGCGAAACATCAAAACAAAGGGCAGCAGATCGGCTCGCCTGGGGTGCAAGCGTTTCGCCGAACTGCAATCCCTGAGGCCGGTCGCAAATGCCCCGAAAAACAAACGGCATGCCGCACCTGCGTTTTGTTAGATCTGACGTCGGGAAAGTGTGAATCGACCGTATCTGTTAAAAACACGAAAAGACGTAGTAAGTCTTCAAAGGCAAAGTCTTTTCAAACCGAAACGAAGGCAACAGCACGGTCGTGAACTTTTTCGCTAAAGTATGAGTGAAAATAACCAATATGGTTTTTATGCGACTATATTCTCTGAAGAAAAGTTTTTATCAGGCTTGGGAATTTCGCCACACCTAAAATATATTATTGGGAAAAAGCTTACATTTAACATAAAAACACAGACTACATTTCTCTCGTTGAAACTATTTTCGGCAACAACTGCTGTGATTGAAACGTAGTGTTTCTAACAAAACTAAAAAAAGCTGTGATTGATATTGACACTGGCACGAACTTCAGCTCGAGTATATTTTCACGTCCTCACCAACACCGCCAAAGGTCTTCGCAGTGGGAAGGGGTGACTTCGGTGGCAGGTGTGTAATCACTTCCCCGCTGAAGGAGTGGTCGCTGTCGGACGACGAGCTCGTCTGAGACTCCAGACCTCTGAAAAAGCGCACGAATCCAGCATTCGTCCAAAACCCACTACACAACAAGATTAAGCACTTCTGAAACCAACCAAGGCCTTCTGGAGAGAACATCCAACCAAGGCCTGTTCTCTCTAGAAGGCCTTGATCCAACTGGGAGAAAACTACTGAGTCGCTTCCTTTGTGCGGGGTAACATGAGCCTGCGCAGGCTCCTTGTGCAAGTGTCAGGGGGGGGGTCAGACGAAGCACAGACAACACGATGGAAGCAAAACTTTCAGTTTGAAACTGACCCATTGGCTCCCCAATGAAGGCATTGTCGTTAGACGCTGATCTGGCTTTTTTTCTGCATGAGTACAGACGGCGGCAGGGGTGCGATTAAAACAAAGAAAATCTGACAGGCAAACAGAACGAATCGCCGTTGTGCAAATCTGACGCATACCTGTCAGTGCTGGACAAACAGAACCTGGACAACAAACTGCGGGGAATTTTTAAGAGCCGAGGACCGCGCAAACGCACAGGATTGCGTGGAATGAAAATTATCGTGGAAGACCACGCCAGTCACAAGCAAAAGCCGCTGACATTCTCAGCGAAATGGCATGAAATGGGTTGCGACTGACTGAAGCAAATAGCGGCTCCTCTTCTCACATGAACGCCTACACATGACAATTTTCCCGCATCGCTGGACACACGTCAACAAGATGGCATGACGCTGTTTTTACGAAACAAACGAGTCATCGCCGTGTCGAAGACGCAGCGCAAGCGTTGCGCCTGCTTTGCAATCAGCAGTGGCAGCGAACGACGCCTGAAATCTCGTAAAAAACTACCGCGCGATACAACGTTTCGACAATGACTTCACTCCACAGGTGAAACAAGCAAGGAATCAATCGCAAATTTTTAATAGGAAATCGATTTCACAAAACACTGCGCATCGCCAGTCCTTAAATTTTATTCAAATGGAATCTGTTTCAGCAATGACTTCATAAGGTTTCAGCAGTGACTTCACCCAACAACAAATGCGCTGCGTTTCGGCCTTGTCGTGGAGCGTGGTAAACACGCTAAATTACTCCCCTGCGGGCTAAATCGTAGTGCACGGCAGGTCGTGCCCGCGGCAGCAAGATTCAATCACCTGTAAGGACTGCCTCGACTCGCACGACGCGCGTGGACCAAGACAGGGCTCCGGTTGGCGCCCGGTACGGATTGCTTCGCTTCCGAAGGGCCTTTCGAATCTGCGGCAAAACAACAGGGGTCAAGGCCCGAGACACACACAAAAATACTAGGTGTCAGCTTTTTCGGTCTGCAGGTTATAGCCTCAAAGTAATTATTTGCTGATCTGCAAGACCTGAGTAATGACAGAAAACTTTAACAGCCATTTACGAGTGGGAAAGAAACCTGGATCCTTACCTGCTGACCTTGATCCGTTACGTCACTTTAACGTTGTTTGCAACGGTGATGACTTTGTTTTTTTATTCAAAGGATTTCGCAGTTGGCTGCGTTACCATGACGCATCAAATGCCAGTGCTATCTAACCGCAATTCAAATAAGTACTCTCCACATTCCCAATTAGAAAGAAATTTGCTGATCGATTCCTTCTTTGCTCACATTGTGGAGAGCACTTACTTGAATATAGATATGTGCAAGTTGGAATCATCGCAAAAAGATGAAAGCAGAACACAATCGGCTGATTCCTCGAAAGCATACAAAAAACTTGTGGTTTTCACTGCTATCTAACCACGTCAGAAACAGGTATGGGCCATTTTAAGATTTCAGAGAATCCCTACGTTGTCGCGAGTGTTACTTTTTCTACCATAAGGACCCTGACGTTAGACACACTGAGATTTGACAAATAAACCATTCAGTGCAAATTTCCATTCCAGCAAGCACAGAAGGTTGTGCATCGTTTCGAAGCTCAGTAGATAATCGTGACCATCTCTCAAACGGGCTTGACCTCTGCTACAGTGTCGTCAGGGAGCTGCTCTCAATAAATTGCATTTTAGCATTCTCCCAAACACACGAATCCGATGCACATTTCGAGATAGCAACAGACGCACGAACGCTTAAACTTTGCCAAAAATCGATTCCGGCCATATGCTCTCTGTGACTCGCGGACACAACCGCAGGACTGACGATCGACAACAGATCGGCTCGAGAAAGATCCGCGAACGAGTGGCAGAAAATGCTAAACAGGCAATTATAGAGCCATCGGTTGGTGAACGAATAGGTTGGCTGTTAGACGTCCTGCGTANCACGACCTTTCGTCCCACTCTGGTCCGGCGCGGTGTTGACTTATTGCAACACGATTAAAGAAATACGAGCAGCACAANCCAGCAATTTTTACCGGAGTTCAAGANAGCACAGGATTTCTTTCGAACGCCGGTTGGACTGATGCTGGATCGAGAAGAAGCTTGTTTCTCGTAGCGAGGGCTTTCAACCTGCAACAAACGGGAGGGTGAATTGGGTGAGATGCACACACAACTTGTAAATACGCAAAAAGACGTAGTGTATGGCAGGGTCTTCACACTACGGCCCGCGGGCCAGATCCGGCCCTTCGAAGCCACTTCATCCGGTCGCAGAGACATTTTGTCAATAATGAAGTTAAGATAATGTATTTACCAGAAATTTGCAACATGTCCCGAAACAATCACATTACGTAAGATGTCCGGCACCCGAACTGCTGTGTAATAGCTTATGTGGGCCTCCGACCAAAAGTTTTGGAGACCCCTGGTGTACAGGGTTAATAGAGTCGGTATTCACATCTGGGTTTACACACGCTAGTGGTACACAAACTCTTTCCATGAAGCCGCTGAATTGAAAGAGGTGCGGCTTGGAGGGTCGCAATGGGGTTTTGGTTCCCCTTAGCTACTAGAAATCTTTCAGCAAAATTTCAGTTTACAAAGTGACGGTAAAAAATGATGGTCGATAGCGGTTATAAATTTAATCTAAATAAATATTTTAAACTGCTATGTTTTCAGTCTTCTTTACAAAGTCTTTTCTGTGCATCCTTTGCGGGAAAAGTTCTATTGAAAGGTTATGAAATGAGAATTACAAGCTTTTAGGAATGGTGTTTAAACAGTTTGTGTTAAATAAGTTGAGTGCAAAAAATTACCAGAACATTCTGACATCTGATTTATAAACTAATTTGGAAGAAATACCCAAAACCTTTAAAAATGGAACGCAGAAAACAGAGCAGTACATAAAGTTAGTAGTGCAAAAACGTATGAAAACCGCATATGTAAATAAGATGCTGTTAATGAGCATTAGCCCAAGGGTAAAATCAGTTAAGAACCACTACAGGCAGTACGCACTTTGCATTCGAAGTGGTAGGACTAAAATTTGTTCTCACAGAAGAAAACACAAACAATTCCAACAACACACTCACCGATGTGCTCACTATTCGTCGTGGTCGTCCACAGCCAAGGGGCGGTGAAGAGCCGGCGTGTCTGGGTAGCGACCTCGATTTCTCAAGCGACGAGTAAAACTCGCTATTACGGTCCTTGAACAGACAAGCGCCGTTCGGCACGCTGTATTTCCGCGGCGAAGTTATCAACGCGGGCGAAGAACAGTGGGAAATGGTCCCATTGAAGGTCCGCTGATTTTCAACGTCCACGCCAAGCCGGCCACCGTTGCCCCCGTCGAAGTTTTCGCAATTACTGGCCGCGTCGCTTTCCTCCAAGGATTCCGAACTGGGGGCTTTCAGGACGACTTTTATGGTCGCAGGCGGGACCAGGGCGTTTTCGCTTGACTGCGTGCGCGCGTCACAGCTTGAATTGCTGTTGCAGCGTCGGCTGCCCTGCAAGACCCCCTGAACGGTCGGACTTGAACGGGGGCTGGCCGAGTTTCGGTGTCGCGGGCTGTTGAACTGGGAACAGGTCCCGCTCTGATGCACATGCGACAGCGCCGTCAGCTTCTGAGCGGCCTGGGTCAGGTCACCAACGAGGATACTGCCGTCGCTGGACCGGCGAGCCCTGGCCAGCGGTTTTAAGGCGCCGTCGGTGTGGGGGGTCCCAGATCGCACGAACTCGTCCGGAAGCGCCTGGAAAGTATAGGGATCTGGATGTAGCACACGCAACCTCCACAAGAACCTTATAGGAAACCGGGGTCTATATGCATTATATTAAAATCGAAACGAGATGCTATGGCAACTTACCGTCAATAAGGAACCACAGGGCAGACTTTAGTTATTGACACGTAAAACTTGCCTTTATTTTACATAAGAGGTAAACCAGCCGCGGTTTGCCAACTGCTCACTCACCTCAAGAAGCCAATGCATATGCACTCAACAGCGTCCTTTTTAAGAGACAAGACCAGCTATCGCGATAAAAACCTTGCTGGTACCGAGTTTTGAAGAAATGATACACGTGGCAGCGTTTCAACAAGAAACCTGAACGCAGAAGCGGCTTAACCGTACGCTTAATCCCCCAACATTCGTTGTCAAGTGTGCTCGTTACTGAGGGTCAAGGACTATCCCAGGATTCTCATTGCTGCTTCAGTGGTAGCAAGTTTACCCCAACTCAAATTATGATGTCATCGTGTTTAACCAACAACGATAGTGATGATCAAAATGTCAACTGAAAACAAGTTGAACCGTCACCAAGAAATGAAATCAATAGAAAACTAAAATAGACAAATAAACATTCGTGCAGAGGCACGACTTGTTTGATTTTCACAAAACAATTCCTTTCCGATGATCGCTAGCAGTGCGCATGTCTCGTTGCAGAACTCCTGTTTGCAAAATTGCACAACAGGAGCGATTTGATCATGAAATAAAAAAGACCAAGTTATAAAGCCACAAAGAACTTTCACACGAAGATTACCAAGGTAGAAAAATGATGCTCTGTGTCGGCTGTGCTCCTCATTGGTAAGTTATCTGGTACCTCACAATCGACGTCACTGTCTACGTCGTCAAATGGATCAAAGGTAATTGTGTCATTTTCGTACCAGGGTGGAACATTTGCGTCAAAGGTCACAGATTGCTCACGCAGATCCGAGTGCCCTTGCCTGTAGCACGAAGTCATTACAGCAGGTCTTGGCCTATCATTTTCCAGAGTGCCTGTAGTCGACCAAGTTCTCACTGCGCCGTTGTCGACTGCTGCTGGCATTGCAATGTCACACAGGGCGTGATTTTCACTGTTGCTGTCGATCGCTGTTCGGTCAGCATCCAGCAAGCTGGAATCAGGCCCCATCACCTGCGACTTCTTTCGCAAACGAGGACTGCGCATCGCAGCGGTTAGTCGGGATCCAAGTTGCTTCTGACGCTTCATTGCCTGCTGCTGGACTAAACAACCATTACAGCGATCTGTAAATGTGTTTGAAAATTCACGATAAGATGCTATTCGCTGCTCCTGTGTTGCAATACAACGTTAAATGCAGGAGATGTAACTGCCCCGTTGCCCGCTTAACAATGCTGACCGTAGACTGCGCGTTCAGCAGTTTTCTAGCTACGATAGACGAATTAGTATGCACGCCATTGTTGATATCCGTTCGCTAGAATCGCGGTTCCTGTCTTTAAAAGCCTCATGATGCAGCCAGTCGATCATGGGTCAATATACAAAGAGATGGCAACGCAGCGAGACGGCGAACCTGAGAGATGCGAATGTTTAAGCTGCCAAGTAAAGCAAGCAGAGCGGTCGTAAAATTCGTTAGTTCGACAGTAAACACATCTCGATGCGGGTTCGCACGTATGGCACGACTGTGTTTGCCTGGTACCTGCCTTGCAAACTGTACTACATGACGCCTGCCACTAAATATAAGAGTTCGATGCATGCGTGACAAGGCTGACACGAAATACAACACCAACTGCACTGCCACGACGATGCAAAGACTACGCAGTGTCGTGACTGGAAGTGAGAAGCACGTGGCCGTGGGCGGTGTGTATGTATACCGGAGTTAGGCGCCTTATTAAGTAGTTGTTAGGTACAACTCCACCAAGCTTCTCAAATACTGTGAACCTCTGCCCGATACGCAGGTGAAATCGCAAGCATGACGTAGACTGGTTGCTTTGACGAAACTATCTGAAAGATTTGAGCTGCACTGTCACGATGCGTCAGCTTAGAACCAAGCCGCGCGATTTAAAACTGCACTGTGGTGGTGACAGTCGAATTGCACTGTGGCAATACGGACGCTTGGAACTGCAGTGCGGTTTCGCTCTCACAAAACGAAGAAAGATATTTTCAGCTGTGCGCATCCACGGTCTCTGCTGACACTGCGCAGAACGTCGTCACGCCCGTACTCTACAGTGAAGGCTTCACAAAGGGAAGCGGAAGGTTTTCAAGGCTTGAAGAGGATGGGAACCCTCAACCTGGGCTGCATGTGCGACGCTCATCAAATATTTAGCAAGGCTCGGTACAGCGCGTGTGTTGCTGAACCGACCTCTGAATCATCTCGAGCAGCACATGCGAGCTTACGTAAGCAACCTAACAACCAAACTAATCGCGCTAAGACGAAGCGGCATCCCCACTTGAGAACAGTGACGCCTCAATACCCCTGAGTCAAATTTTCGTCAATCAGGATACACCTTTTCAACATACTTTACTAACAAAGTCAACCGGTATCAAGTCAAAGTCAATCTGGATGGAAACAAGTCCAAGTTCTTGGAATGAGGGCTTGAGTCGGGATTTGGACTTTTTTGCCTCCCAACACTGTTGAATACCCCCAACATCTCAATACCCCCTGGGGGCATTGAGCCACCATTTTAGGAACCTCTGCTTTAGAAGCTCTCTATACTTCAGGGACGACAACGATGAAAGGCTAGTTGAAATACGCAAACGACCGAAATTTTTATTTAGAAATATCCGGAGACCTTGTGATGCTCGCAAAGAAACCACATGAACGCAGTGCGTTCCAGATAACCATGACCAAAAGGTAGTCCAACCCAACTGGCTACTTCCAACCACCTTGGAGTGTGATAAGATACACTCTCCTTGAAACAAAGTGAGCAAACATCGACACCACACAAGCCAAGATACACCAGGATATACAATAGCAATGTTTCAACATTTTCGAAGGAACCAAGCTTTCTTTAACAAAACAACGTTTAAATAAGCATATTCCAGCGCCCGTGGATTACCAAGCAGGACCTCAAAATTTGCAAGCTGATGTTTCTCTCAACAACTGTGTGCTGCTACGTAGTATCTTCCATCAGCTTTCAGTAAGTTATTTCTTAAGTTGGACAATACACTGTAGATTCATATAACACCAGACAGAAGTCATCTAAGGAATATACCATACAGCTCCCAGGAAAGGGCTATCTACACTATCCACACGTCAAAAACTGTTGCTCACATGGGGACTAAGTTATACGAGGCTCTAGATCCGAATTTAGAAATGCAACCATCTTATGTTTAAAAACCCCTAAACACAAATTATATCTTCTAAGCCATTATTAAGCTATCGCTAATATTAGCCCACAGTGGTGCTATTGCATATCTGCAACATAGGTTTTTTTCTTTTGTTAACCATTTACTTGTTCATGTTTCGCAAAACGTAAAAAAAAACTGTTTTTTGTCATTTCGTTCTTAAAGGAGAAGTTTAATTAATGTGAACAAGCTTTTAATTATTACCCTATTCTTCCAAGCTATAGGGATAACTCTCTAGGAAACTGCCCAGCCCTTTTCAGATGCAAGCCAAGCTTTAGTTTTTTTTATATACTCTGTTGTTTACGATGTAATTGTGCCGTATATGTTCCAGCTTTTCATCAAGTTGTAGCATTTATTTGCATGGCATTATCTCTGCGGTGTTTGGCGTTGTTGAAATACTCTCCCAAATATAAAGAAATGAATATCATGAACTGCAATTTGATATTGACCAAACAGTACATGCAACGCAGTCTTCTCTTTCGTTCTTCTACAATCTACAATAAGTCGCAATGTTACAGCAAGCACTCAATATACTCAGGATCGAGTCTTTCGCTTCCATTGACGTTTCGCGCGTAGAACCCTTTGCACAGGCCAGAGAAACGTTCTTTCCTGTTTTTAAAGTGGGTCGAGATCTGCTGCTCATGGATTGTGTCATATGTTAGTTTGACACACAACAAGAACTGTGCTTGCGTTCGGACGAGTCATTTAAAGTTAAAGGAGTTTTGCTTCAGTCAAACAATTCCGCATCGTACAAACAAGTAATTGTCCGCTCTCAGATGTCACTGTCGGTCTCATTTGAAAGAACATTGCCATAATTACCAGAATTTACAATTTCGCAACATAAGCATCATTGACGCTTAGCATTTGATTATGCATACGTGCAGTGAAACACGAAAAGCGTTTGCATATCGATCCACATGAAGCAAAATAAGAGAAGAGACAGACCAAATCGAATCATTATCCCAAGCTGGCTTTGCATGATGTTGAAAACCAGAAACAAATAAAATTCATACAATTTTCATCAACTAGTACGCAAAAAGGGCCAAAAGTTTGAAGTAAGCTTCATGTGGGAAGATTTGATTCTTAAAAAACAAAATTGACACCAACGCAAAGCAACATTGGAACTTTAATCATTGCCAAAGACTCTGCCTTGCTGCGGGTGTGTTTCGGTAAAACGTGGCCCTGCAACAATGCTGTGGTCAACGGGCACGCCTAACGCAAAACATTACGACTCATTTGCGCGATAACTCAAATCGGCAAATTTAGCGGTTCAACTTAAAATTTTTACCTCTCACCTAGTGTTTGACTCTCGCAAGTTGCCTTTATCTCATGTTCACAAAAGTCAATGAAACCGTGTCGCAAGGCCAGCAACGTTTGAGAGAAGAGGCCCGATACTTGTTCTAAATAGGTAACACTATTTGCTGGGGGCAAACATTGCAGCGAAGTGGAAAATTGATAGAGAGGCACAGAAATACTTCTTTCAAAAGAATCAATCAGTCTTGCGTGCCCACGGGATACCACCCGTGCATAATGACCGATCGAGTTTATTTCAGCAAACGATTCAGAGGTTGGTAGAAGTAGTATCATGATACAAAACCCGTGGCAACGCATGGCGTCGCACAACTTACTTTCGCGAGAATAGCGCTGACGGCTGCATGTTGGTGAACTGATGTCTTTATGGAGAAATCTTCTTCATTAGAAGTGAACGATAAATTGACAGCCATACCGATTGAAACCACTATTGCATAAACGTTTTAAATAAGAAAAAACATCATAGTATCTATTGCACATCGCTGTTGCTAGAAGAAAAGAAAAGTTAATGCTTTTCCTACGAACCACCAACATGACGTTCCTTGATCATATTGTTACATCGTATTGTTCTTTACGTGCCTCGCATGAATTCTAAATTGTCGTACACGGGTAACTTCACGTCAAACCACTTCTGTCCACAAAACTTCACTACAGCGGTTGCTTGCAGATCCCCAGAGTCCAGCATTTCAGCACACACACACACACACACACACACACACACACACGGAAAAGCGTTTTGTAACGCAACTGTAACGCCTTTGTCAGTGTGATAGATGCAAGTTATTTGCGGTCTGCCTGCCAACCAATCTAATCTCGACATCGCGCAACAAAAGCTGGTCAGAAGAACGTTCGCTAATTACCAGCGGTGGAGACGACGCGCTGCAACCGATTTTACCCCGGGCGCTGGCAGTGACGAAACAATGCGCTCTCGCTTCGCTCGTAAACACAAAAGCGACGGTGGCGGCAGTGTGGTGCAGAACAACGACCTGCGAACGAAGTCTGCCGGCACTCTACTTTTTGCTGCTGCTGCAGCAGGGCGAGCAAAACAAGGCGGCGTCAAAAAGTAAACTTGCGACACTTGGTCGGCGATTCTTTTCTTGTTTAACAAACAGACCGTCGGAGATTAAGCAATTCGCAGTCTGCCTCGTAAACGGGGTCAGGCGTAAGAAGCTTGCTTCGCTTGTCGCAACGTTATATGCAGGGGCGTTGTGCTAAAAAAAGAGGTGTGGGAACACCATACCCACACTAACTAAGAAAGAAAACTGCACCAAATAGTTCGAATATAGTGAGCATTCCACCTTTGGATCTTCCTGTTTCACTTTAAGACTTTTGACTGGCAGTGTGAATCTGCGTGTCGCTAGCACATCTGTAAGATCTTAGCCATATTTTAATGCAATCTAGTGCAAAAAGGTGTGGGAACGCGTTCCCATCCCACNAACCCCTGGTTATATAGCCAATTATTCCTAAATCATTATTCAACAGAACCACACTTTCGGGACTACAAAAGCCACAAACTGATGCCAGCATTTCTTGCCTTGTTTAAGTAGTGCTGCTACGAGTCGATACGACCCAAAAAAAAAACACCTCCGAGCAAGAAAGCTGTAATTACCGCGTTGTTGGTTTCACATTCACTGTGACACATCGAGTTGCACTGCAAGCGCCTGCAGATTTGGTGTCGACTTAATGTTTTCCTGCATGCGGTTCGCACCAACCCTACGCGTTTTCTACGCCACAGTGATGCTGGCGGTTTTTGCGACATCGTTCTAATCGATATTTTGGCTTGCAGTGTCGTTTTCATCTAAACATTTGGTTGGTTGCTCATGCCTGTCAGGGCAAGGCACTGTCAAGAGGCAAACACCGTTGCTGCTGTGGCAGTTTTCAGTCCAGCAAGCCTACAATTTACCTACAATCATACGCATATCACTCAATGCAAACCTGCATTTGGTTAAAACCTTAAAACCTTCAGGTACATTTTCCGCGTGCTCGCTTCACGAGGGTTTGAATGAAAACTGGCTTTTCTCGCACGGCAGCATTCACAATGACCCCTGCACTCACTGCTACGAAAAGGTGAAAAGTTGAGCAAAAAGCGTGCAGGCGCTTTCTGATTGCTCTCTGTATCAACTCAACTAAGGTTTCATTCATCGTTTTTTTAATTCTCTTTCATGTTGTGTTCTCAGAATTCACTCATAGATTCGATAAAATCCTGTTGCAGTACGCGAAACCGCATTATTTATCAGGAATCAGGTTCACATAAAACATCAAGCGACCACAACAGTCTTCACACTTCTTGGTCAGTTTGACATAATCCATCCTTCCACAAAACAGAGCTAACATTCACACTTAATTTTGCTTGCCTGATACTTTGTCGTTTACGCAAGCCAAGGCGTTGCAGCTCAGCAGTGCTAGAATATTGTACACTTCTGTGCACCACTGCATACGCTCATTAAGCAAAAGCTGGTTAAGCAACACCTGTTTAAACTGTCGTACAATTGGACTTCGGTCACCAGCCGTCCATAGCGGTCTTGCGTTCCCCTAACGCAGCAAAACTTGCAGTAGAACGTTAACCACAGGCTTAGAGCACTTCTGCTGCACCATGTCGATGTTAAACACGGCTTGTTGTCAACAAACTGCTTCCTGGCGCAAGCGGCCCATAACCAACGATGCTAAAAAACATCAACTTACTGCACCAGCGCGCCAGACAAGCCGGCAATGCGCTGGATTGTCAAAGATCAGAAAAACCACTTCCACTCGCGCCCACGCTTCAGATTGCTCGGCGTAAATGTCAACCGTAGAAACGCACACGCATCTTCAATGCGTCTGCCGTGGAGTACTGTAGTGTTGTGACTGCGAAAAAAAACTGGAGTACCGGTGGAAAGCCTTCCACGTAAACTGAGCGTCGGTCACGGATCAGCGGTCGCAACGCATCATTTACTCGACGAACAGTTTGCTTATCTTGCACGCTTGACATCAATGTAAACTCGACTGGTCAAGCGACAGGAAAATCTTACACGACGTCGAATGACACTAAAGAGCAAACAAGGAGCCAAAATTGCTTGGGGAACAGGATATCGAGCAGCCAGTGAAGTGTTTAAATCGTTTTGCAAGAAAGTAAAGAAACAGATGCACATGTTCTTGCTTGATTGCTTGCAGGAGCTGGAAACTTCGCAGCGACGTGCACGAAGGTTTTTCTCAAAAAACATATGGCAAATGCCCACTGCATAGACTGAAATCTCAGTCACAGCAACCACTGTTTATTGCCAGCAGTCTGTACGCACTCGAAGTAGAGACGAGGGCAACGTAGGTGCGAGCGCGCTTTGTTTTGCAGTGTCAAGCAAATCCGAATACAAACAAACAACGACGATTCAAACTTTGAGTTATGTTGCGCAGTATATAGTTATTTTTCTGCTTAAGGCAGCAGCAAGAAAACGTTTGTTGCATACGGCCCTGCTGATTGAAATGCAAAACAGTCAAGTCAGCTGAATAAACAGTCCTCAGGTTATGTGTGGGCAGTAATAAGTATCTCGGGCAAGCACGGCACTAAATCCTTGTTTTGTCAACAGATATTTCACAAATCCAAAGTTTAAAAAATTTTGGTTCACTGCAGCTAGAGGTGTTTGATGACTGCGGTTGGCAAAATACACTTGGCTTCGCACGGTAGCGCAGGCGCACATGGAATCTAATAAAAACGATAGCAACACTTTTGACTCCTGCGCCGTCGAAGGTCATCATCAACGAATGTCAAGCACACACGATGGTTGTACTGAAAACACAACCAACTGCACTCCACTCCTGTTGCCCTGGGAACTCGGCTACCGCGGTGAAACAATTTGTTCGATAGCTTTTCTAAGCGAATGTTTAACAATGCAATGCTACGGCGCAACTCGCGACTTAATGGCGATGGGGGAAGTTTGTGTTGTGTCACGTGGAAAATTTCAAGCATGACCAGAGCGTTGTAGAAACGCGGTAAAACCCCTTGGTTTGGGGATGTATAAATTCTGTTCCAGAGTCAAACCTAAGTGCAAATTGCAGTGAAGTTGCGGGCAACACGACAGTGCAAACTTTATTCACGTAGTGTCGTTGGAAATTCGTTTAAAATATGTTTTCTTCAGTTTATAAGAAGCAACAACATGTGCGCAAGGAATGAATGCAGAAAAAGCACAAGTCGACGATCACCTATAGAAACTTGTCATACCACAAGTGACGTTTGTTTTGAACAAGTGAACCACGTCGGTTTGAGTCAACACAGCGGCAAAGGATCTGTTCTCCGCAACCGTGTCGGTTGGTTACGCTGGGCAAAACGTGAAAGTCTGCCCGGTTGTATTTCCGGACGTCTCTCCATTGCTAAACATCGCACAATTCATGTTTTCCACACGTGATGAGACTTCTATCTCTGCACGGGCGCAACTGGCTCGCAGTCCAGTCCAGGTAACTCGCTCCTTCACTTTCGGACCAAGATAATTGAACGCTTTTTCATAGCCGTGACATAGCAACAAGCGGCGGCATGCCGATTACAAGTCGCTGGAATCTGTGCAGCAGCTTGTGGAGAAATTCATAAATACTCTGCTGTTACTTCTCAGTTCTTTTCGTAATCGTCCCACATAGAACTTCCATCGAGCTCTTTTTTGCCTCGTCATCTGACATCCAATCGTAACGAACAGCAACTTCTTGCAGGGGTAAAAAGCAAGCGTTAACGCTTGCAGAGAACAGCCCTCGTTTGCGGGTCTTTTTCAACATACCTGGCAATCCGCAACGACTTCTTAAACTTACACCATGATATTGGCAAGCGCGGATTTACTACAGCAAAGAGCAGTACGAAAACGAAAGCTGTGCCGGTGGCACACGAGGCGAGCGGGCATTTCAAAAACCAGGGAATTATGAACTTGTTATTGTTTCGACTTGACAACTCGAGAACTGTACCTTCAAACGCAAGATGACGGTGATTTAAACCACGAAACAGCTTTCAATTACCATTATTCCGCCAACCCGAGGAGCAGTTTTATTAATCAAGACGTAACTCGATTACAAGCTGAAGGCCGTAGTGACTGAGATCCACTCAAATTGCAGGCGTTTCGGTTTAGGTTGTTCTTTGCGCGCATTTTCCGCTAATGTCTGACACATGACACTTATTCCCCCAAGAAACTGACCTCATATCCCTTGCGTAGAGAGTCATATCCAACTGAAACGCCTGCCTATAAACTTGTTACCAGCTACCGACAACACGCTGAAGCGCTGCGTGACTTCTCAGATCAAAGTAGTTGCTTAAAACCGCAGTGGAGTATACCACTTGTATACACTATTCTCCAATCGAATAAAGACTTGCACCCTCAAATCAATGAAAGTCTTCGTGCATGTTGACCTTTCAGGCCTAAATTATTGACTCAGCTGTAACTGAAACTGCACGTTAGTTAGTTTGAAAGTTAGCTTCACCGCGATGGAAGAGACAAGTCATGAAGCTTGGGCAGAATTAGCTGTACTTTCAGTCGCCTTCCCAATTAACAACAAGGGTTTAGTTTGCCCAATGGACCAAGCGTGTTCCGCTTACACTACGGAACACAAGCAGTTCAAATCTATGAACTTTCTTTGGCGCATTTTGACGCATCACGAACAAATTCTCAAAGTTAATCTTTGACACGCACCTGAACCGCCGCCGGGAATCTAATGGCACGGGCTTTCATTTACCTTTAGTCATAAGGCAAAGCGTACAAAAAAAGACATGGAACAAAGCACAACAGAGGACGAAGCTCGAATGCGAATATTCGCTAGTGTGTTTAGAATCACGGTGATTTCCCACAACTGTTACTAAAACTGAAACATCCACACAGTTCACCTGTTTCGCAGCCACCTTCCACGACAGTGAAAAGAAATAAGTCTAAAGTTATCGACAGCTAAAGTCGAGGTAATGTCAAGGGCAAGTTTTAGACCCACGTTTCAATGGGCGTGACCTTCAGAATTTGAAACACTTTTGACCACTTTTGTAAACACTTTTAATTAAGCTAGCCTTGCTTGCTCACCACTTTAAACTACTTCCAAGCAAAACACGATCACGTTGGCGGTCTCAACAACGTGCAAGGACCAACTGCTGTGTTTTTCNATCGGCATCTCTTCTAGGCAACAGTATAAAATCTCGTTATAGCATTGTAGGCGTGACCGAACCGCGACGAAGCGAGCACTGCGCACCGATGCCCAGCGCATGCCTAGTGCTAGAAGCTTTGGTGCCAAGTGACCGCGCAACGTCCGACGTCCTGCAACAAGCTGGCCTCTTGAGTCGAAGCACAATTAAAACTTGCCAATCCTGATAGGCGCTGAGTCCTACGCGTTGTGGTAGCGGATCCCGAGCAACGTCGTCAATGATACCGCATCGCAGATAGTCACATAGCAAAATCGCTCTATTTTTCTGAAGTTCCGCAACATCTTCGCTGTTATACGACCTGTTCAAAAATGCTTTCAATAACTAACCGCTTCGCCGTCTAACACATTCTCTGCGACATGCTATTAATCAACGCATGGCAAACCTGGAGAGAACCTTACATCACAGGCTTTCACGCTACACGTAATATCCGGAAGACGAAATAATCCCCACAACGGCTGTACAGCCCGGCTGAGAGATTTACTTGAGGGGTCAAAATCGTTTGTGGTTTTCAGTAGGCTGGGACACCATTTTCACATTAACGACAAAGCTTTCCACGCGGCGAAGCGCCAGTTGCTGAAGCCTGCCGAGTCAGTGAAGTCAATCACTGAACACGGAAATGATTGCAGCCGAAAAACACTGAACGGCATCAGGTCACGTCGTGAGGGGCGTGTCCACAACTTAAAACAATAAGAACCCTTCGCTCCGCTCTTTTCTCTTTAATCATACCTACAGTATCATTTTGATTGGGCAAAAACGCTACAGACTAATGAGTCTATCATTAATGAAATTTCACACAAGCTCATGAAGTAGCGTTATGTGAAGTACCAGGCAAAATTGTCTGCGCTTTGGTTTGTGTCGACTGCCGACAGAACACGAATCACGCTTTCGGAAAGAAATGCTATTTCAAACTTTGCGGAGTGACATTTGATCCTTAAACGTTTTGAATGATAGCACGTCGTAACATAACAAATACTTTTGCACACTCCACGTTTACGCCAACAAACCATCTTAGAAACAGCCACGCAAAAAAGCTAAAGCGGGTTCAAAAAACTGGCCTAGGCATACCAGCATCGTCAGTGACAATGATTAAAGTGCTGCTGAAGTGGCTTTAAAACTGACATAACAGCTTCTTCAAAATAACCTGCCTGGGTCGAGGCCATTAGCTTCCTGTTTGCGACAAGTGATCAGCTTGCAGAGGCTGCAACGGCAGTTCACGCGGGCAATCAACCTTAAGATTGACGAAAGTTTTTTGCTCTGGTGACTTTCACGCAACGGAAATCGCTTGTTCTGTGACTTCAACTTTAAATGCGGCGATTAGAATGATGAACAAAACAGGCTTGTTTCAGTGTATAACTATAGCAGGATTGAGACATAGTTAAACTTGGAAGTTCTACAGAGTAGTACGAGAAGCAGCAACGAAAATTGGCGATGAAAGTAGTTGTTTTTCGAAACGTCCAAGCTGATTTCATTCAAATCATTGGCTGTTGCGTTTTTGTTTCTTTCACAGAGTTGCCACCTAAAAGTTGTTCATAAAAAAGGCAACAAGCGCGCAGGTAGCAACAAAGTTACATCGCATTTTTCTCGCAGCTGATTTGTTGGCAGCATAAAGCAATAAACATTCAAAGCTTCTTTCACAACGAGAAAATAGCAAACATCAACGACTTTTCAACGACTTTCGTAAATTCCTCAACGACTTTCGTAAATTCCTTTGTTCGGCAACGTCTGGCAGTTTACTGAAAATTTTCGGCAGAAACTGCGTTGTATCAAACCACACGCCTGCCGACTTCCACAAGTGGGACATGCTGCTAACAACAGAGATCAAAGGCCTGCTTGACAAAGCTTTCAACCGCAACAATTATTAGACGATAGGAAAGTCCACCGTAAATTTCTTGGGAACTAAGCCTTGACTGAACAACACGGCACAAAATATGGAACCACTACTAACATTAATCGTCTTTTCAAATGTCAGAAGAAAACCAGGTCAGTCAAGTTGTTCACACTTCATCGCACAAGGGAATCCGCGAAGTACCACAGGCCAAGTACCCACCACCCGTTTAAAGTAGCGAATAATCTTGCCTTGCGTTTATGTGACACAGGACGGGAGAAGTGAATTCGACAGCACAATCGCCCATTCAACCTCAACGAAGTTCGTATGACGCCTGACACAATGATTTCTGCTTACCAACCGGGGTCGCATTTCCACTGCTGACGTAATGCAAAGTGTGTGATGCGCGACAACCAATGCAACCGCTTGAGAAGAGGCGGTCACGGATGGTGGGCGAAACAAAAAAGAGTCGACACCCTCCCCCTGCCCGCTAACCACCATTTCGTAGAAAACCCAATACAAGAGATGGCAGTCAGAGCGTTGAAACGCTACTACTTCTGCGCCTCGACAAGAAACGCGAGCGGTAGAGCACATCACGATTGATGACGCTGGGCGCTTATGACAAACTTTCAGAACATACTTGACGGTGTTTCCGAGCGCAAATACTTTTTACACATCACAGACAAGAGCAGCGTTCGCGCCTGGATAGCATTACGCAATGTGATGGGAGTCGTGCCGCAGGCAGTTTGGAATTAAATGATGACTGAAGCAGGACTGACAAACTGTGCAGAGAAGACAGGCATGCATGTAGAAACATGAAGCTAATGAACATCAAAGCACGGAGGGGATATCTTACAAATACATCAATCAATGCTGTGTTTGGCTGCTTACACTCCAAAACGCTCTTGCTGGAAACTTCTTGATCTTTACCACTCTTCACTACACTATGGCGACTACAAATTAAAAGATGAAGGTAAAAATTTAAACCTAGTGAGCATATTTTCACTCATTGGTCTGTAGCGCACAGAAAGTAATTTCTCGTCCAGCACGATCATAAAACGCTCGAAATGTGAGGAACAACTACATGAAAACTGCAACCAATACTGTTAAACGATTGCTTGCTTACCTTTGTTTGAATAAAACGATCGACTGCAGATGTCAATCGCGCGTGACGTTTTGACCTTCCATTCTCCGTGAAGTTGGATACAGTCCGGTTAATGCCGATTCACAAGAAGTGCTTTACAAATAGCAAATACTATTGGTCTGCAAAACATGGACATTGAAAGTATAGGTCATTTGCACATTTCTGCAGTAACACATTGACAAGTCAATGCTTGTAGAAGTGTGAAAGAAGTAATTTCCGGACATCTTTTTTTTAAACGTGCGTTGGCGGTAGCTATTATCTCTTCAACAGCACTAACACAGGGACAGCCTCATCTCATTAAAAACTTGCTGAATTTTTTTTTTTTTTGGTCCCACGCCGCTAAGATAGGTTTTGTAAACAAGCCTGATGATAGGATAATCCACTAAACAAGGCAATGTAAAAACAGCAGCTTTGCCTTTTTAATTTTTCAATCAGGTCGAGAAGTCGCGTTTTACGCAAAGTACACGATTAAAATAAACAATTTACGCGTGTGCGACGTTGCCCCACCACCAAGGCGCAAAACACGAACTTCGTGTTTTGCAGTACCACGTGTCAGCGATCGAAGCACCCGTCAACTCGACCCTTCATTGCCGCGATTCATCGCAGCGGCCTGAAACGGGAAGCCGCTGACATACGAAGATCCAACCTAGTCGACCGTTGACTGTGCACAACAAAACATTCCCGAGTTGCGCCGTGCTGCAGTGAATTGACCAACGAATGCTTAACACCAAGTCAGCGACGGATCAAGATGGGATGAATTCGCCGCAAGAGGACAAACGCTCTTCAGTGGTGACAAAACAAGCGAGCAAAGCCCTTACGGTGAACTTCCCGTATACCTACGATTGTACTGGCATGAGACAAGAGTCATTCCAGTGATCATCTTTTATAGCAATTTATTTTTGTGCTAATGGACTTTACACACAGTGACGAAAAACCGTGAGTATGTCTTTTCGACTGGTCGACAGTGTTCCCTCTAAGAAAATTCTACACTGAGCAAAAGTATGTTCTGCTACGCAGGAAACGCATGCAACTGCGCAACCATGCAGACACATAAACCAGTGAACCGCTCCCAAAGTTGAAAGGGCTTTGCGATATATATAGATATACATACCGTATTAAATTTAGAAGGTTGCAAGTGCGCGAGAATGGGATAGCACTGCACAAATGGTCTGGTGGTACTGCGCAGTTGCGCAGCTTAGAGGGAACACTGCTGGTCGACTCTATCCCATCATGCGAGCTCAATGAACAGCCCACGTTGACTCGGCGACTAATCTAACTCTGTGTCAGGTTTGATTTTAAAACGTTTGAAGCTGGTCATTAGGGACAATGCCGGTAAGACAAGGCACGGATTCATTACAGCAATGACTCTTCGAACATCAACAGAGAGGTTGTAATATCATGCTACGCGAACGAGAGCTGACTTCGAACGTTCAAATTGCACCTTTCCACTGGTTCATTGACGTGATTTGGGGACTGGCTCGCGAAACCCATTCATATGGTGTATTCGTAGATGCGCAGAAGCGAAGATGCTCTTCAAACGCTACACTTGTTTTTGTTTCGCGATTATAGAGTTCTTGTTTAATAACAGCGAAAGCAGTACTTAATACTTAAAACCACAATATTCGCAAAACACTGTTCGACAACAATTTATTGCCAAATTGAAACACAAACCAAAAAATCACACGAGCATAGCAGTCAAATCTGCTCACAAAGCATTTTACTAGGAAATCGATTTCACTTCAATTAAGCATCTTCAGCCCCGTAAACTGCAAGCAAAAGTTTAGAGTTTACAAAAGTTTACATCAGGTTACAAGATGAAATACTAAAGCGAGACTTACAGGTGAAATGATAAAAATTAGTATTTCATTGTTTCACCTGTAAGCTTTTGCTTTCAATTTATAGGATTGAAGATGCGTAAATGACTCGAAATCGATTTCCTAGTGATATTCTCTGTGAGCAGATTTGGCTGTTTTTTCCTTGTGGTACTTTGTCACTTGAATGTTGGTACGTGCAGTCAAAATCTTCGCAGAGGTATTAAGCACGGCACGGTAGGCAGACACCTCGAAAACCCTGTTTCACTTGTCCAACAATCACATTCATGAACTGTGTAAAAAATGGATTCACAAACGAAATAGAAGGTTTTACCGATTTGGAATAGCAAATTCAAGCTTCTGAAAAGCGCATTTATTCAACCTATGATGTTTAATGCGTTTTGTGTGTCGGGCAAACTTCGTTTCATATTGACGAGCTGCTTACGGACCGAAAGAGAAGCAGATATCTGACACAAACTTGCACGTGTTGAGATTCTCGCATAAACACAAGTCAAGGAAAATCGCACATGATTCCTTTTCGGCATTTATTTTCTTTTGCCGTTCACTTTAGCGGTGCCCGCGCAATCGATCTGAATTCGACGTCAACCCACTGCAAAAAGCGAGCAGCATGAACGGTGTGTTGGCTCGCAACAACCATCACGGGTTTGACGAATTGTTTAAGAAAATAGGCTTGTTTTGCAGCCAAGCAGAACTAATAGTGTTGATCTAACCAAGCTTTCGACATGGCCATTTCCTTCGAAAATCAGACGCTTGAGAACTTTATAACTTTGAACGTAGATCAGCTCTTTTGTTGGACGCAAAGGTTCTGAGAATCACGGAGAGGCTTTGGCAATCATGAAAGCACGCCACATATGAGCAACTCGCAAATATCTCACATGATTTTTTGCCTGGAAATATGTCGCTTTTCTGGTGTTTGAAACTTACGGCCGCGCCTTCAAAACCAGGAGTAATAGAAAGAACGAGTGGTTTCGTCAATGCGACTGATTCTTCGGCACACTTTCAATACACTTATAGAAAGGGTTATGGTAACCCGGACGGAGTTTCATTTTCGCTGGGTTTACACTTTCTTCGTTCAGCTCAGTTACTTGCGGAACTGGTGCACCCTAACGAGAGAAGCCAGTTGCGACCCAGCACCCCCCGCGCAACTGTGTGGATCATCCTGCAAACATCCCCATTCCACTGCGTTGCTAGTTATCTTTTCGCATGGCCCTTTCATTAACTTAAATGTGTCTTTAATGTTAGCTTGTTTAGGGACGCCTGACTTGATAACCGTACCGTTTTTTCGGTGTCCTGGCAAACTTTTTACTATGAAAACAAAAATGCAATGTCTTCCTTATCGCCAATAAACTTACTACTACTACGCTTACGCTCATAATTAATCGGTGAAACGTCAACATCTCCGGCATCTGTTGGCTGTTTAACAGCTATCACTGCGAAGGCTAATCGCAAAACGTCATGTCAGAAGAAGCTAAGAAAAGTCTTTCGTAGAAAGACTGGCACAAAGTGACCGCGGCAGCGAAGACTACGAGCGTTTCATCTCTTTGCAGGAGCGCTACAGACAACTGCGCAGCGACACCTTGCGTTAGGAAAACTGTCTCATTCATTACAGCTGCAGCGTGGCATAAGGAAATAGCGCAGGGCGCGATGTACATTTCACACGACGGATGTCATTAACAGATTGGGTGAAAGACAATTTTGCCAGCATAGATTTCTGCATTCTTCAGCAGCATAAAAATGGGCGTCAACGCAATTATAACCACAAACAACAAAACCTTTGGCGTGCGAGCTATATTTCTTAATACCTTGTCGAAAGTTCATTCACATACTACAAAGGTCGTTAGGACACACGCAGCACTTTAAAAATGCACAGCTTTGTCAAGGGCCTCAGACTGCACGAAATTAAGCATAATCTGAACAAGCAAAAGCGACATCGTCGTTCAGTTAAATCAGCCTTACAAGATTGCACTGCATGAAAAGCATTTCTGTCGATTGTTTTATAGATGTAGTACAACTGAGACATTTAAAGCATTAAATTGTAAAGTATTCAATCGTGTTTACGTTTGGACACGTGTCACAGCGCTGCTGGCAGCACTACAGGAGGGTTATTCACTGATCAACGTGCCATCAGATCCCTTGTTTTCATTTTGTTTTTGTATTTTTAAATTATTTGTGATGAAGCATGCAAATGATTCGCGGTTACCCACTTCAGCTACGGACACCTCGGTAACTTATATAAATATATATTAAAAAAGCAGGTTTTTGACTTTTAACTACGACTAAAGAATTTAGAAAGTTGATTTAAAAAACAGAAAAAAGGTTGGAAACTTCAGACTCCAGTGGTTCCCAAACTTTTCTGGCCGCGGCCCACTTTGCAAGTCATCTTCACGCTGCACATCAAAGCGAATGACTGTAATGCAATTCATAGTGTTCACTGTTACGCAATCATCTTGCAGGAAGATTCCTAAGGGTTTTGTTGCACAAGAGACAGTTAAATGACGTGCTTCGCTGTAGCTGGAGTAGACCATGAACAGAGTTGCCGATCATATTTCAAAGAAACATGGCTAGCAGGACGCCACAGGCTCATCAAGTCGTTAGCAGCTTTGAAAATTCGCAGCACACCGGGGAATGCATTGCAGTGCATCCGTTGGAAAGTACTGCTTTATAGCGACAGCTTTGGAATCTGAAACAACCACTGCAGCGCAGGTGTGAGATGGTTCGTTCCTTCACAGAGACCCATTTGTCCAAAGATATGGAATATAAGTCGTCCAAAGATATGAAGCATAAGACTCTTTTTTGTACAGTGTTCTCCACACACGCTGAAAGCAGCCGGAACACTTGACCATTGGTGCTGTGCTAAGCCGTGTCGATTTTATAAATTCTGCACTTCGAGCGAAGCCACTTCACGAATATATTGCCGCACAAAGATTCACAAATTTGTTGGATTACCTCAAACAATTAAACTGATGTTTGAAGATAAAGAGACAGGGTAGAAAAGTCTGTGGATGCACCGGTAAGTAGAGGTGAACGGAGTTTTAATATTTTGCATTTAGTTTTAATATTTTGTATTTCAATATTTTGACTGACCCTGCATCATTTTCCCCGCGTGTTTCGAATAACTTCATAGTTTCCTATTGACAAATAAAATTTGAAGAATCCGTTCGTGAACTTCGAAGACGACTGACTGCAAAACGCATTCCGCCTGCGCGCAAAAAAAGCTTAGTTCTTATGACGCGACCCCCGCATAAACCTGCGGCACCGTTCCACTGACTCTGCGCCCCCCGCCTATTTGCCACCTCTGCCTGTAACCGATTGAAATATTTCACGGGTCACTAATTTTCCGTATACCAAACCCGGCAATAGAATAGTGGCAAGATCTTACAGTAAATGCATAATAAGTAAGTCCTTTTTCAAATCAAAAAACTACTAAGACGTTGGAGGAAACTGACGAGTTTTAAGGGTGTTGGTGTCCAAGCCAAATGTCGTCGGTCAGCACTCCCGGAATTTTGCCTTTCTAAAAGAGTTAACTACAGAGACAAAGAGCGTATTCCCGAATCTCGAGACAAGAGCGGAAACGATTGCAAGCGATAAGCAGGGTTAATTGCGATACAGACAGAAGCTCCTGCCCTTCTGTCGAGAAAAAGCTAACGCAGCGCTCGGGCTCGCCGATTCGCATAGCGATCGAGCTCGAGCTGAAAATAGCGCGTGGTTGATAACCGAGGCATTTTGACCCCAACAAGTTTACGTGACCGCTTTGAACACGCTCACTGTATGTAATGCGCTGGACCGTGACAACCCGTGTTTCGAGGTATGACGTGCGCTGGAGCGTAACTGAATCTCTTCATTCAACACAAAGAACTTGTTCGCCTCGAAAAGATTCTCGACTAAGACCTTTCGAGAAGCAAGTCAATAGCAACATAACAACAGCGCAAGACGTTCGTCCTTTCGCGGGTCCCTGGCACTTGTATATTGTTAGTAGATGCCACGACAGTCGTCGAGAGACTCCCTGGAGGTTTCCTCGCGGTGTCCGCGCACTATCGAGTTACGCGCTACGAGAGCGCGTTCATTCACACGCGCAGCTGCGGGCGGCCGTATCGTGGTTAAAGGCCTCAGTAAATGGCAAGCCGCAGTCGCGCTGCAGCTTACATCGATGCGGCGGCAGTCACGGAAATGCGGGCAAGCACACGCAGGCAAATGTATGCGATGTAATCCTGTGAATTACCTGAACACGACCAGGCAAAGAAGCGCAAGGTCTTGATTAAGACCGCGCATATGCAAGCGATGGTACGAAGACACAAGAAACCATGCGTAGCGCCAAAAGGAATTGAATACAAGATTGTAACGCCCTGTTTTTTTCCAGTTGCAGATTACGAAAAAAAAAACGTTTCGTGCGGTTCTCATATTCCGTCCTAGGCCGTAACGCCAATACGCACGAGCAACTATTCAGCTTCATAACTTTTGGAATGTTGTTGGCTAGTAACAAATTTCGCGCGTACAAAGGCAGTGTCAGCACAATTGAACAAACAAATGAACCGCACGAACTCCCACGATTTTCAATCTAGCACAAAAATTCGAGACTTAGCGTCTCATTAGCAAATACATCATTCGGTTTTAAGGTAGCACAGCGTAAGGGTTATATCGAAACGCAGGATAAAAAAGGTGATCCTGCGTTTTAAGCCACGGACACTTTTCAGAGACGATATCACAGAAACGCAAAGTTTGCGAACATTGAGTTCATTGCTCGAATGCCAACCTGGATTGAAGATGATGTAGCTTTGCTTGTGGTATGATCTTTTGCTATGTAGCTTTACTTGTGTTATGAACAACAGCTTTAACTGTCGAAACTTTAAGTGATGGCCCTCCGATGAAAAACATGAATTTGCTTTATTTAATGCATTCTATTTTTCACAGACAGTAAAATATTATCTGCGTGGACACAAACACCTCTGCAATGCATTACAACTAAAATCAATCAACAGACAATACCCGTCGAATTTAGATTGGAATTGTAGTGAAATAGTCGGCGTTCTGATCTGCTGTCCCAATGTGGATATGGAATATATCACCGGACCGAGATAACAAAAACAAGTTCGGGCTTGATTCGCGCTTTGGAGTTGATATAAATTCGACGGCGATATTGAAACGAATAAGCGTCATAGAGTATTCTGCTTGATTCCGTCCTAAATTTAATGCAAGGATTTAGATTATATTTCAAGATTAGGTATTTGCTGAATTTTACTTTGGCGCACGTTTAATTACCCCTTTTACAATTTTTAGCAGCCTGGCCAAATTCGGGCCTGCAATTAACCTGCCAGGCTTGTGCTGAACGTTTCCGACCCGATTCCAACTCTGGCAAAAAAGTGACAAAAAACTTGTCGAAGGTTAGATACAGCAAAGTCGAACCAACGTTTTTCGCGGACAAACAAGTCACCATTTACAAGAAGTATTGACCAAAGCTTTTGAACAGCACGTTTGCCTCACATTCTTTCTATGCAACTTCAACACTTACGAAAACGATGTTCAGCGTTTTGTCACCGTACTGGACCATGCTAGCTACCGTTGAGCGGGGGTTTCACGGTCTGGCTGAAAAATCACTTGTTTCCACGTCATGGTAACACGAGCCAACTACCGCAAGCCATAAACAGAGAAGCAACAATTTCTGCTTTGGAAGATTAACATCCCTCGTGTCCTGCACCAAAAAATGTCCCAAGACTTTCTGCATCCCCGACAAAATTCCCAAGCGTTTCTGAATCCCCGAGCAACGAAACATGATCGGATGTTGCCAGATGGCGAACCTCAGAAAACCGTTCAGGCGCGACCTAAAACAATGCAAGTCGCGGAAATGAAAAAGGAACGCGCCACGCGTATCGCGAGCGGGCGCTGTTGAAAAGCACACAAGCGTCAATATTTGGCAAGACAGAACATGACACGGTAAAGCAACTTGGCAGCAGCTTCGAAAACCTTAGAAAACCCTAGCAGAGTGTACCTGGTTCGGTTTCGAAAGCAAACCAGGTGGCAGGCTCCGTGGACCTATCTAACATGAACTGAAGCTTGCGTATTCCACATTCACAAATGAGGTTTAGCCAATCACGGAACGCATGCATGTTTCCCTCCTGTAACTCATCATGAATCTACACTGAACAACAAGTAGTTAATATATTTGGCCGTCGCACCCATCCCGTCGTTTGGCTACGAATTCGAAACAAGGATAGAATGAATTGAACCCACAAGTATTCGGTAACTTCTGCGTCAAGAATAAACCGATCTTTCGAATGCAAGAAAAAAACGAAATTATCAAAAATGAAATACTGAAGAAAAAAGTAGAGATTTCGCTTTGAAAGAGCCAATAGAGAAAAGCGTAGGTGAGTATTTACTGGACATTTATCTATTAACGACAGTCTGGCATTTCTGCCGGTATTTCTTGGGAAAAACAGCGTAAATTCCACTGTTCCACTATGAAATTTGACATCACAAACCCAGACAAATCCACAAATCCAGCCTAGCCCGATCCTTATGACCGCCTTAGTTTTACCAAAAACTGCACAAAGCGTTGACACAACCACGGTTATCGAATGGATTTTTTTGACAACGCGCCAGGTACTTCACAGGAAGAGGAAGAAACTGGCAAATACCTGCGATGGAACAGTCTAAGAAAGCTACTACTGGTTCCTAGTATCTCAGCTACCTACACGAAATGTTGTCTACAAACACTGAATACAAGAGTTATAATAAAATAGGCTCGCTTTCAGCGTTTATTTCAAGCTGGCAACCCTAGTCACTGAACAACTTATTTTTGATAATTCATTCATTACTTTTTGTGTTGATAAATTTAAAAACTTTGTAAAAACTGCTGATCTTTAAACGGCGTTGTTCTGCATTCACCCAGCTAAACATAATCATAACAAATTTAACTACGCTCCGATACTGACCCTGGAGAAAATGTGCTTTTCGGAACGTCGCATAAAGATTTTCAAAATTTTCATCCAGTAGCTCACTGAATACGAGATCAAACGCTAAAAGCGTTAAAGTCGTGTTCATGCTACAGAGTTTCCGCTTCGTTGAAATTCAACAAAATACGGAAAAATGATCGAAAATGACAGAAAGCTCAAATTTTTACCGACATTCGTCGAACGACAGCACCATAAAACACCACATATTTCCCACTGTTCTTCTAAAGCATGCAGCTCAGTATCTATAAGCGCTAACCATGAACCATTCCAACGCTGTGCAAGAAACTGCTAAGATCTAGCAACAAGAAACACACAACTACGTCACTTGGCAACCCGACAATCGCACATTTGTGCGGCAATTGTCGTCACAGCTGATTCACTCCGTAACTCTGCGCACAAACAGTTCGTCGATGAAAAGGATTCGACGGAAGAAAAAGTCGACGCCCGCCTACGTCTTCGCTTATGCGCACACTGCTTTTAAAAGCGCGGCTTGTCGTTTCTCCTCGTTTTGGTTGACTGGAGCCCCTTATAAACCACATGACCGCCCATGATCAACCCTGTGGCAGCGCAAGAACCTGTCAACTTAGAAATTCAGGCGTGGACGGCACTTTAGAAAAACGCCAACGTCTTGTCACTTCGATATCCGCAAAAATGCAGTAACTTCGTCAAAGCTTTGCATCAAGTGGCCCTTTTAGCAAGGAGCAATAAATCTGCCTGGTCAGTTATTCCGATCGGTTTCGTTGTGACTTGTTGATTTGCACTGTCAACGATACTAATACGCAAACAGCAGCGGGAGCGCGGCATCATCCACTTGTCCTACATCGGCGCATGATATTTATATCTGTGTGCATGCTTTCACATCAGCACACGGTTACAGTGTTTGAAGTGGCGTATTTAGAAAAAGGCACTCAACGCTAAGGAGTTTTCCCTCAACCACTGCGTACGCGAGGTTCCTTCAAGGGGGAGATAAGGAATCTACTCTAGAGCTTGACACTTACCTCGCACTCCAGCATCTTTTAAAGTCTGGGTGCAGGAGATCACCTCATAGATAAAATAAAACAATGTGGCAAAAATCAAGCAAGTTGAAAAGGAGAAGAGGCCCTAGTCATGACAGGGGCAATAAAAGTTCTGATAACGATGACTTGTATGTAGGAGGTTTCTATCTTTGCCCTTGACTTCTGTTTTTCTAACTACCATATGCTAGCTAAGAGCTATATGAACTTCTTAGTGGGTGCAATCTTTGTAGCAATAAAAACTTTTAATTCTAGTTTCTTGTAGGCATGGATTTTAAAAGTGCTCCAGTTCAGCAGTCAGTATTCTCACAACCGCTTTACACACACAATTCACACCGACTCTGATGCTGCACTCTCTTTTGCACAGGAAATATCCATAGAGTTAGCCATCAATGCCAGGTAGTTCCATTATTGTCTAAAAATTTTTGATCTCGAAACAGCTTTATGCAGGTAAAACAATGCATGAAAATAGAAACAATCAGCATGAATTTAAAACTACATCAAAAAATGCATAAGTCTCAGTAAAAATACGGATCATTTTATTGCAGCAGCCACATACCTAACTTTTTACCAGAATTAAAATTTTGGAAGAGATGTAAGCCTGTTACAGCTTTAAGCAATTATTAGGAATTTACTACTTAAATGTAGTTGTGTAGTTTATGTAGTTGTGTAGTTTACGTAGTTTTCCATACATAACTGCTTCAACCAATTATTTGAAACAGCATGTATCTTACATGGGTGGTAGACACAAGATATCAAAAGTCCACAACATTCTCAGATTCTGTTAGCAGAATGCAACTGGTGAACTAAGTTTCAAGGTAACATTGGTTTACTAGACTATTAGCCACACATTTCTAAGAACAGCAAATTTTGTTCCCAATGTTGCTGTTATCTGCTATACCCATCAGACACTTAGGATTAAAGGCATCGTAATTTTATTCTAATATATGCATTCTTTACCAATCAACTGCCTATGCTTAAAAAACTTATGTTGCCAAAGACAAACTTGCTTTTGGCAATGAACACAACAGAGTTGTAAATTTTTCATTTATCATTCACAATATTTCAATCCACTAAGGATTGTCATTCAAGCAAATACTTCACATATAGCTAAGCAGTGACTAATCCCAGCAAAAATCACAATACCAACTTCATTGTACACTATCCTAAATTAACAATCTATCAAAATATTTTGGTCAAATTCTGCACACCAAACTGATATAGCAAACAAAACAATGTGTCATCAAACACAGACAAAAAAATAACTCAATGTGCATATGATATAAACACATAATTATATAACTCATACACAGACCAACCAATGAATGAAAGGCCTTTGACATAGTGTCATATGCTATCCTTGTAACTCATAAAAGTTAAGCCTACTGGGTATGAAAGGGCAATTCTGGCACAATAGATCTGCCAGCAAGAGGTGACTCTGCAGACTTGAATCCATTAGAATGGCAATCTTTATTTTTTTAAATCTAAGTTATGGCAAGCTCTGACTTACAGAATTCATTTCAAAAAAATCTAGAAAGCCTACTTTAGGAAAGTTGGTTGTCTAAAAAATAATTGGTTATTGAACTAATGCTGCATTTTCATCTTGACTGCCTACTACCATGGCCCATCCCGCTGTTGATGAGCTTGGCATCAACAATGGGGGAACTGCTGTTCTTCAGCTGCCTTCCAATACTACAAATTTGTAAACCTGTTCATTACCAACACATAGAATAACCATATTAACAAACTTTAAATTATTACACACAACACATGAAAAATACCTATCACAACTTTTGGATATCATGAATCAATTCAACTAGAATTAAATTTTGCAAATAACGTCTGTTTGATTCATCAAGAAATCTAATCTGTGCTGCAACACATGCATAACTTGTCATATAGAAAATAGTACAGTCTGTAATAAACATACATATCTCTGTTTTAAAAAACAATAAGGTTTGGAAAACCTGTTTGTGACATCCATCACATCTGTAGGTTAAGTTTATCCTAAAATCTGCTTGTGCTTTTGCAGACACTAATTGCTAGGAAAACATATCAAATATGGAGCACTAAACAACATCTTAACCTGCTTTCAATAAATATGCTGAATTTGTAACTTGATCTCAGTCATAAAAATTGAAGTTTCATCTGTTGCAACAAATGCTGCAAATTTTGAGCATTGGTGTTACCATCAAAATGGTTTTCTTGCCTACTGTTAAAAGAGCAAAATTGACATAGCTTTCATGGGGAAGGCTAATATATTTGTCACATGAATAAAACCTTGGGTTCAAAGCAGTTATCTCACAGTACTGTCTCACAGCTCACCAGTGCGCAGGAACTATCTCACAGTACACTGGCATGCGGTGGCAGGAAATACTGCTGCTAAAGCATTTCTTTGTGTTGCCAGTTTTCTTCATGCAAAGTGCAACTATATCATTTGAAATCTGGAATTTTATAATTTTTTTATAAAAAATATTGAAATTTAAAAAAGTCAACAAGCAACATCTGTTTTGGCATCATTTTTCAAGTGCCACTTTCAGTTGCACACTAAAATTTGCAGCTATGCATTGCACAGGATTTATTGCCTTCTTTCCATTTAAGCCTGGATGTATAGATCTAAATCTAATTACAACTTTTTACACATGATAAGAATGATTTACTCGAAAATATATATCTACTTCCTCTGGCAGCAAGGTTCAAAGTAATCCACCACCCTAGTGCAATGGTTTCAAGACCGCTGCTGTAATTCATGCAACACCACAGGTAAGGTTGAGAATGTCCAGCCCACTGCAGTCACTACAAATGATAAAAATATAATTAGAAGCCGTATGACTAGAACAACACTGCATTGAACATTTGTCAGATATTCAAAAATATAACACTGCATTAAGATCACTGGCAACCATTTTCTAAGAACTACATGTAACACTAAGGATTGCTTCATAAAAATACTTGCAATGAATTAATTTCTAAGCACTATGATAAATCAACATAACTGTTGTGAATTTTGTTCCACAAGTCACATAATTTATTATGATATTTAAATTTTCACTGAGTATTAATCTAGTTGTCCCTGATGCATATCAGAAATCACACGGTAAGCAAATATGCACAGCATTTTCTGAGTCATAAGCATAAGGTGAAACTGCATGTCACAAATAAGTGAAAGGTGAATAAATTGAGTGCAAAGTGCTTTGGTCAGCAAGCATGTTACCTGCACATAAAAGCAAATAAGAAGTGTGTTGAACCATTTTTAAAATTTAGACTTAACGTCTGTACCAAGATGAAAATCAAAGTATTGTAAACTTCTAACCTAAATTTATAACCAAAATATACACAGCCAAAAAGTGAACCAGCAGGATTCACATATGAAACAGAAAATTTTCATGAAATGATAAAATAGTGTAAGCAAGCCCCCATCATAAACACATGTCATGATCAACAGCGAGTTTTTCTTCATGCACTTAAGTAATTCCCTTGCAGTTTTTACACAACTGCAAATTGTTTGTGGCATATTATTTGAAATTAATCAATCATGGCACAATACTTTAGCACAGGGATCAGCGACCTTTTTCGAGTTGGGGGCCAAAAACAAACTCTGTTTATGTTGATAAAACTTGGGAATTCATGGGATTTTAATTAGATTAACTCCTGATTTCCACAGTTCATGACGAAAGCCCAAAATACAACATATAGTACATTTATAGCGCATTGTGGTTTTCCTCATATGTATGCAATACAAGAAGTTGCAAGGAGGGCAAGTTCATAAAATATGATACCACTAGGCAGGTCATACAGCCACTGTAATTTGTAAATGGTCTTCGGGCCAGATGATTTTGCTCAATGGGCTGGTTCAGGCTCACAGGCTGTAGTTTGCCGACCCCTGCTTTAGCATTTGCATGCCAGTCAAAACTATTTTACATCAACACTACATTGTAATATAACTTCACTTTTCACAAAACTGACAATGAAACTACAGGCAATTCTTTGAAAAACTTCCATGCTTGCTAAGAAGGAGCAATGATGAAAAACTGAACACAGATATGGTTGGTATGCATGTCACAACTGACAATCAGCAAAGGTTCAGCTTAGGGGCAAACTATGGCTTTTAACCCAGTGCTTTTCAACGTTTTTCGTTACATGGCCCAGATAACTGTTGATAAAAATTATGTGACCCACTATCTTGTTAGCATAGGTTATGCTTTTATACACATAAAAAATATACATTGTTATAACATGGCGATTTAATCCTATGTGGCCTATTCCAAACTACACTATGACCCATTGGTTGAGAAGGACTGCCTTAGATTAATGCATTGTATCACTTCTTTGTGGTCTATGTTGCTAAATTGTTTTTTTGCCACTATCATACTTATTGCTTACCCTACATAATGTCATGGTATGGTTGCTGCATGGCTTTCTCCTTTTTAACTTTTATTGGACCATTGTCACTCACTTTTATCTTATGTGCATGACTCACTTCTTTATCTATATATGTTTCTCAACTCCTCATATTGCTTACCCTTCATCATTTTTTATGTACATGACTGTTGCCTTTGTGATCTGATTTTTATTGGTTTCGCTATAGGCAGTGGCTGCAGGTCCACCTGCGGACCTACATATTTGAAACCTTATTCGTCCGCCACTTGCAATACGACAGTAACACATGACATGAGTGGAGTAGACTTGGTAGAAACATACTAAACCTAAACCCTAAATTGAAACCTTAAACATAAACCCTAAACCTGACCCCTAAACCTAAACTATAAACTTAAACCTAAAACCTAACCCTAAACCTAACCCTAAACCTAATCCCTAAACCTAATCCCTAAACCTAATCCCTAAACCTAATCCCTAAACCTAATCCCTAAACCTAATCCCTAAACCTAAACTTTTAAACC
>JGI24158J21664_10000669_pt1 | contig 33532 bp, 15 predicted proteins | sample Ectturendosymbi3_FD_21664 | JGI IMG/M metagenome (IMG submission 21664)
GGGGGGGGGGGCGATCGCCCCCTTGGATCCACCACAGTTGCACAAATATAAAACGCGGATTGACCAGTCACTTCAGTTCAGCAAGTATAAGCCGGTGCGCGCAACATACTGCATGGCCCGTGAAAACCCGCCACATCCACTCTGGCAGCTCTACCCTGGTGTAGCTGCGTTGAACTATATTTTCTTAACTCTTTATGACTAATCCAAACGCAACTCTTCTGTGACGTGTGTGCGCGAAGCGCTCCCGTTCAACATACTTCAACATAGACTCGAAATATGTATTATTTAAATGCGTGTGCCGCATGCGGCCCGCGGGCCGTAGTTTACCCGCCCCTGTCTTAGAACATCTGCTGTGAAGATGCAGCGTTAAAACAATTCGTGTTTGGGCCTGATTCAAGTTAAGCAATTCGTAAAAATCGGGCATTCACTTCCGGTAAGCGGTGACGTAGAAAAGTACACGTAGACCGTTTCTCAGGTTGCTCTGACGGCGTTGAGCCGTCACCTTACGTTTCTTCTGCTTCAAAAAGCTTCACAGCGCTTTTTGTGAGCTTTTTTTGTTAGTATCTGCTTTCGCGTACCCGTACGCACGCTAATGTAGAAGTTCATCGTTGGAGCGTCAAATGCGACAAAAGACAGACTTGTCGTCGAGCGTTTCCGGAACTGACACGTTTCGTGACTAGGGTCGGGAGCAGGCCCGTACCCAAGTTTAAGGTCTTGGGGGGTAGCAAAATACATAGTTAGGGGACAACATTTTTGCTTTTGTTATAGGTTTAGTAGAAAATTTTCTAGGTACGGCAAAATTTGAAGGACACAAAATTTTGGGGGCATTGCCTCCGAATTCCCCCACCCCCCACCCCCCGTAGCTACGGGGGCTGGTTGAGAGATTTCCGTAGAAACATCTCCGAGAAAGAGGCAGCGACTTTCTTCCAACAGTTGCTCCGTTGTTCGCGATCGGCCGTTAAATCTGTGCAGAAGTTTCGATTTCTTTTTCCCCGCGTTCGTATTTACGTCACAATCAGTCGCGCGGCGCCCGCATCGTTACGTTTGGTTCGCTATTTTCTCTTTCAGTCACGCGACGGCAGCGCAGGCTCCAGCAGGCCCCGGCCACTGGCGACAGCCCTCCTCCCGTCAGAAATGTTCCACCGGAAGGGGAAGTACCCGAAGCGCAACCCACGTGCGATTGCGACGATGACGACAGCGACCTCGTCTGCGGTTGGGAAGGTTGGCATTTCGTAATCGCGCTTGACCTTTCCAGTTTCGTGTTTCCCGCCTCACGCAGACAGAAGGGTCCTGGCCTCGTTTCGTCTGTCTGGTTTTGCGTCCGAGGTTACGTGACGATTTAGACCCGTCTGGGGCAGTTACCTTCTTTTACGTGAAAAAAGGCAATCTGCTTAAAGCAGTCCCACGTGTGCGCAAAGCATTGTCGACTTCTTCGAGCGAGGGAGGGAGGGGGGGGCGGTGATATGAATTTTCAGCAAAATTTGTATCCTGTGTCAAGCGAAATTTCTGACCTATTATTAATTGTCAGTTGTTTTGCTTCTCAGTGCAAAGGAATAAAGTTTGGCGATTACTTTTTTGATGGGTGTTGTGTAAATTAAAACTTTTTGGTTAGATATCAGATGCCCACAACAAGCTGCAGTACGGGAATAACTATAACCACTAAAAAATATTGGACTTAGTCTGAGACCTCAATTGTTTTTCTTTTTCTAACCTCAACCCTAACTCGACACACTTACCTAAACACCAAAACCTGAGCTCTGATCATCAGTTTTCTCAGCGTATTTGATTTGTAGAATATCATTCTGTGCATGCGCACATGGCGTGAAGTGAGATACTTCGCTTGACACCAGGACCGTTTCTAACGTGAATGCTATGCCAGAATGCTTCATAACGTTCAAGAGACGGCAGATGTTAGCATTGCCAGCACGGTGCAAATGCCTCTACTTCCTTTCACACCACGGACACGTCACTACCCAGCCACGCAAGCGCTAGTGACGTGTGGAACGGTTGTTGCAAAACTGTTGTCTGGCAAAAACAACATGTTGTCCACAAGGATATATATATACAAAACAAACCGTTTTTCCCATATTTATCAATATTGTTTCTTGAAACCTAACTTTTACAGCTCATGCCAGGGGTCCGCAAATACTCTTTGGCGCGACCCTAAAAATAGTTCTAAATTCTCGCGACTCAAACATTTCAAGAGCATATAATTTTGTGAAAAANACGCGATAATTTAATTTATCAATTTAAAACTGCTATTGACAAAAGCGATTTTCTTGCACAAAATTGTATGAAACTTAGCGCATNAAACANTAATTGATTGCATTTTTTCTGTCTTATTAGAATGGCAAGTTTAAAATGTCATTTTAAATGATATCGCAACCCAGAGTGGAGGGTCCCAAATTTGGGTCGCGACTCGCGATTTACAGACCCCTGACTTGGGCCACGGCAAGGATTGTAGGATCTCACTTTTTGATTGACCAAAGCTTGTAAAAAGTCAGAGCGGCATTTTTTGAGTTTCTGATATGAGATCATTGTTCTTGCATTACTGGTTTCAAGTTCCCAATGCGGCTTATGTTAATCGAACCTCGCATCCGCTTTCACTTTTCACTCCCGCTTTTTGCCGTTCTCAATCATGACCCCGATTTATGTGCGTTTAACGCTGCGAAACGAGCGGTAAAAGTGTTTCTGTTTCCTCCCGCGTCGCAGGTACGGCGGTCCTGCGTCACGCTTCGGTGATCAAGTTCGGCTGCGTCGAGTTTATTTTCTGCATGCCCGAGTTCGCTGCTCGCCAAAGCGAAAGCAACAGCGGTAAGTTCCTGTTACGGGTCAGTTGTTCGCACTGACCTTTGACCTGCTGTATGCTGTCACCAGGTCGTCGGGGCCAGTTGAACGACAGGGGACGGGGGGAAAAGGAAAGGACCAGTTCGCGAGTGGCTGAATTTGGGGGCGCTTTTAGCGACTGTTGCGTTGTTCGTTGATGCTTTCAAGTTCAAAACTGTCGACCACTGTAATTTAAGGGATTAATTTATAGATTTATTGTAAGTAATTGACAGATTTATTGCAGATATGTTTTTTTTGAGCCGAAAAACTGTCGACCGCCGCGTGTGTTTTTTTCTGTATAAATGCAGATCGAAAATTGTTGCTTTCGCGTGATTCCGCACAACTTTGAGCTTGAAGAGTAACAGTTACGTTTTTACGAGATTTGCGCCTTGCTGTAAGAATTCGTTCAAAGCCGATTAACAGTGTGTAAAATTGCTCGCTTTCGTTTTCATAGAAAACGTTTTTCCAAACGTTCCATTTTTCCCATCATTTGTTTTTTTTTGGAGAAATTTTGATTCATTTAATTTTCCCAACATCAAAACAATTTTGTTTTCCCGGCACTTGAACGTTTTCCCGTTTTTCTTGCCATGGCAACAGCGAACGACTCGGAGCGATCGCGCCGCTGGCACGTGACCCTCGCCAAGCTTCGCGCGGCCGAGGCGGCGGCGGCGGAAGAGGAGGAAGTCAAAGACGTTTACGCTTTCGGCGACGATGCCGATGACGTCGTCAGGACGTTCGGCCGCGACGCGCGTCCCAAGAGGGCGTGCCGGAGCAAGCGCGAAGAAACGGAGTCGAAAAAGAAGAGCGCGGGACCGCGAGCCAAGAAAAGGAGCGAAGAAGGAGGCGCCAGGAGCAGAGAGGAGGAGTCGTTGCTGAAAGCGACGACCTCTGCGCCGCAAGGCGACGCTGCGGAGCCGGGCCGAACGTCACCTTTTGAAAATCGAGAAAAACGCGGCTCTGCGCTTCAAGGGTAGGTATTTTGCAAAAACACCCAGGCCTGTCGCTTTCGGGGGTGCAATTCCCCTCTAAATTTTATTTTGTGCTCTCCCGAATTTTGTTGTGCCCTGAAAAATTACGCCAGAGTTTGTTTTAAACATATAATTCCCCTCTGAAATGTGTTTTGCCCTCCCCAAAGCTTAAAACCTGGCTACGGACCAAAAAACACCTTGTGTCGGTTTGAGTGAGACACGAAAAGGGCTCAAACAATGCCCTGCCTCGGAGTTTGTGGGCATGGGGGTCCCATGGGATAGGACAGCGGATTTGAAATTTATCCCATTTGCCACCATCGAAGGTAATCTTACGTCATATAGCAGGAATTATCCGAAAATGAATACGACTATGACATGCTCACAACGGAGTAGGTATTGAGCGTAGAGGCTCTGCGCCATGGCGTAGTGATGACAGGGCCCGATAATAAGTTTGGTGGGACCTTTTCTAGGTAGCAACTGAAAAAAGAGTCACCCAATATCATTGGTGCCCCCCCCCCCTAATAAGCGGACTTCGGGTTTCTTAGCTGCCGCTCTTCAGAGGCTGGAAATCAGACATGCTCAAAATTGCACATGATGTGATGCACTTCGTATTGCAGGTTTCGTGGGAATCCCCTGGGATGAGTTGGGACGGTCCCAAGTTGCCGTGGGGGGATGGGACAGAGAAAAAGTGCCACGTGGACAAGTCTGGGAATTCATTTTCGGAGCTGCGTGCATTCAAATGTTACTTGCGCATCTGCCAGGAACTCGCAGAGTAAAAAATAAAGAAAAACGAAACGGCAAACATACTTTCGAGCCTATAATTCCCGAAACGTCTGCTTCGGCATCAAAGATATCGGATAAAACTCGATATTTTCCCGAATGAAAGATTCGTGTTGTCGAATAATGTCAACGAGTATGTTCTTGTTCGTGTGATGCCCTCAAGCGCGACCAAGCTAAGTCGCGTAAACAATTCGTCTGCAGCGTCAGCGAATCGGAGCTCACGTCACCGGCCGATGACGTCACCGGGTCGTGTTCGGAAGAAGAGGCGAGTTCCTTGGAAACCGGTTCGAATACCCCGGACGACATGAAGCCGATACGGTCAGTGCTTGCGACCAGTTTTTTAGGACGTTTTGAGGGAATGAAACGGTGTTTCAAAATACAGAACGACCTCGCTGCGTGAATCAACGCCAAAATATACTCGCTTTATCACCATCTCCGTATTCAGATGAACTATTTGCGGTCTCTCAAAAATGTCTTGACGGCCACCAAGGTCAAGCCTTAAAAAAAACTTGCCCACGACCAAGTTTTTTTAAGGAAAACGTTAGGTACCCGACATGGACCTGCAGGGACCCGATTTTCAATTCTAGGGATCGACCCGAATCGAGTCCCTAAAACACCTTAAAAAGCCTTACCCACGACCATCATTATTTTCCTTTTGTAAACCTGCTCCCGATGTTCAAGGCAGTGCAATGCGCATGGATTTGATATTTCGACAACGCCGACCACTTACGTGGTATTCCGATGATCGGGGTAATCCCTCGAGAACCGAAAAGCCGCCACAGGGGGGTCGGGATTTGTCCAATCACAACTTGCCGACCGATGGAGCTAGAGCTCTTCAAATCCTCAAAAGAAGTAGAAGGTCTCCTCGTTTCGATTTTAAATGATCCGGGAACTTTTTTGGTATGACGTCACGACTGTGCGTGGCCAGCAGGTTTTGATTACGTCATCGAGACCTGAGGAGAAAGTTCAAGTGGAAATTAACCCGTGTTTTCTTTCAAAATAAATTAGGCGAAAATCCGCATCTTTAGGGCCCCTGATTGGTCTAATGTTGATGGCGGGCGAGTTACGGCCTAAAATAATCGCCTAATTCGGCCTAAAAACAACAATTAATTATCGATTAATTAATTATCGTGTCGACTTTTTCACTCGTTTGCACTGCAAGTAGATGTCGTTTGCATACAACAGTAATTTGCTTGCTTGCAGCAATAATTCAAGTATGTACTCTCCATGATGGAGGTAGGCGAGGAAGCGATCAGCAAATTTTTAATAGGAAATCGATCTCACGCGAAATCACCCATCTTCAGACCTTGTTCGAATGGAATGAATAGTACATACTTGAGTACAGATATGTGCAAGCTTACAGAAAACCAAGAGCTTCAAACTGTTGCAGTAATTTGCATATTGCAGCAAAAATTTGCATATGTCTTTTTCAGGTTTTCGCAACGTCAGAAAGAGCGGCTCGCGCGTCGGAAAGAGTGGCGACGCGACGACGATCACGAAGAGGCGACGCTGCGTGCGAAAAATTCGAAAGGTCGACCGACGGCGCGATCTTGCTCCCCTGTGACGTCGAGCGGCGTCATAGAGGCGGCGATGGCGCGAAAAAGCGACGCGAACGAGTTCTTCGGTCCCAGGGTCGCGAAGGTGCGCGAGGCAAAAGCGCGCAAGAAACAGAGCTCACCCCTTGCGCGAGAACACTCCCCCTGGACGCCGCGAGCGCCCAAGCGCAAAGTCCTAAAAGCCACGCAGCAGGACGAGAAAAGGGATGGCCCGTCCCTCGTCTTCAGCATGGCCCCGTTGTCCGAGACCCAGAACCTGGCCCTGCGCGGCGTGGTTCACTCGGACTCGGACGGACCCGACAGTCGGCCGTCGTCCCGGGCCGCTGGCCGGGTGGCGTCCATCGACCTGACTTGCAGCGAAATCCTGTCTGACGACTTGTCGCCCGTGGCAGACTTCCCCCCACCCGCCGTCACGATCGAACGCGCTCCGTTCGTGATGGATGTCGTCGCCAGTGTCGTGGAAGACCTGATCGTCGAAGCGGAACGGAAGGTCGCGACGGAGGAGGCCGTGATGTCGCTGGTTGTCATGGCAAATCGCTCGGTCGTCGACGATCGCCGAGAGTCCGGCGAAGGACAACCAGAGACGCTTCCGATAACGGGGCGAGACAATGGCTCGTCTTATTCAGCCGAACTGACGAAAGACGAAACCGCAACTGCCTGTACTTCTGCTAATGACGTCAGCGGTATTGACGTAACGACCGCTGACGTCAGCAGTATTGACGTAACGGCCGCTGACGAAACTTCGCGCGATACCAATGCCGATAAAGTTTTAGATTCAGACGCTTCGGCGAATGTTGACGAACCGTTGTGCGAACAGCGCGCGATGACGTCACAAAACGACGTCAGCAATGACGTTTCAGCCGACGCTCCTGACTTTGCACACAAGGTTGTCACGCCTGGCTGCCCGCCCGAGCCAACGTAGAAGTTGGGAGCGAATCAGGCACCGATCAAAATAGCTTGTTAGATGCTGCGCAGCGAAGCGTTGAGAGTTGCTAATGCGCATGCGCAGGAAAGTAGGCGTTTTTTTTCTTCTGATGGGCATGCGCAGAAACTTGACCGCGATCGAGGACTGTGAAGCTGATGCTGGCGATACTTGCGAAACGACTCAGCGCCGCACGATTCCTGACGTTTCCGATTGTTTGTTCGCGCGCCGTACGTCACAAAGCCTTTTCGCGCGCGCGCACGGAGACGCTCTTTTTTCGCTTCTCAATTACGAACCTTGCCAAATCAGCCAAGCCCCTTCCAAGACTTTTGTCCGGGCGGATATTTTCATCCGGTTTAACTCAACACGAACCCCACGGTTTAACGAGGACCTTTGAAATCCACCCCCCACCTTTTATAATTCTATGTCGGCGCGTTGGTCCACCCCACTTGCGTTTGTCAAAAACGTCACGAGATTCAGTTTAACAGTCCATCGGTAGTTACGCGTGACTTATTCCTAACGTCACAATGGCCTCTGTGCGCCGTGCGAGGAGAACGGGGAAGCGCAATAAAAATGGAACGTAAAAGCGAGAACTAGCGTCGGCAGCAATAAAGTGGCCTCTATTGACGTTGTTGCTACAGCGTGTCATGTGCAACTTGCCGTTCCTAACGTTGTGGGTTCGAATCCTCTCCCAGGGTGCCGCAGAGTGACTACACAGTTTGATACGGTTTGTTTACCTTACTCGATCTGAACGCTTGCTTCGCTGTTCGGTGAGGCCGCCTCGAACATGGGGGAGTGTCGAACACGAATCCGTGTGCAAGAACAGAGCGATTTTTTTACTTGTTGCGACGTATTTGCCGTTTCTTAACGATTTCCACAGTGACGACATAAAAGCGTAAAGACAATGACATCATCATGTGCGATAGAAGCCGACGCGCGCGGCCGAGATTTGAAAGGCGACCGCCATGTTTATTTTTTTATCAGCGTCATGCGTGTGTGCGGGGGGTGACCACGGGGCGAAAATAAGTAGCTTTACAACCTCCTGTTGCGCTCCCCCCGCAAGGCTGTGCTGCGTTAATAACTCGTTTGCTGCTTAGACCCGGGTTTAAAGTCAGTTGGCTGCGGTTTTGTTGAAAGATCACACGATTTTGTTTTCTGGACGGGTCTTAACAACGGCTTAGTTTTTGCGGATTGCGAGGAGTTTGTTCTTTTTTTAAAATCTCTATCCGGCAACTGATTGCGACTTTCTGCACGGGAGCCCGTTTTTCTGTGAAAGCCGTCGCCTGGAGTGCGTCCCTGCAATTGTCACGTCACTTTAGCGCATCGCGAAGATCCATTTGTACAAGCCGCGACTCGCTTGGCCGGTTCGAAGCTGAGGTGCGCCCAGAACATGGGCGTCGGGAAGATTTTTTCCAGGGGGGAAGAAGATTGTTCAAGGGGGAGCAACAGTGTTGCCAAGCTGAAACCAAGAGAAAAATGTTTTTCCACTTAAAAAGCCAATAGGAAAATATCCAATTTTGAAACCCAGGGGTCCAAGACCCCCTCCCGACGCCCATGGCCCAGGGCCGATCGTGAGCTTGCTTTCCCAACTCATCCCATTCTGATTGCTGAAGCCATACCTGTTCGTGTGTGTGGGCGACGTCTTAGTCACAGCCGCATGGCGGGCAGAGATCAGAAGGGTAGTAAATCAGGCCAAGCGTTTAACGTTAGCAAGTCCATTTAAAAGTAGGAGAAAAATGAAACCTTTCGCATCGTTTTGTTTCAATTTATGAGATAGCTAGTGATTGTAGGAGCAACTCAGTTTTGTCCCCGTCAAATGGGAGTGGCCGGATTTACCTCCTTTCTGGCAAGATGAGCTTTACTTCATTTCTCCATCTTGCTCGATCAAGAGGGTCTTTCGCAACTCAATAATCTCCTCTTCTGCTTGCCTCTTCCTGTCTTCCCCGTTTTCTCTGACCCTCTGCCTTGAAACTCAGCGCCCCTCTTAGGACGTCATCATCATCATCTCTCAAAGCATGTCCATACCATCATACTCTACTTGCTTTTGCCAGATTTTCTACAGTTTCTCTAAATCCCGGCATATTCATCAAAAACAGTGTTTTGCACTTTCTTTCGATAAGGTCTGTGAAAATAAAGGGCCACATTGCTTTAACTTGAAAGTGCTTGTGCCTAATGGCAATGCAGGACCGCAGACACGGGGGGCATTCGGGGGTAAGGCCTCTAAATTTTTTGTGCTCCCCCCAAATTTTGTTGTACCCAGAAAAAAATTTATTAGAATATACAATAAAAACAAAAATCTTGCCCCAAAAATGTATTTTGCCCCCCAAACCTGGCTACGGGCCTGTGGCAACGGCCTCAGTACAGTGGCTTATGTGGCTACTGATCTCGAGTCCTGTTTGCATTTTCTTTGTCTTGCGCTGCGACTTGCTTGGTAAACTTCACGGTCAAATAGGCCTTTACTCGTTTTGCCACAACTCAGCTCACAAGACGAACAGTAAAACCGCTTTGTTTCGTTCTGACGTCGCGCGTTCGCGACCTTTGACCGAGCAACAATCGCATGCCCCGCCTGTGGGACTTGAAACAGACACGCATTATCTTTCGCCGTCAGGCAATCCCGCCAAAAATCAAGAAGAGGCGGAATTTCACGTTCTACACTTGCACAACCTTGCCTGATCTCTCCAAAATCATTGGGGCCGTTTTAGGCCCTCGTGTTACTTCTGCCCCAGCAGGGTGTGTATCCATGCCAAATGGGGCCTTTTCGCTGGTGTGTAGTAACAAAATCTGCTGCGCAACGTATTGCTCCCTCCTATGCGCATCACTGTTTCGTCACGATCTGTGACGGTGGTCCGAAAATTCATGAGTTGTTGGCAGAAAAACTTTTTTTACTGTTTTTTTTTTTACAACTTTGAGTTGTTGATCGCCAACTGGACGAATTGGCCAGAACGCGGTCGTGCAGAACAACTTCAAAGGGCTGCTTGCCGCCAAACGTTCGATTTCGCCGTTAAACTGTTTCCAGAGCCTCCCCCCCCCTTCCTCCCCGGTAAAGTTCAATGCACGCGATCGATTTGTTATTTCATGCTTGTTTTTTTGCTTTTTCGCCACCCGAAGACTTTTTTCCCGTTCGCGCGTCTGCCTGTACCAACCTTTCTCGCCTGTCTTCACAATAGTTGTTTGTTTTTTTTTCAAGCTGCCGACGTTTCTTACCCTGCGCCCAGCAGCCCCAGCTCTTCGCTGCTACCGCGCGCCTGCGCCCGTGGTTTTTGTCTCTTCTTTGAAGTCGCCGCCACCGCCTCCCGCCTTTTTTTCGGTTCGCTTTCGTAAAGTTTCCAAACCCGGTTGCTTTTTGTAAGTATTTTGTTTCTATGTTCAATAAACGTTTCGTCATCTGTCGTCGCCTTGCTACTCACCTGAAGCGCGTCTATCGTCATCTGATGACGTCCAACATCCGCCTACGTCACACGCTGCACTCCCAGAAGCGCTCGGCAAGTCCTGCACCAGATCAAATCATCCTCGCGGCAAAACCAGCGCGCGTTTGGTCTCCACAACGCGCTAGATAGATAGATAGATCGGGGAAGATGCCTTGTGATCGAACTCAGGTCAAAAAAAGCATGTACGTGCACTGATGGTGTCGAATTAATTGCAATTAACAATTTCAAAAATTTGTGTTTATGAAAAGTTTATCATGCCAAAATTTGTGTGATTCTGACTGACGTTATTTTAATTGAGTCCGTAAAACACTAACTCCTAAACTGTGGTACGCGAATATGCCAACTTTTGTTTTTCTTCACAAAAAATATTTATTCAAAGCCGTAGTTTTTACTTACCGGGTTCGGTTAATAAATTCATGAATCTTTTGTGTGCTCCCCTTGTTAGCTCGTGAAAATGACCAGTATAGTTTCTCACAGCCATTTTGTGCAGGTCGCATTTGTGTCGATTCTGGTTTTCCAAACTTTTGATCAAATGATATTTGGCAGATTAAGTTTTCTTGGAACAAGGTGGTACGTGTTGACATCTACGGGAACCACAAATGGTACGCGATCAGAAAAAGTTTGGGAACCACTGCCATAGAACTCAATTGTCATTTTTCCTTTACCAACAAGATTGTTCACTGTCTCAAATTCAAATGCGCTCAGATCAATAAACCAAACATGTGTTTTCCAGCATTACCGATCTCATTTTTAATCTCTCATGGTGGCCCCACAAAATAGTGTCAGCAAAGTGGGTCGCAATCTGAAGAAGGTTGAGAAACACTGTTTTGCAGTATTATGACATTGCAACAATACCAGGAAGTATTATTGTTTGTAGGATCGCTTCGCATGTTAATTCTATGTTATGTCATAAAAAACTGTGGTGCTGTGAAGCGGAAGCAGCGTTGCCAACCTTGCGGTTTTCCCGAGAGTTTTCTACGGGTTTCTGTTTTGCGGAAGACTTTTTGCAAATTTTATTGAAATTTGCTATTTCAGTTTTCTTTAAAACGCACTTCTGGTGTGTTTTTTTGTAAATTCGCCTTATTTTGGGCTTGTTTTCTCAAATTTGCCTGGTTGGTTTGATTTTAATTTACTTGGTTTTCGTTTTATCCAATTTTTCTACAAAACACATATTGGACGAGCTTTTCTGTTAAATTGCTTGTTTTGGGCTTGTTTTTTCAGATTTACTTGCTTGTTTTTGTGAAATAACTTGACATCACTGAGAGACAGCTGGTGTGAATTGAAGACATACTTCAGAAACAGCTTGGTAATAGCAGCTGTGAGGCATTTCTGGAGCAGAGTTTGTAGAGATGTCGTGTTTACAATTTAAGTTGAAAAATCAAGGAACCAGTCCTATCGAACACTGACGCTTACTTTGAGCAAGGGCGCGAAAATGTGCTCAGGAATCATGGGTAGTCCGCTATCCAGCGTTTTTTTCTTTTGTTAATTTCACATACTTAGAAAAATGTTAGAAACCTGTGCTTCCATGACTTTTCCTGATTTTTAGAGACAAATGGAATAGTGCCAGAGTTATTGTACAAAAACGTCCCTTAAAGCCTATATATAGGATGTATGGGTACTATACTATCCAGGGTTACCTGATGTGTAGCAAATTTTGGACACCTGACTAAGTGAACATTTCAATGCAATTTTAAGTGCAAAACTTGTTTGACCAGATATGACCACCTATACCTTATATGTGAAAAGTCTTCCAACACCATGACTCGATCTGAAAAAAGCGGATCTAACACGTGCATGACGTTTTCTTCGCACAAACAAAAAATCCTCTCTAAAAAATCCTTTTTTGGCGGTGCCCTTCATAAAATTTGTATGACATGTACGTTTCGCTTGGCAGATACAATTTTGTTGCGAAAGTGATCAAGAATAGGCATATGAAAGTAAAAAATAGTTTGGTCTGCAAATACGGATGCCACGTGTCCTACGAAGACGTGTAGAAATTATGGGTAGCATTAAACCCTACTTTTACTGACGGGTTTTGTAAAATAAGGATTCCTGAGCAGGGTTTTAAAGTTTTGCACTGCTACAAAGATAGACACTTTAAAAGTGCTAAAAGAGTTTGTGAGAAAAGTTTCTTTCACGGAAGCATTAGCTCAATCAGAACGCTTATTCAAACGCTTCAGACTTTTTCCGCAGTAAGTAAAACTGCCTGGGAAAAGCTCCATTGCGATCGCTATGTTCTGAACCCTGTTCAGGTAAGCAGGGTAGCACACCACCCCGGGGCTTTTTTATTTTGTTGATTTTATATACTTAGAAAAATTGTAGAAACCTGTGATTTCATGACTTTTCCTGATTTTCAGAGACTATTGGATTGGTGCTAGAATTATTTTGCAAAAATATCCCTGCAAGCCAATGGTTACCTGATATGTATCAAATTTCGGACACCTTACTAAGTCAACATTTCAATGCAATTTTAAGTGCAAAACCTAATTGCCCAGATATGACCACCGCTACCTTATATGTAAAGAATCTTCCTACACCATGACTTTATGTGCAAAAAAAACGGAGCTTACACCTGCATGACGTTTTCTACGCAAAAACAAAAAATCCCCTCTGAAAAGTCACTTCTTTTGTGGTACCCTACATAAAATTTGTATGATATGTATGTTTCGCTGCGCAGATAAAATTTTGTTGCGAAAGTGATTAACAATGGACATATGGAAGTAAAAACAATAGTTTGGTATGGAAATGCCGGATGTCGCGTGTCCCGGGACCACATTAAGAAAATGGGCGTCGCATTACACCCTTCGTTACCTGACCTGGTAAGTATTTTCAAGCTTACCTGAGCAGAGTTAACGGCAATTAAACTGTAAATAATTACTTGTTGAAGTGATGGTGTGGCAATTTTCGATGCAGGTTAATGATAAACGTAATCGAGAAAAGAGTAAATGAGTTCACAACTGGCTTGCATGAACTTACTGGAACACGCCGACACATGATCAACAAACCTGAATACGGCAATAAATTGGATTCGAATCCGTTGACTCTGTGCGACTGCGGATGCAAACAATTTCAGTCCGTTATTCTCTGCGCTTGACACTACCAGTGGAGTGCAAGCAGTTGATATTAACCGTCCTTAGCGCACAGGCATTCGCTGTCCCATGTATTTATAGGACAAAACTCGGGTCATAAGGGCACGGACGAGGTGTTGTCAGTCAGAAGAAACTAAATTGGCCACTACTCGATCGCGGAGTTTCTGCGACTGATTTATCAGTGTTATAACACTGCGTTTGCAGCTAAATGTGCAGCGCACGTTCCTAAAACAACAAACGATGCCGTTGTTACTTCCCCAACCCCCGGTCCAGATTTGCAATGTTTCACCACTACCAAACGCACATGGGCAGTTTATCAGCCAGAGGTGGCCACGGAACCGGAGTCGACACCGGCAGGATTCCACGTGTTTTCGGAACCGGAGCCGAAGTCAAAAGGTTTTGTAAAAACGAACCCGGAGTCACTTTTTATTTTCAGCAGCAGTAGGAGTCTGTGGGGTTTTTATGAATGTCATTTCTGAAGTAAAAACATTGCTGAGTTTCGGTTGCGTCAGTGTTAGCCGGAATTTGAACAGAAGTCAGATTCTTAAATTTGAAAAAACTTCCGACCCAGATCCGAAACATTTTGGAACAGGAGCGGAGTCAGAGTTTGAAAATGTGAATCTGGCCACCTCTGCCACCAACACGCTTCTCTACGATTTGTAATACGACCGTAAGTCCAAATTGCTTTTTGTTATTGTTTCTCCTGTCAGCGAAGGGTGCACTCCTTGCATTCAACCGCGCTTTTCCAAATCCCACGGTCTCAAGGCTATCGTCACCACGTGCTGCGTCTTCATCGTGCGATGGTTTATTGCAATCGGCAGCAAAAGTCGCGCTCAACTGATTTTGTTACAATTCGGCAAGCAACCGATTCACCGACCAGCGGTTACCGGTGCTTGTGTTCAGTTACCATGAAGCGAGTTGAAACGAGGCACGCCATACGAGTGCCATTTCCATAGTTCACCAGAGGAAAATGTCACTTTCTTTCACGGTTGCATCGTCAAATTGTTCCCATACCACGAACTTGCAATGAACAGTTGAACTTGTTGAGTAACCGCGAGCAGATAAGCATAAATCAGTGTTTAGCAAATTACTGCAGTGGGAACATGCGATTTTACCACAAGGAAGTGTACTTGAAACGTAAGAGGTCGTCATATCGATTCAGATGAAAAACGCGCAGCTGGCAAACTCGAAAGATGATGAAGAGTGAACCGTGCCAAAAACATAGGCGTACCCAGGTGGAGCCCAGGGGGCCATGCCCTCCCCCAGAGTTTTGGCATATCCAGTCATTTTGTGCTTTGAGAGGCGGTATCCCAAACGAAATACTGTCGCTCGCCTAAAATCAAAAACTTTGCTCCCCGCCCATTTCTTTTTGCCTCCCCCCAAAACAATTTCGGGCCGGCTACGCCAGTGGCCAAGAATTAACCAGATGAATGCGCAAAATTGCGAGACCGCCCAGCAGGGCTAGCAATAAAAATGACATGTCGAGCTTCAAACAACTTAAAACTTTTAAGAAACTCGATCAAGCATGCGGCGTGACTGAAAATCGTGTGACGCTCTCACCTGGTCCACCGCTTTGGCCTGCGTCATCATTCCAATAAAAAATCCTTCGCGTGCAGCGCCGTTTCACATGTCCACCACTCCGTAAAGACAGCACAATACACAAAGAAAGGTCAATCGAAAAGAAGCAAGGTTCGTGAAAAGCGAGTGTCCGAAAATTGCCGTCGAAAGAAACTGATGCCATCAAAGGTGCGTCCAACTGCAGGCCCCGAATGATATCTTTAAATCTGCTTTGACGCCTGTAGCCATTTGGCTTCACTCGTTTACGTGTTAATGTAAAGAACCGCGCCCAGTATCTTCCATCTATATCAATAGATTTTCTGTGCATGTTTGATACCCCTGCACTTCCCAAAGTGTGCAAATGTGCGAGCAACAGAGACCCTCATCTGTGGTGACATTCTTTTGCGAACATGTTCAAGTTAAGCTGCTCCAAAGTGATTGAGGAGTCCCGTTTGACTTTGGAGTTGCCACGAAATCGAAAACGCAGATCTCGTTCAAGCAAAGCAGGTCAAATTGCTAACGAAAACTTCTTACCCGCGAGCTAATCCAAGCATACAGTTATAATTTCCTCTGTTTACGAGTGTGCAGGACCAGATGCTCCGCCCGCTCCGCTTGTACGTTCGCGGCTGTGTCGGCAAAAAGCTACGAAGAGTTGTGTTTGTTGCAGTCAGCAACACGTTTTGACCCACATTCCGGCTTAATCAGATAAAGCCATGTCACGAAAAAGAGGAAATGCCTCGCGGCCGTCATCGCGTAATGCCGCAGTGCGCACGCGCAGATCTTGTCTCGTGGCTGGCGTGCTGGAACAGCAGTCACGTCGGTCAAGTGGTAATAGTTGCTACTTGGGTTAATCACCTAGAACTCTACGTAAGACAGGCCACTACTGATGAACTATGAAGCGAATAAAAGCGATATTGCTATTCACTAATTGCATTTTTTCGTGAGGCCGACAGTAGCCTTACGTCACAATCCACATGAGTTGAAAGGTATTTGTTCGAGTCGAGTCAGGGTAGTCACTCGCGTCGCATTTCAAAGGTTAAACGAACGAAGCTAAACGGAAAAAAGATCTGATCGTTTCCACAAGTTGAAATAGAGTAAAAAAGGTAAGCAACCGTTCACCGTTCGCACGAACTCACGGAAGCATGAAAAAAGATAGGTTGCTGTCATGGGCGTCGGGAAGATGTTTCCAGGGGGGGTGACACACAGTGGTGAATTTGCATTTTACCAACTCGAAACTAAAGAGAAAAAAGTTTTTAACTTAAAAGTTAACAGAACAATGTCAAATTTCAAAATCCAGGTGGGGCCTTGGGCCCTCCCTCCCTGCCTTCCTCCCTCCGACGCACATGCATTGCTGTCATCTGGTTTGCTAACGTTTCCAGTCAATGTAACCGCACGTGCACGTCCTACGAATTCGCGCGGGTAATCGCGCTTGTTCCGCACAGGCCACGAACAACAGAATTCAAGCGGAACTTTAAACGTAATAAAGTGCAGTGTGCAAATATTTAATTGGCGAACAATTGCGGCGAGAAACAACCGATGCAGAAATGATACCATGCAGAGTTATTGAATCGTAAGCTGTAGTCTTAGAGAACGATCATTCAAACTTGGCTAGGCTACCTGCAATACGCAACAAAAAGAACAAACAACATAACAAAAGTGCAGCCCATGAATGCCACCACTTTCGGATGGAAAATGGAAAGCTTTGTGACTTTAATTTGTTTCGTCGCAAACGTAGAGAGAAGCATTTGATAGGTTTTACAACAGAAATCGAGGGTTATATTTTTGTTTACAAACGAAAGTGACGTAATAAAATGGACGGCCTTCGAACGAACACCTTGATTTCGCATTTGTACAGTCAGCTGAAGATAGTACTTTAACACATCTTATCTTTTATGCACCACCACCAGATCTCATTATTAATTTTTGCAAAAAAATGGCATCCCCACCTGCCCAGTATCAATTCGTTTTGGTCTTAGTGGCCGAAGCACGGGTGATCTCCGTAGGCCTTACTGATCGTCATGGTCCCGCATAGCCACCTAGCAAACTAAATAGGCTGTGCTAACATGGACGTCGGAAGGATTGTTTTCAGGGGAGGGTGGCAATTGTGGATTTTTGCAGCGGGCAACACTGATGAAATTTGATTTTACCAAATCCGAAACTAAGAGAAAACAATTTTTTTGTTAAAATGTTTATAGCAAAATAAAAGATTTCAAAATTCAGCGATAGCCAAAGCCTCCCTGCCACCACCTTCCGATGTCCATGTCTACTAACGAACATTGCGACTTGTTGCGCTTCAGTCGCACGAAGACAACTTTCATGTACAAAAATTGCGTCGCAAGCGGTGGTTTCTATGAAACGAAAATGAGCTTTTGCTGAAACGGGGGGGACCTTTTTTGGTTTTCCTCGCGACTGTCCGAAGACGAATCCCTGTCCTGTCGCTGGTCGTCTTTCATGATGAGAGACATGTACTGTAACGAATCCTCTTCGGGCAGATCGTTGAGTAGCGGCGGCGAAACGAGAGTTGAAAACGGGGAGGATTGCGAAAACTTACCCGCTTTGCGGCTGTTGTTATTGTTCAAGCACCGCCCGTTGAGACCGCCGATCGGGCTGCTGTTGCCACTGGCGGGGTTGCCGTTATAGCTGGACTTTGTTTTCGTTTGAACCAGCATCTTCAAGCCTTGACGCATCTGACTCAGGCTGCTCCTGCGCCGTTCCCGCTTCTGCGCCAATCGCTGCCGTACGCGCGCCACCTCGCGGCAGAGCTCGTCAAACGCGAACCGAACGTCTCGTTCCGAACCGCAGGCAGAACAGCCTACGTGCTGCGCCTCCAAGCTCCGGGCCTGAGCGCGGGCCTTGGTTTCGTCGACTGTCCTCGAATGCTCCAAGTCGGTTTTGTTCCCGACAATTACCAGGGGCAGGAATTTGCATCCGGACCGGATTGTCTCGATTTGCCTCTTGATCACCTCCACCTTGGAGAGGCTTTCGCGCTTGGTGACGTCATAAACGATCATGAAGCCCTCAGCCCATCGTATATGGCTTTCGTCCTGTAATGAAACGAATGTAGGGCAGGAGTCATACACTGTTATGCTAAGTGTGAGAGTTTACTATCAGACGATTCAGAGACCAATGCATAAAACGGCAAAAAAGGGTTATTTTCTTGCATTTGCTGGAGCGCAGGAATGCAGTCACAAGAATACGGCACATAGCCTCTTAGGAGCTTTAATAAAGTAAGCAGTTGTTCATAATAACGATATTGAAATAAAAATTTAATGCACAGATTTTGATGCGGTGGTGAAGTAACACCAAAACTGTTCATTCTGTTACAACCATTTCCAAAACTTCATCCATTTTGAGGGCTTTACAGAATTGAAAAATTGTAAATGTTTAGCCGAAAATCTCTGCAAATGTACTTTAGCCAAATTCCACAAAATGTTGTGATGCTGCCAATGAGTTTGGCCTTGTGTAACAGAAGGACAGACCGCAAATATCTTACAAAGACATAAGAAAATCTAGAATTTCAGAAAAAACATACAAATTCGTTTGATATGAAATTAAGAGTAACTTTTGGTCACTCAAATATTCGTGACAACAGGCTGTTAACTGAAAGGCCATCATCTGCAATAGATAACAAAAGCTCTAAGAAAAGTCGTACACAAGCTAAAAGTGACACTTAAGCTATTTACCGATAATTCTCAAACGTAGAACAGCTTTGTAAGTAACAATATTACAAAGTATTAATTCAAGGACAACATGAAAAAAGTATTTTTGAACGTAAAATGTGCCGACCACTCAAGACGATAGCATATCTCACCATGGTAAGCGAATCTATAATTTCCATGTACACTTGCTCTCCGTCTATAACGGTCTGATAGTTGTACTTCCAGTCTGCAATAAAAGCCAAATGTATAATGCCGTGCATTTTGTGTTTCTGCGAAACTCAGGTCCTCTCGTTGTGTCACATCAGGCGCTCAGGCCAAGCGAGATGTGGCCAGCGTAGTTATGTAGTAATGCGACCGGCAATTTCTGGGGTTATTTGCAAGCAGAATTGCGCGCAAACGACTGGCAACTGTAATTGAGAAACACGGATGGCTTGTTTACGCTTGATAGGTTGGAAATTAGACGCAAACTTATTCAGAATCTGAAGCTGAACGAAAACTTAATTTTTTCAAGTAGGTATCGGGTGATACGTAAGCATTTGCCTCATTTCTTTGTACAACTTTTACATACTGTCTGTCACAAATATTTTAGTGTCGTTCATAAAATGTTAACTTTTGCCCAAATCCGACTGAAGCAAAAAGAGGTTGAGATAAAAATTATGACTCTTTGTTATAAAGTCAAAGAAAAAAAGTTAAACTGTTCCGTTTTGGATCAATCTCACAAATTTGTTGGGGCACATGAAAAAGCCAGTTCAATGTCATCACGAAAAACTCCAATTTCTGATAAATCTTCCCTGAATGCGAAACCAGCATGGTGGCAAAAACACGTGTGGGCTCGGTCACGGTTATGCTTAGCGACAAAATTTGAAATGTTTGTTGTTATTTAAAATCCGACGAAGCAGTAACAGCTGGTCTAATGCTGCTGCCTGCTATAAGCCTCTTGATATCTCAGACTTGGTTAAGTTAACCCGAGAACACGTAATTACTCTACAGAGTTGTGTTTACGGGCCTTGTTTCAGGAAGGAGCCTCTGTTCCACTTCGGCGCTGCTACATCATGCGTGAGTGGGTTGTTTGCTGAATATTATAAACTTACTGTAGAAGCAAACCGTGTGCAAGAAAATCAGCGCTGCTTTCGCCGCCTTTTTCAACTGTTCTAGCTCGTCTCCATCGATCAACCAGAACGTACGCGTAGAGCGCGCCAGCTCAAGCAAAAGGCTGCACCTAGAACTTTTGTTGTTTGCTGGCGCAGGCGACCATTAAATATCGTCTTGGGACCACTCCAACAAATTTTATTCTGGCATGGCCCACAATTAAGAACATAAAAAGAACGACGATAGAGCTGTCTGCGCCGTTTAAACAAAAACACCTGCGAAAAGAGAAAGTGCTTCACAGACGGCAAAACTGTGGAAACTCCTTTTTAAGCTATCAACATCTTTTGCATGGCGGCAAAAGGTGCTTGGCAACATCGTAAACGTCCATTTCAAATCATTTTTTGTTTGTGGTGCTTTTCGTATTTTCGTTTTCAAATTTCTTTTGTCAGAAAACAACCATTTTGTTTCCCTAAGAACAAAAATGGTTCAACTACCTCATCGTTTCCGCTTTTAACCTGAAAGACTGTCCAAAACAACGAGCGTTTCAAGTTAAATCATCGCATGAAATGCCGATAAATCCGTCTCGCTGTGGTAATTTGATTAATGCTCATCAGATTGACGTCACGAGATAGCAATATCATTTCCGGCAGGCTGTACTACCGCCTTCCGAACTTAAAAGGCTGCAAGCCGCTATGTTATAAAAGACAAAAGATTGGCACTGCGTTGCTGCTTCAAGAAGCGCAAGTGATTAAAATCAAACGTGCAATCTCCGTTGCAGTATTTTCACACCAAAACGGCCCATTCGTTACGAAGTTATCGTCCTGTCTATCATTGCCAGCGCTCGGAAAGTCCGCTTTCCAGCTAAAACTTCTTCCACTTCAAGCATATTTGCACAGCGCTGCGGGATGGCCAGCGAACGTGTGCAAGTGGGTGCGATAAGATAAGATATGCTTTGTTTGTCCGGGCAGGGCGTGCTTAGTGAGAACACCCCATGTCAAACAAAACCGCATTTGCAGAGCGAAGGCACCTGTCAGCAGCACTGACTATGTACTGCTGCCGCAAATACTCAGCATAGGAAACTATTCGTTGCGACGGCATGCAAGGCAAGATTCGCTTAGCCCACAGGTACTGCGTAATTGTTGAGACACAATGGTTGAGTCACAACATTAGTTGTTTGCTAACAAACGCCTGCGTCGCATGAATTACTCCTGGAAGCAAGGGACTTTTTGCGGCAGCCATCAGTGGTTCATTGTTCCAACTTGCACGTCGACCCTTGGCTTTTCGGTAGTTAACTGGAATACGTAATGTAAGGGACGCACTTAACAATACTGAATGAGTGATGCATGTGGCAACAAACTAAGCAGCTTTGACAAGCAAAGGATACTCGAATTTGTTGGTTATTTTACTTTTAAATAATTAATTTTGTCCATTTTCCAAAGATTGCTAAGACTCCATAGGCAAAATTCTTTTCACGTTGTCTTGCTTTGATGTGACGCACTCAACTTTCTTCTGAAACATCAGTCCGCCTCTACTAACAAATGCAACAAGCAATGGCGTAGCTGGAGGTTTGTACCAGGGGGGGGGCAAAACTTAGCTGAAGGGACTCACAGCCCACCGTAGGGGCCCACTAGCCAACACTCAGAAAAATAGTTAAGAAATGATAGTGAATTCGGATGTCGTGGATGTCCATACTAGCTAAAAAAACGAAAACACCCTGAAAAACGCAAAAAACCAACAACCTACTGAAAACCAAAAGAATTCTAAATATCACAATGTGGGCTAAAGGGAGCCCAGTTTTTACATTTAACTTGCCAGAGGGGGGTGGATCGCCCCCCTGCCCCACGTCAGTTACGCCACTGGCAACAAGGCTTTAGGAACTTGTTTCGGGTGAGAGGCTATAACTAGTCTTGCTCACGTCACAGCGTAGCAATTCTTTTTACCCTCACGACCACGATGTTCGTTTGGAATCGGCGACTAACACTGTTTCAGTATTGTTGACTTGAACAAACGTCTTCTTTCTTTAAATGGATTTCGATCTTAGATTTGCAGCTGCGTCCTCTGATCAAACCTGATTTAGGCTTTGGATGAGAATGAACCATTTCATCTTCATTGTCCGGAGATGAAGAGCGGTCAAGCGTATAAAAATAAAGTCAATGCTGCCAGATTCAAACAACAACAACAAAATCAAAGCCGCTTTCTACTAGGTTTGCTCTGAAGGATACGCTATTTCATCCTACCACCCTCAATCGCTTACATCATGCACCAAACTGCTGCCAGTGTTGATGACGTACCAGAAGCTTGTATTTTGAAGCGAAGTCGATGAGTTGGACTTAAGTGCAGGAGGTCATGGCATGGTGCATAGGCTAGGCGAAGATGGCGGGCGAGATTAGCCCTTACTTTCCAATGCGCTTGTCAGCCTAATGCGAAAAAGCGCTGACAAGTGGGACGGTTGAGGGCGGTAAAGAAGAGCACTTAAGCGTTATCAATATGTCTAAATATGCTGATTCATCCTTCACATGCGAACTGATAAACCACAATCAGGATAGGATCAACTGGCACCATCTTTGCAAATCCCGCTCTTCTGGTACTGATTCGAGTCAGTTAAGAACACATCTAAGGAGGGAAGGGAAGTCGGCCTGGATTTATCATGATCAAAGAAAGATTCTTTCAAGTTGCTGGAGCACTGAAAGCCGACTTGGCTCCACGGAATTTTGTTTGTCTGCTCACTAATCCTTTAACTTTCGCCTCTTGCGGAAACTCTCTAAGCAAATGTCCTCTTTGCTTTTTTTAGAGACGGTGCATAACTACGAAACTAGCAGGCGGGTTGGCGAAAACGAAGATCTGGGAGGGGAAACTTTGGTTGCTCGAACAATTGACAGCAGCTTTGAAGATCGCTACGTCTGAAAGGCTTCTTTGTGGGACACGTCGTAAAAGCATTGCAGGCTGACGTTTGTCGTTGGAAGACACACACAAAGAAATAGAAAAGGATGTCTACTGAGACATCAAGGGAACAGAAACAAAATCTCACCGTATTCCGACTGATACTCCCATATGAATCTTCCCGTCAGGTACTTTACGACTAGCGCTGCAAAAGAAAATAATGTATTGGTCAGTTTGCCATTAATATCGATAATTGCGCATAACTATTTAAACAACTCACCGCAAAGGTAAGCCGGAATTAACGCAAACACATGACGGGCACATAACAGCCGACGGGGATCTGCGAAATTGACTTTTCTTTCTTCCATTAATGGTTTTCGGCATTGTTATACGTGTAGTTGGATTAAACCAAAGTGTAAATTTAAACAAAATCTTGTTTGAGGCAATGGGGATAAAATGAAAGGTCGAATTTGTGTATTTGAATGTTGCAAAGACCTTATTTCAGGAAATTAAGATGAAATAATTGATCGAATTTGTGCACTTGAATGTTATTAAAAGAATGGTGTTGCTTTTCGCCAAACAATGTTACTTTACAGTGTGGTTTTAAGAACAGCTGCAGTGTTTCTGAACACAAATTTTTGAGCGTGACATTTTTATTATCATGATCTTTTGAAAATTGAAAAAATAGAAAATGTCAAGCCGCTTCCTTTTTATTTCTCCGGAAATATTAAACATGACAGTTCGTGTTAAGCTTCATTCGCAACTTTTCATTCGACTCGTACGTCACGCAACCACAACGTGGCGAGCACCTGCTGCGGAAACGCTGCGCAGAACATCAGTCACACGCTGACGTAAACAACGAGCACCCCCCTTCATTGTGAAGCAATTCCGAGCTTCCGTTCCAGAGCCGTAGCCCAGTCTTTTGTTCGCTTTCGTTAGAAAATTCTGGGTCAACTCAAAATATCGGTTTTTGTGCGATTCTGGCGTGATCTCGCTGACGCGCACGCAGCGATTTTATCTAGATTAGAGAGCATCCTGCGTTGGAGCGCCTGCCAGGGACGCGTCACTGTAATGGCTGTCCTTACGACGTTACGTCATCTTCAGCCCCATCGCGCGTCGAACCAGTCGTCAAGGGCAGCGTCCAACCGTGTAGCTTTTGTTAATCCCGATACCACAAACAACGTTTCGAGCAAAACGAGCTTGGAGGGAGTTAAACCTCACGGCGTGGCACTTTCGTGAAACAATTGGATTTGCTCTGAAGTTTGAACAGTTTGCGTATTCCTCTCATAATGTCGACAGGTTTTTGAGTCCCATGCTGGTGAAAATCTGTCACTTCTGCGAATCTATTGTGGAATTTTTCAAAGCAGCTTGTCCTAAGAAATGTATGCGGTGTTTTCATTGAAAATGTTAAACATTAAACTACAGGTTGTACTTGGCTGGAAACTTCAGCGTGTCCCGAAGAGTAAAAAGGTTGCTTTTCTTGGAAAATCTCTGAGCTGCTCATCAGCATTACGTGGCTACGGTTTGATGTCTGCATCTTCAAGGAAAGCTATTGTGATGAAACAATCTGCAGGAACATCAATACCGCAAAACAAGGAAATAGTATCGCAATATCACAAAATAACCTGACCAAACACACATTTTCCACTACAATCAGCAAACAGAAGTGAATCCTTATCCTAGAAACGCTCGCGTCCTCATCATGATGACGAAAATCGTCCTTAACTGCCTCTTTTTTATCTGTACCACTAAACTGAAATTGGCTTACTGGAAAGCACGTTTTGTGGCCGCTTTCCGAAAAACGTACACCACTTTTTCAAAGCATTAAATCAGCGATTATGTAGAGCAAATATTCTTCACCGCAACTTTGTCTTAAGCCACGGCATACATAATGCAAGTCTTTCATTCTGCCTTCTACGCATGAAAAGCCAAAAATCTGATTGGCACAGACTCCAGACTTAATTTTCTACGGAGATTGAGATTAAGGTAATGGTTTTTTAAGCTGAGCCGATTACACAAAAGTCAATGGCGCAAAACAACGTAAAGTCTGGCAAGCGAAATTGCTACGTCCAAAAATCTATTCGCGGCCGCAACTGCAAAAAATGCCGCAAAACACGAAGAATGTATAGGAAAGTACCAACAGAATTTCATCGAAACAAGAAACGACATTTAGAGGCGCTTTTTGTGCCGTCGTCCAAGGATCAAAAAACATAACTGGGATCGTCCGCATAAAGAATATTTGCTCGATGGAAATGCGAATCGCCAAAACAAGCTCGTTCTTTTTCTCAGAGGAATCAACCACCAACAACAAACTTTTCGGCCCAACCAAAAACAGGGCGTCTCACGATCGAGGCCTATTTTGAAATCATTGCGTAGCCAAAGACGAGACACCGCGGTTGCTGGCGAACAACGGCCACGAGCGAAGGCAACAACAAACAAGCGCGCTGCGAAAGTGTTGCGGGATAAATAGAAACGTGCGCCTTAGTTCAAAGTTCAACAGAGCAGTGAAAAAATTGATGATGTCGCCATTTTATCGAAACTAAAAATGAAACACTGCTAAACTCTTCAACGTCACTGACGCAGCGCAAACCATCATCGCTACACCGCTTTGTCTAAAACAGGTGTCCTCAACCTGGGATACATGTACCCCTAAGGGTACATTGCCTATCTGAAGGGGTACATTTATTGTACATCCGCAACAAATTAACGTTGAGGCATAAAAACGGAGTCAACATTTATAGGTCTAAAAATCTGAAAGTTCTGTTAAAAATTCAGTGGATTTTTGTTATTTTACCCAGCCTGTTTGTCATAAGAAATTTTAGGGGTACATACACATCTGTCGAAATTCTGTAGGGGTACATGTTCAGAGAAAGATTAGGAACCACTGGTCTAAAACAACATTCATGTTTTTACACCACTAACTCTACAACACCGACCAGGTCCCATCTGGCTTTCCGGTGCTATCACCCAAACTCCAATCACAGGTTCGCCTCCTGCGTTTAGTTACGCACTTGGTCTTGAGGTAGCTTTATTTCCTTTACAGACGGCCGAAGAGCTACTTGAACTTGTTGAAGGCATTGTTTATTCACGGGTGATAGACCTACTTTGAAGTAGCACAAGGATGTACTTGCAAACAATGGGACGCGGTGGTTTAGTCTAAAAGCTGTACGTTTTTCAGACAGTCAAGCCAAACAACTGTCAGCGACTCTCCAATGCATCTTCATGAGAACACACTCATGTACCGCGACTGCAACTTGCTAATGGAGGTCATCTTTGTCAACATTTGACTGGCAACAACAAAAGCACAAGAAAGAAAGTATATGTTACATTACGAACCGGAAGGGATGCAAAAAAAGCAAGACAACGCTCTAAGTGAAAGCACGTGGCAGACTTTGTGTTCAAATAAAGCAAGCGACAGTCTTTGTGTGCAGCAAAGTTTACGAACATAATTTTTGTTTTTGTTGACAGTAAGTGTTTTGAGGGACCGAAACGGTCTCTTAAAATACAGTAGAACCTCGCTTTACGACCACCACTGACCATCTCGGTATTCAGATGAAATAGTTGCTGGTCTCAAAATGTTTTAACGGTCACCAAGGTAAAGCCTTAAAAAATACCCTGTTGACAGTTATGATCAAGACAGGGTTAGCGGAAAGAAAGGCTGTTGAATTTAACCCCTGAATCGTAGCTAAAAGTGCACAAGAGCTGCGTCCACTACTTTCTGCTTAAGTGAGGTCAATGAAAACATCAGCAACCAGCAGAATTGTTTGTCTTATAATTTTCGTCTAAGAGAGCAAGCCAAACAAACGCAGAAACTAACCCAAACCAGGATCACAAATATACGTGAGGGTCAAAAACCAAACGCTCCCCCATGCTACCGTTAACCCTCACTGGACGTCCAAACATTCACCAAATGTCCACAAAGCAAATACTTGTTTACACGACCAGTTCATCCAAGTCTGTGGTTATAATTTCAAATGTTTGGACTTCTCATTTGTGCTCTTTATGTGTACGCCACCATGCAATCTTATCTCGTTCCACCGTTTCTACAAAAAGAATCACGGCAAAGAAATGTGTGCATGCTTCAATGGAAAAATCTGAAGCAAAGTGCCAGGAAGACCTGTTGTTTGTCGCACTCCTGATCGTATTCACCCCTTAACCTGTTTGAATAAATCCCCCCCATCGGTTCGTGTTCCTACCATCAATAGCCACCCAAAGGTCGCACGCACCAATATTTACTCCGCGTTTTGACAAACGACCTTACACGCGATCATTCTGATGTAATGACGCACGGAGACATCCGTCAAAAAAAGACCGAGGTTCTGGTCAACATGTTCCTAAAGATGAAATATCTAGTTCAAATATTGTGGCGACGATAAAGTGATGAAACCATCGCGAATTCGCCATTGCGGTCGGGTGGGAGAGGAATCATATCCTTGCAGAGGCAACGTTCTCAGCAAATTAAGTATCGGTGGGCTTGGCCGAGAGACAAATGGCCGTCTGTCAGTGGTTTGAAGCAGCATTGTGAAATATTACCTTGTTTCCCAGCAAGTATCCATCACCAGGTCGTCGTGCATTCGCCAGCAACGGTTGTAGGCCGTTGCGATTTTGCGTCATAATGGATTTGCTCGCGTGCGATATGATGGCGCGCAGTGTTTCAATTACATGAGTTGGAAGATTTTGGTGTCGGCTTGCAAAAGAGCTGAATATTGCCTCTCCTGTAATGACGCCTATTTTCAGCAACAAGCGCCTGCGCCACAAAAATTATGCGGAAAAGCTAGAAACGCCACCCGATGCGATGTCGTGAAACGCATGAAATTTGTCCCGTCATCTTACAAGATATGTTGCTTGCGGCAGTGTGGTGTTCGAAAAAATATTTGAAAAACGTCGTTGAAAACGAATCTTCAAGTTTACGGGAGTTGTGAAAAAATGACTAAAATTTTGTTGTTTATCAAACCACGATCAACACGCGAAATGTTCGCTCAAAATGCCGCAGGTTAGTTGTGAAATAAATAGAAAAAATGAACGCATAACGCAGAATTCACAACTTGGCAACATCCTTCTCAATATATTCATTCATCAGAGATTTCCAAGCGTTGGTGTTGGAAAAACCCGGCCATCTTCACGTCTGATTTACACGTTTCAGGGCTACGTTAAAACAAAAGAGAGAAAATTTGGCAAAGGGTGTTGAACACGCGTTTGAAAAGAGTTCTTAAAAATTAAAAAAATTAATAAAATTAACGCAGTTTACTGCAACTTTTCAAAGACATCTTCATAAAAAGTGTTTGGGTATTTTTTTTAAATTTCTGTGCCTTGAAAACAACCTCTTGCCTAATTCTCGTAGTGACAGTAATTATTAATCTTCTGATCGTAAGTGTCAGTGTTTTGTCGCATTCCTTCAATAAGGTCGGGTAAAAGACTTCTTTCTTTCACAGCTAAAGGTTTTGTTAGGACCCAAGGGCTTCTCAGATTGCAAGTCACGTAACTCTCGAAGTACAATCATCTTAACAATGGGAAACACATTAACACAGCTCTCGCTTGGTCATGGTGTTTAAGCTTTCACTTTGAATTGCATGTACTGTAGTTGTCGGAAGCGAACCACCGCTTAAGACCACAAGACGCGCACCGAGCACGTATCTCATTTTGCCAGAAAGCCCGAGAAAACAACGTTTTGTCGGAATCTCAATCTCAAATGTCAAATGTAAGCCCATTATATCCGTCAGCTTACAGTTCGACCTCGATCTCATTTCTGAACCTAGGTAGGATTGTTAAACGCTTATATTCTTATAAGTGCAGACAGGTCGGCTGCAGTTTCAGACCTTTGAGAGTTGCTGTGTCTCCAGTCCACAGCGACAATTACCATGTGAAAAGCGGAATGCAAATTAAACCTGTTTTTAACCATGAAGTCGTCACTTGGGCTAAGCAACCAGACCCTGTATCAACGACTGCTCTTGCTTTGTTCTGCTGCATTCCTTGCGATCGAGTTGCCTTGTTTCAATATTTGCTGTGCTTCTACTAATGATTTATTAGTTTTAAATAAAGCTATCGATGGAAGACGCCTCAACGGTTTAAATAAGCAGTTTGGCTGGGTTTGCAGCAGTAGAAGCTTTTTCCAAACCGTCCAGAGGTTCGAACTTGGTGAAAGCTGACGTCCAGACAAACGCCATGAATCGGACTGATGTTACGTATAGAATGAAAACCTCCAAGTTTGACTGTTAAGCCTTTGAGGAATCAGTCTCCCAAGCACTGCTTTCATAACTTTGCGATGATTTTGACTGCACATATCCACAAGTCAGTATCAAGACAGTATATTTTTAATTCCAGCGGATTGTTACGGGTGGGTGTCACAGACTAAAAACACATCGATTGACCCAACATATCCTTATCTTGTTTAAATGAGCAATTTTGATTTTAAAGATGTGTTTTCTTAGCTAGTACAAGGCAAGCGATAGTACAATAGCAATCGCTTAAAGATCAAAGAGAAATGTCAAAGGCCCATGTTACTGACTTTTCGCAGAGTACAAGTTGAAAACAGCTAAAAACAAGAACGTTTTCTGGTCTTGACCATGATTTACGTTGAATAACATTTTCCTTGGTTTGCACGATCCGTTTGCGTGTGAGGCACGTTTGATGACAGTTACACACCTGCTCTCCGCTTACGTTCCGAACACAAGAAAACTCTACAACTTCTGCACACGCAAAGGGTCAGTGCAAAAACCTCGCAGGTGACTGGGCCCAACGTAAACCGAAAAAACTCAAACCTGCGTGGCTTGTCAGAAAGTAGGTGGCAAGCACAGGGTCGCAAGTCACAAGTAACACTTGTCAATTCTCCTTGCTTTAAGTTTGTTCGCACAAAAAATGAGGTTTTCGACAAGAATTTCAACCCTGCGGAGAATTTGTGTCTTGCGGCTGCATGAAAAGCGTAAGCGAAAGCATACGGGGTTTGAAGAAACTGCGTTGAAGCGGAACGTTTTGAGGAGCTGTTCACCTAGAAGACATTTAGCTGCTCACGGACGTCTTTCAAAAGTCTCAAATAAGATATTTATTCTGTAGTTTTTCCGAAATTAGAGTATGAGATCAAACTGGCTTCAACATGCATTTCAAAACGTAAGCAGATCAGTTGCTGAGTTAAACAATGCATATCTTAACCAGAGTCTTCTTGCTTTATTTTTATCACCCATGTGGGTTAGTTACCGATGTTGGTATCTCCCTTCGCAACCTTTAGCATTTAATTTTAAACGGCCTCCCTGGACCAACGCAATTCTACCTACGTATGCTACCAACGCCCTGTTTTGAGTCATCGCGGCGTGATCCCGTCAATTTGGGTTTGTTGCTTTGCTCGGTAATCGGCAGCAGATAATTTTCTAGTTTTAGTGAAAGCAATTATTTGAGAACGACGTATTTTCCAGTTTTTACCTGTCGCAGCTTGTGTTCTGATTTATTCATTTTAGTCTTGAGTTTGTTTGCTTTCTACGCTCTTGCTTCAGACCTTTCAACATTGCACCTGTAGTAAGCATTGCTTGCAGATTTCAGGACTGGGAATGTTAGGTGCAGTGTTAGGTTAAATCGATTTCCTATTTTAAAAATTTGCTCCTTGCTCAGACTTCGTCACCTTTGTGGAGATTAGTCACTTGGCCATGCAGATTGAGCAGAATGTATCGAAATGTTAACATTTTCTACCAGTTTCCCGCAATTGATCGCAATTGGCGATAGGTAGCATTTTAGAGCATTTATCGAAAGCTCCAGAATGTGTTTCGCAGCACAATAAATTCTTATCGACTTGATAATTATCTGCACAAAAACGGCTCTCTCTCGCAGCAGGTAAGTTCGCGCGTGCCTACGCCGGTCACATCATTGCTCTCTCCGGGCACAAATCCGGTTGCTGTACAAGGTAAGGTTCAGAATCCAAGTCGAGCGTAAAGTTCAGCTGCTGTGGTGGCTTTGCTGCTAACATTCGGTACGGTTAATAGGTTCATTCTTCCCAGGTAGGCAGACTGCCGTTTCAGCTTCTAATGGCCCTGATTTCAAGGGCGAGGTGTGCTTTTTTACAATGAAACGCAATCTGTTCCATTATAAGATTAACGCCAGTCTGAAGCTAATCTTGAATCAAGTGCATTCCTGAATAGGGGCGGATCCAGTCAGTGAGTTTAGTGGGGGCGATTTTTATTAATACTTGGCAGTCAAGTCTCATTACGGGTTCACTGCTATAAGAGAGATGAAGTATACAGCATACGAGTATAAAACTTCATAAAACTGCTGTGACAAAACCGTGGACGAAAAAATGGGCTTCTATCGCAAATGTTGTTTTCCGAATTGTACAAAATCGTGGTGAATAAAGTTACTATCGTAGTTTTAGCATGGGGCAATTGCCCCAATCGCCCCCCTCTGGATCCACCCCTGCCTGAAAAGACGTCATTTGTCATTGCGAATTCAGGGCGATGGCCGAGTTTCCAAAGTCTCTTTAAAGTTTGGAGTATAGCCAGAAAATACCGTTATCTTTTCCATGCAAAAGTACTTGAGAAAGACGCGTTTCAACACACATTTTTGATAAGTTCATAATCAGTTCTCTGCACGACCTCACCCCAGGTAGTAATCTCGTAGATCTGGTGTTAAAGCTGCAGAATTTATAGCACGTGTAAGAATCACATTCCGGCCGTTATTTAAAACGTAAATTTAGAAGTGCACTTTAAAATGGATAAAAATAGAGATTGAAAGAGATTTCCGTAAATGCTAACAGCCACTGAATTTTCAAAATTGTCTTTTTTCGCTTTGCAAGAGTGAAATACTTTCAAGAGGTGAAAGGTCATAGTTTCAAGCTCGTGAAACGAACCAATAATTTCCACGAAGCTGTTTTCTGACCCACGGATATCCGCTGAATGGTCCAAACTTCACAAATTGCATCAAAAACACCTTAAGTCTTCCGTCAGAGAAAGGCTGACAACAAGTATTGCTTTGATGCAGCCATGCTCAGAAGTATCGCAACTCGAGCGCGCTGGTAACAATGTTTTGAAGTGAGCTCACCTGACTTCCCGACCCCATTCTCTCCGACCACCATCAAACGGATGTGGTTCGAAGCCGTGGAGCGGAACATACTTGCGTGGAGGATGCAGGAGCACTTGCGTTGCAGCACGACTTTTTTGGCTCTCGCAATTTTTTTCCAGGTACGGCTTTCAACTGACTTTCCGCGCCGACCGCTGCGCCGCTGTTTCTTTCTGTTGCTGGTTTTGCAGCTCTTCCAAACAGCGCAAGATCAGAGGTTATAAATATCTAAGGGCGCTGAAAAATAAAGGGGGATACGTTGGCCGCGAGATGCTCCACCTGACGCAATTTTGAAGGTTACGCTCAACACGACAAGGTGCGTTTATAAACAATGAAAGAAAGAAGTAAACAATAACAGAATTACGCAAAGTTTTTTTGGGGGTTAGGCGCAATGCCATTTTTGTTATACAGTTACCGCACGCGTATAGTGCTGTGGAACCTCGCATATAAGAAACTTTGATATAGCAAACCGGCCTCAAACTTAGCCTTGCTACAGAGAATCAATTTATGCCGTTCACGCCACGCCTAATCGCAGCCGACAACCACGCAACACAACTGCAGTTCCACGTAAACTTGTTGTGTACACGTGAAGAAGTAATCAGGCAAAAACTCAAACAGCAAAACTGTCTTGGTTTTTCCGGCAAATCACGACAAATTCTTTCTCACGGGAAAAATTCTACAGTTAACTTTCCTTTTTCCAATCTTAACGGTCTTGCGTATGTTGTAAAGAAGGCACTGATCAAAATTTTTCGCCAACTACACCTGTCATGTCATTTTCATACGCCAAACTGTTGTGGCTTGAAACGTGTGATCGCTTAAAAAACGTATATTGCAAAAAAGAAACTGCTCGCCGAATGGCAAGGCTGACAACGACGTGTCGAAACACTATTGTTAGCATTCGCATCAGGTATTTGATATGAGCTCGGTTCGCGGTACAAAGACTTTGACTGGCATGACTAGCCTGATAATCTTACAGCCAGCATTACACAACTTTCAATTTTCAGCTCTCCTGTATATAAGAAGATAACGTGGAAAACAAAGCCTTTCGTGAAAAAAGTATCGAGTGCAAACTAGCGACTGTCTGTGCTGTGTTCGCCGTAATGACCGGCCACCAAAACCATGAATCGAGATCGTACATATTTCTTGTAAATCACATTATCGGCAGCACAATCAGGCTAAAATCTTGATGACATTACGAATGTTCAAAGTCAATGATTAAACCATGCACTCGTCGCGCAATTTGTTTGCATTGTCTGTACGTGCGCCTGAAAAACCCTGCGACCTGACCACGATGTCTGCTCCACATGTTGAACTGCACTTAGCAACATCTCTCTCCTTTTTGCAGAGAAAGGGACGATCATAGTTCAAGGCCGTCGTTGCTTTCATACGCACTTTTTGACAACACTTTGCTGGTGCAATTGATCACTGTAAAAGATAATCGCGCCAAGACGTACGGCGGACTTTGCTACCTCCAACCACATCGCCAGCAGCCAATTAACATAAGGCTAGTTCAACAAAACCGCGGCACTTAAATGTCAAGCGTACCGGGGCCTGCAGAAACACGGACACGCGTGAGCAAACTCTCGGTGAAATCCTCTTTACCCGGGCAGGCCTGCGATGTAGTGTACACAAACAAGTACGAATCACTTAATTATAGAAACAGCTTAATGGGATTTAGAGCCTGTGTAAATTGAAAGCTATATTGGTGAACTTGTATGTGTTGTTTTTTTTTGTTTTTTTTT
>JGI24158J21664_10000670_pt1 | contig 33487 bp, 20 predicted proteins | sample Ectturendosymbi3_FD_21664 | JGI IMG/M metagenome (IMG submission 21664)
ATAAGTACAAGCTTGAATCATTGCAAGGAGATGGGAGCAGAACCAGGCAGGCGATCCCTCAAAATGCCCGCTGAAAAGCTAGGGCCTGTAATTGTTGCTATATTGATAAATTTACTCCTAGAAATCGAAAAATTCACAGTTTAGCAATTATACCGACAATTGTTGTTATTTGGTGAGAAAAGATATCTTTTTGTGCTTGCACCGTCTTACCATTAGCTGCGTCTGTCCATACATTATCGGCATGACCGTTGGAGAGCAACTCCTATTTGTTTATGTACGTGATGAATTTTATTTCTACACTTTAATAAAACCAGTTCATTATTTCTTTACTGACCAACGTACCTTTTTTCTTCGTAACCTATGCAGGAAGAATGTTGCCTTGGTCACAGTGGTCCAGATGTAGTGTCTCCTGCGGCAAGGGAAGAAAAATACGTCGTCGCACTTGCACGGGAATCCCCCCGAATCCGAAAACGTGTCGGGGGAAGTTCTTAGCAACAAGGCGCTGCAACTTGCAGGTTTGTCCAGGTACATAAGTTCGTCGTGACTCCAACATCGCTGATTTATTCAGTTTGAGACTCTGGACGGAACCATCGTGGATGAAGCGCTTCTTTTGCCTTTCACAGTATCTAAGTGTTACGATAATGCTGCGTAGTTGTTTATCAGCACTTTTAAGTTCAATATAAAAATAAGGAAAAGGGTCTTGACGCATACCGCTATTAATAGAATTAAACGCTTTCTCAGCGCTGGACGTACATTCAGGAGTTATCGTCAATGGGCAATGCCTTTGATGAAAGTGCTGAATTCAAACAATAATGAGAGCAGTGGCATGAGCCCTATAACATTTTCTCAGCAATTGTCCCAAACTGCAGAAGTGTATCTCTCTCTAATTTTTTAAATTAACATTTGCTTAGTTTTCAAGCAGAGAAAATTAAAATCGTTTTAACTAAAATCTTCAAACTATTTGGCAAATCACCGATTATGATGATTTCGAGGTAAGGACATTACAGTAGTAAGCAACACGCTGCTGATTCGGACCTCGTCAAGATCCAAGCAAACATTGTTTATGCTAAAAAGGATATTTATTTCTAAAGCACTGGCTGCTGTTCTGCAAAAAGCTCGGTCGTTCAAACTCATTCAACAAATTTCCAAATTTTTATCGCAACACAGGACAAGGAGATCAAAAGGCAGAAAATAAATGTGCGCTCTGCTTTATCCAGTTGTCAAGCAGCTTCAAATCACGCCACTGTGCCTTGCGTACTTATCAGTGGCAAAACTGGGTTGTCAGCTTGTGGCAAGTTAAAGCTCAAGTGAAAGAATTCAACCGAACCGACAAAAGCGGAAACTTTCGCGCCGTTTCATTTTATATTGGCCATAAAACATGGCGCCATGCACAAATTTCATTTCATAAAACCAGCGCATTTGACACACCTGAACACACCTGAAGGCAATTCAGTCACAGGTGGCTTTTCATGACGCTCACAATTTCGTAACCGATAGTTTTCTTTATGTTGTAAAATTCAAGCAAACGTTTCATGCGCTTTTTGCAAAAACAACCTCATTGATTTTCTGATCTTCCTTTAGTTTTATTTTTCATTTCATTAATTTGTGAAATTTTATTTAAAAAATTTATATAAATTTGTGTTTGGATGCTGCGACAAAAATCTTTTTGGGTCCATGACTTCGTCCGCATTTTACGACAAAACGAAGGAAAGTGATGACTTGGCCATGCAAAAGTTATTGGGCTCGAGTTGACATTTCCTCATTGGCAAACGAATGTTTGTGCGAATTGGTGATGACAGATAGAGTTCATAACACGCATTGAATCAGTTGTTTGGTTTCCTCGCGACCGGAGGCAAGATCTCACATCTACGCACTTTGTGTGAGACGTTTACATGGCCTGCGAGTTTGAACTGAATTCGACGCGAACTTTAATCAACTCCTTAATATCGGTTGGTGCTCTGGAGCAATAGAAACTGATGCGCTCCACGTGATAGCTTGCTGGCTTTACCATAACTCATTTATCAGTACCACCGGGTCAGGCATGAGATTCACGGTGTGGAAAAAAGTGCGTGCTGTGATTGTAAAACTGCGTGTTACTGTCGCAGCAGCTGCTGCTGCTGATTGCGGGCTTTTCGTTTGACGCGATCGAAAGTTTGGGAGGCAAAGTCACCTCACGCCAGGCCTCTCTGTCAAAGTGATCTTTCTGCGCTGTTTAGGAATTTGCTCCAGCTACGGTGACCCAAACTATTCCACTTTCGACGGCTACAAGTTCAACTTCCAGGGTGACTGCGGCTACATTCTTGCAAAGGACGTCGAGACAAAGGAATTCGAGGTGAAAGCGCGCAGTACTTAATGTTGATTCGATATGCGTGTGCAACTCGTGGTGGGTAAAAACGCCATATTCTGCTTAGTCAAACATCTTTCATTCGCCTCTTTTTTCTTTGGCATGTGACAATATGTGCAGAGCAAACAAACAGACATGCTTTGCAGTTCGACATTAATGAAAGAGCTCGGACAATCGGTCGAAAGCATGCGAAATTTAATCGACTGTGGCTGAAGAATTTGTTAAAGTTCCTTTTGTCTTTATTCAGTAAAATCAAGAAACATGTTTTTATAATATCAGTTTGTTGCAGTTTAATCTTATTACTATGAAGATGAAAATGGTTTCGAACAACTGTGCTTCTTTTCCGTGTTTCCGTTCGATGATCCCTCAATAAAACATCTTTTTCACCTAAAACTCGTGTCTTGTAATAAAAATAAATAGCGTAACTTGAACAAAATTGTTTGCACGAGCTTTGAGAAGCCACGCGGCACTTAAAGCTTCTTAGAAGCTTCTCATCAGAAGGTCTTACTTAAGCTTACCGCAATTATTGGATCGATGTTTTATCTTAAACAGGACACGAAGTATCGTTTGCTTCAATTTTTAAACTGAAATGCGAGATTGCGAGACTTCTTTTTTGAAAAAAGCTCGAGATTTTCTATAGTTCTAATCATTTACGTTCTGTCTCAGCTGACCCCAGTCACGGCAAACACACCAGGAAACTGTTTTGTAGGATGACGATGCTTTCGAACTCTGGCTTTGGATTTAACCTAACCCTTTGACCATGCACCCCTTCAGCATTTCACCAGATGAGAATGTACCCCTAAAATTTCTTATGAGAAAAAGGCTGAGTAAAATAAAAAAAATCTACTGAATTTTAATAGAACTTTTACATTTTCAGAACTATAAAGGTAGAGTTCGTTTTTATTTCTCAAAGCTAATATATTTAACAAAAGGCGTATAATGATTTTGAAAATAAAATCCAGTGATATATGTATAAATATTTGGAAACAAATAAATATATTTTACCCTTGTCTTGGTAAACCTAAATTTACCCTTTTTGATAGGCAAATGTCCCTCTAGTGGTACATGTACCCCAGGTTCGGAACCCCTGAAATTTACAAATTGTCTGTAGATTTTTTGTAAAAATGAAGCAAAGAACAAGTTAAGTCATCAACTTTCCGCGCAAGAGGAAACTTAAAAAACGTCAACACCCCAAAAATTTTCTGCGAACCATCTTCATTTTTTCCAAAACATTCGTGTTTCTTTGCACAACTATTACTACCATGATGGCTATCATTTGAAATTTTGCCCAAAATCATAATTTTATGTTTTGAAGGCTAAACTAACCGACATTGTCTCGAACAGCCTTTTACACTCCGGTGCAGTGGTTTTCATCCTTTTTTGTACCGCGAAGCATTATAACAACCCACTATAACTCAACTACCCCCATCTAAAACTTGAATAAAATAAATGCAACACAGCTTTCTACATAAATATCCACTCGCGACCTCTCCAAAACAGTGACGTAGCCAGCCCCAAATTATTTGGGGATGAAAAAAATTTGGGGAGCAAATATTTGACTTTAGGCGAGCAGTATTTTCGTTTGGGACGCCGCTTCTCAAAGCACAAAACGGCTAGATATGCTAAAAATTGCGGAACATGGCCCCCTGGGTTCGCCTACGCTCCACAGATGCTTTACGACCCCTCTGGATGTCGCACCCCCAAGTTGAAAACCACTGCTGTAGCGGGACGGCCTCGTCTTTCGTCACCCATGCATACATTAACCGTAAGCATAGAACATGACACGAAGCAACAAGCCAAAGCCCCACAATCCATACATAGAGCTTAGCGCCATTCCAGAAGAACCACGTCATCTTGATTTAACAACGAGTCATCTTAATGACATCAGGAAGACTGCAGATTAACCTCAGGTGCAGGCTTGGTTAGCTTCACAATTGCTTGGACGCCTTCTTAAACACAAAAACATTGTTTGAATCATCACTTGCCGGGTCTCGTGTGGTTTCTTTACCAAGTTTGTAACTAGTCGGAAATGAGTAGCCGCCCGAAGCCACTGCTTTGTGTTTGTTCTTTGTCAAGCGTGTCAGGTCTAAGCTCTTTCAGAACTTTCGTTAAAGCTCCAACTAAAAATACAGTGCAGGATTGGAACGCCTTTGGAAACGTTGGTTTTGTCAGTTTTCTCTGGGAGGAATGACAAACCAGTATTCCACCTCAAGCCAAAGGTGACACGTGTCCTTAATTATTGCCTCTGTTCGCTCAGATTGTGCAATACAACGTCGGCTGTGGGTCCCACCTGAGCTGCGTGAACAAGGTCACTGCTATCCTGACCTACCCCTTGCTGTCGGCCTTCGTCGAGCTGGGCAAGGATAGGAGCGTATTGGTGAATGGCGTCCAAGTCCAGCTTCCCTACGTTTCTTCGAACAAGGTGCTGACCATCGCCAACGTGAGTGGACTTAGAAATATGTTCATGTTTGGTGTGAAACCATAGCGGCAGTGATTGGTTCAACAGCGGCACGAACTTTTCACCACCTGCTCAACGTTGCCAATGGAAACCAGAGCAACGGCAGAGGGGTAAGCGAAAGAGTTGAGGGCAAAGGTAGCTTCACGGAGGTTTGTTTCTGTTTATCAACAACGTCGACCTCAAAAATAATAACAGAAATTATAGAAAACCATTCTGAATTTTCTGGGCGCGCGAATGGCTGCAACAAATTTATTTCAACTCGATTTGATAAACCATGAAATTACCTATGACACTGTTATGAACAGGTACCTCTACCCTGTTGCCCCCCCTTTTCAAAGGGCAGAGAGGCAATACCCCCGTTCTCCGGGATTCCTGGCAGGCCCGTAACCAGGATCGCAGGAGACAAAGCACCCCTGCAGAATTTTTCACCCCTCCTGGAAAAATGTGTTGGACATTGTTTAAAACCATTGGACATAGTTTAAAAAATTTGGGCCCCCTCAGAAAACTCTTTTCCCCGCCTGCTGTTCGAAGCTGGCTACGGGCCTGGTTCCTGGGCATTACCATGAACGTTGCAATACACTGCGATTTTCAGCAGTGCGTCGTTTTTCCTGTGAAGCACCTATTCGAGAAAAACGAACCTTTCTCAGAACAACAGGTTTTTCGATTCGTGAAATTGGTTCGCACTTAAAGCCGCTGCGCGTTTTGTAGATTGGACTGTTTGTGGTTCTGCGGGCCGGGAACAGCCTTGAAATACGTTGGGCGATACCTCATCGGTTGTACGTGGTCGTGTCGGGAAAGTACGCTGGCAAAACGCTCGGGCTTTGTGGGAATTTCAACGGCAGGAGTGAAGACGACAGGCAGACTCCGAATAGGAATATTACAAGAAGTGACTTGGCGTTCGGCCAGAGCTGGTCGCACACCGAGGGAAGCACCAACTACAGGTCAGTGGCTCGTGTTAGCTTCAGTGGTTGTGCTGCCAGCGTCTGCAAAAATCCTGACCTATCCGGAGATGGACGGGCAGACAAGGTCTGCACCAGAGATGCCACCAATTCTTATTTCAGCGGTCCTTTCCCTAGGACCAGCATGCACAAAAGATAAAAGCTGCTCCGAGCTATTTTGTTTATAAGATGTGGTGCTATTCAGCGTAAAATGCATTAGAAGCGCAAATTTCATCTTTTGTCGCTCAAACCTCTCCAAGTCAAACACGTCCCTCGCGACTTCGCACAGTTTTGCTAAACCAATATAAGCAAGGCAAATGAAATTACGAGCTTCTTAAAGACGCGCTATGTTTGAAAAATGCGAATTATTTTGTGTTCGTGAAGTTCTTAGAACATATTCATTGAATTGCACAAAATGTTTTGATACTACAGAGTATGCAGATTTTCTACAAATATTTCATTTTCATTTGGCAGTATTTCGCCCTTTGTGTCAATATCCGTTGGTTTCGCTCGCCAAACACGTTTAACCCCAAATTTGCATGTTAGTCCTATTGTTTCATAACAAATAGAAAAATGAAAGATCAACGAGATGCACCGATGATGCATTTTTTCGTTGTTTTTCTTTTTAAATAAGCACCTTCACTGCTGAACCAGTTACTTCTACGCATGTCAGCTGCCTGGAGATCCAGTCCCAGAGCGACCCCTGCGCAAGGGACCCCGTTCGCGGAAGGCAGGCAGAAGAGATCTGCTCCTTCCTTCGCGAGTCGAGATTCGCCGCTTGTCGCGACGCCGTCAATCCCCGGCGTTTCATCGAGACGTGCAAGTCCGACATTTGCAGCTCGCCAATGGAGGTCGGTGGATAAATATTTACGCGTCCTGTGGTCCCGTGCTGATCGTTTGAGACTGGCGACTGGCAACCTGCGGCTCGTCACCGAAACTTTTTGTGGCGAGCGGATAAAAAGCAACTGTAGCAGATAATGCGTTTCTTCTCTGCGTCTGTTCCTGTATTAAACGAGTGGGCTGCGCAATCGCTGCCTGTCCTTTTCAGTGATTTTTATGGGAACAATGCTCGTATTGTGACTTGTAAATGAACATCGACGTGATTGATTCACCATAACTTTGCTGCTTTTGTTTCGATGCGTCTGGCATGCCTTCCCTCTCTGATGCACGCAACGTAAACCTCCTACGAAGAAGCGCTGCTTTGTCTCTCGTGCGAGCAGCGCGCAGTCACGCTGGAATTGGCGGTTGCGGCGCACGCACGAGGAATACCACAAGGCACGCGGGAAGTTGTGGGCGGCATGACAGTCCAGCGATGATTACAGATCAGTGCTGTGTTTAGGAAACCGACGTTTATTACTGCACTGCTCTGGCGGCGTATTCCGAAGAATGCCTGCGGCATGACATTGAGTTAAACTGGAGAGCGCCGGACGTATGTCGTAAGTGGACGGCAGAGTTTTCCGACGCATTGCTCTGTACTCTTAAAGTTGTTAGCAATGGTTTGACCACCATGCTTAGCAACCGCCGAGTGTTAACAAAACGATGACCAAAATAACGGGTGCAAAAGTGAAAAAAAACGAAAGTTTCGCGCCCGCCGCTTGTCCGCTGTTCATCCTTTGCTTTGGCACCTGATCTGAGTCCGTTTATGGCCTAGCTAGACCTGCTTCCAAAAAGTCTCCGCTTTTCATAGAGAACGGAGCAAACTTTCTCGTGACTTTCTATCACGTGGTCGCGCCGGGTTGACCTTGGGGCGGGCGGTCGTTTGTTGGCGGTCGCCTGTCCCGCGACGTCCTGCCTGTGTGATTGATGGCGGGCGATTACATGCTTTCAACGCATAAAAACAAAGTAATGAATCCTGTTGCGCAGGTCGGTCACGCACGATCTACCCCCAACAACTGGCTCGCACAGCGCAGTTGGGGTGTTCGCGAACAGATCGTTCGCTCGCGAGATTTATCGCTTCGTGTGACGCCAACAGCACGAAAGGTCGAACCTGACCGCGCGGCGCATTACGTCATCGTTTTGTTTTCTTTGCAATGAACCCCCATCTGTCTCGTAAGCTTCCCTGACCTTTGCCCCGAAAGTCAAATGGTTTTTCAAAAAACTAGGAAGAGATTTATGAAGCAAATTGGGAAATGTTTGTCCTGACTTACTGCAAAACCTTTTCATAGCCATTCTAAGTTTCGCGAAGACAGTGCATTTAATGTTGCATTGTTTGCCGAACTGTTCCATAGTTTTTGCGTTTTCTGCATATGGTCGAGCAAACTGCGTTTAGCTTTTTCTGTCAATTCTTAGATTGTGAATGAGAAAGTCTTCAGAGCTTAAAACTGGTAGTCATTGAAAATTGTGATAAAAACAAAAGCTGTTTGTCAGATACAGTAATATGTAGAGATAAAATGAGGAGATATGCTAAACGGTGAAGGTTTTTGACTTCGAGATTACTAGGTCTCTGACACTTTACGTTGTGACCTCACGTTACAAATTATGACCGCAGAATGCTAGTCTGCAGAACCAATGTAAACGGATTACAACGTGCAAATGATCGCCTATGATTTGGTTAAATTGTTGTTTGCTTTGTTATATGCTGCGGTAGCGTTCTTTGATTGTTTTCCAATTCCCTATCAAGGCTACCGCTGAGGTTCTGTTCCTTGAGAATTTCTCCTCAGCAGGCGCATCAGTGTCATATACTAGATGTTATCTCGCACTTCGCCCTCGCATGCGGTGGATATCCTCGCTTATTAAATGCAATCGTATAAGACGTCCTTTACATTTAATGCAAAACCCTGAAACAACGCGCAGGAAGTGATTCATTCGGAACTTACTGTGTTGAAAACAACTCTGAGGTTTTCGTAGAACCTGTATCGTTGGAAATTAATGGAACATGAGTGACGCTGGTCAAATGTGTTGCTCCAGTGCAACGGTTGCTGCTAGCAATGAAATGCACTAGCACCTCCGAGCAATGCAACAGGCATGTTACCAACAGTTTTGAACAAATGTAGTTATATCCCAGAGATTGTCTGAAACAAGTCTCCACTTCACCTGAGATGTATCTACATCAAGTTAAGGCTGGCAGTCCTTCAGGTCAACTGTCATGTTAACAATAAACGTGACCTGGCATGTCACGCGAACAGTTTTCTCACCACGTGTACAAGATATGATTTCCTAAGACAGGCGTCATAAATATTTTGCCATTGCGGCGAAGTCGTTTGATCTGTTGAGTTTTGACATCACAATGCAAGTCAACCTCACCGCAGACCCGTGTGTTCGGTCCAGCGAAAGTGCGCGACACTGATGAGGTGGTGCGAGATTTGCCTGCTGCGGGCGACCCTCCCACGGCTTTGAAAGCACTTTCGCAACCGTCGAAAAATCTCGCACTGAATTTTTGATAAAGTTTGAACAAAGCGAAACTTCGCAAGCAGGATCGCGGCTTCTTTCGCCCCGTCGCTAAACTTCCGGCCCACGCAGTAGCTTGGCCGAAAGCCCGAAATCAACGGAAATCAAGGCCCGCCACCACTCGCGACAAAAAACACTATTTCATCCACTACTCGCACCGCCTGTTGCGCGCGTTTCGCCAACTGCAACGCCAGTGATTTTCATGAATGCCATTTCGGAAGCAAAAATTTTCAAGTCGTTTGTCTTCGCTTTTGGCAAATTTTCTGGTGCTTTTCTCTTCAATTTTGGTTTTTGACTACAAAAGGCATCCCGGCTGAATAATGCCCCTCTATCCTTCATTCGCGACAGTGGACGACACGTCTCGACGTCTCACCGTCCGGCAAAAAATCAGACGTCTGACCATTTCGACCGCGCGCCAGTATCAACTGCGTTTGTATGGGTTTGAAGTGCATACAAAAACAAACAAGGTGGAGAGTTTTTCATTTTTTCCGTAGCATCGAAGCCATCAGAGAGCAATTCGCGCTTGTCTTCATTTCAAGGCTGTTTTATGTCCAGAGAAAAGCTTAAACCACTACCAAGACGAGATAATGAAGCAGTGGCTTGGCTTGAGATGTTCAGACAGCAGCTGCAGAAATGAACGAGGTTGTGAAACCTTCAGAAAGTGGTCCTGTTGTACAAATCTTCAATAAAAGTTTTTTTTGCATTTTTTCGCCTTCTGCCCATGAGCAAAGTGCGTCATGCCTTTGACTGTTGCTGACCAATTACAGCAACTGTATTCGCAGCTGTTCAATGTTCCGGAAGAAAGACGTACTCCGAATGTGGACCAAGCTGCGTACGCCATTGTCCCGCCTTGGCCAAAAACGGAACGATCTGTGTTTCGCACAATCGCTGCCTGCCCGGATGTTATTGTCCGGACGACCTGGTCCTTCACAACGGTTCGTGTATCCCGGTGTCGGAATGTCCGTGCGACTTCAGCGGAATGCTGTTCGCTCCCGGGCAGCTACACCATCGCAACTGTCAACGGTGGTACGTGCCCCTGTTTTGGTGGACTTTGGATCGTTTTTTACTATCAGCTTTCATTTTTATCTATTGGATCTGCCTGGCTTTTTGGTCGATCCAACATTCGACGAAATTTCCTTTCAACTAATAAAAGCCAAAGGCATAAGACGTTGGTTTGTCTTAAAGTCACGCATAAAAACATAAGTGGAAAATCTGACACACAGCTTTGCACCATAGATATTTTTTTACAAGAGTAGGATAATATTCACAGTACGTCTACCAAGTTGTTATATTTCGGAGCTAAACACAACTGAGCATTGCAGAAGAGTGTCCCTTGCGGTGGCTCATGAGCTTCCTCCTGTTGTTGTTTTTTTGTCAAATGAAGAACAACAAGACCCCAACAAAACCGGTCCTGCCGATTTATTGCTTAAACGTTTTCGGACAAGCTCAACTGGCCTCAACAACAACTTCGACGGCGAAGTTTATGAATCATCGCAAGGGACAATATTCTGCATTGCTCAGTTGTGTTTAGTTCCGAAAAATAACGACTCTACCAAGTCTACCTTGTGAAAAAACATCGCTGGTGTGAAGGGGTGTGCGGCATTTTCCACTTATGATTTTTATGCGCGACTTTGACAAAACAACGTTTTATGCCTTGGCTTTTATACTGCGAAAAACATTTTTATTGAATATTGGATTCGTTTTGTTTGTCATTTTACCGCTTTGGGATTAAAAGCTTTTGTGCCGATGGGTAGCCTTTTCTCGATTCAAACAACAAATCACCTGTTGTCATTCACAGCAAGTTGCGATTGTTGACCAAACAGCGGACGTTTTCCTCATCATACCTGTTTCTGGTGGTGAATCCAATCAAAGCTTGCTTCAGTTTAGCAATGTTTACTTCGCAGTTAATGGTTTACTTCTTTGTGAGCTTGTAAGACCAGGTTGTGCTAAAATTGGACAAAACATGTATTGTCCACGAGTAGAGAAAGCAATTTGAGCGAGAAATCGATTGCAACTCGATATTTAGCTGCTGATGCGCAGTGTATACATGCGTTCTGGCAACAAGGAGATAACGACATTATCCGAACTACGAAGCTTGTTCTAATTTTAGTAAATCGTGAAAGCAAGCCGCTTAATCTTTCCACATCTGATTGCTTTTGGCAGCATCTGTGCTCAAGGAGCATGGAAGTGCGTTTTCAACAGTTTGCTGTGCAACTATCCTGCGTCCGTAGTCAAAGGCCCCACGTCACAAGTAAGTTCAAAGTCGTAAGTTGCCGATTTTATATCACTTCGCTGAAACTAGTTTTTGGCGCAGTCTGTAATCGTCGATAAATCTGCTTATCTGGCACGATCTGCGTCATCAACCAAGTGAAACCTTTATCTCGCTGCTGATCTCGTGGTTCCGCTATGAGACAAACAATAATCCATATCCAGTTTTTCCTCAATAGCGTAATCCAACAAGAATTTCCTCTTTAAGTTTTTGTGCGTATTCTGCTTGCAGTTTGGTTCCGAAGTTACAATTTTTACCTGTTTGCGGTCTTAGCAATCTTTAAACTGTAAACACATCAGCCTAGTATAGAAGAGAAGCGTGTGTTCAGACCTGATATTCTTCCTGTGCTTTGCAAATTACGTTTTTGTAAAACTAGACACTTATTAACCCTTGCCTTCAAACCGCGTTGAAAAACCTTGAAATTAGATTTGAATTTAATATCGCGTTCACCAGAGAGATTGCACTGAAACCTACTGGCTCTATTATTAAATCGTGAACAGATTGCTTGCCATTTTGCGAGAAACTGAAAGAGTCTTTCGCTCGAGTGACAGCAAACGGGCATTAGCGCATAAACCAACAAAACCCGCCTGTGAACATCACCGCTAGTGCTAGCTAATGTGGGGAGAGTTGAAGTAGTGCTGCCCTGGCTCAAGGCTACATGCTGTCGGTGTGTCTGTTGGGTCAAGAGTGCCTTGTTGCGCGGTACTTGATCTGGAGATGCGGTAAACATACAGTGCGTCGTTTGCGCGTTATATTTAATACGTTACTTTCTGCAGCGAAAACGTTTTCAGTGCAATGAGTGCACTCCTTCGCTGATAGAGTAAAACAGCAGGCAGCCATGTTCTCTGCAGTCTTGTTCAGTTGTCCTCTCAGCTGATCGCCTGCGAATGACAAATGGTTCTTTGCGTTGCTTTTATAACGTTTATGCGATTATTGGTTTGCGTGATTGTTTTTCTGGATTGCTTAACTTTCGACACAGTAATATTTTCGAGCATTTCCGTTTCTGCGCGTTGGTATTTCAACATCTCAGTTTTGAATAAAGATCCTTTCAAGCTTCGAAAACAGATTATTGTCTTTCAGGCGGACATGAGCTAATTGTTCATTGACGCGTCAGTTGTCATTTCCCTGAACTGCACAACTGCAGTGTCATGCTCAGTCCAACGCTTTGTTGGGCAGTTTAAACAGCTGGTAGTGTAGCCTCTACGTGCTGACACCCAGTGGCGTAACTGACGAGGAGCAATGGTGCGAACCTCCCCCTCTGGGAAGCCAAATGTAAAAATTGGAAAACCCACATGGCTTGTATTTCGGTATTTAGTATACTTTAGTTTTTTTTGTTTTGTTTTTCGGAGTGTTTTCCTGCGATTTTAGTGTTTTCCTGCGATTTTAGTATAGACATTCACATCCGGACTCACTATCATTCCTCAACTTTTTTGAGTGTTGGTTAGCGGTTCTCCCAGGGTGGTCACTGGGCCTCCTTCAGTGAAGCTTCCCCCCCCCTGGCCCAAACCTCCAGTTACGCCACCAAGCAGTCACTGCAGCGAACGGTTCGTTTCATCCTTTTTATTCATTTAAACCCCAGGTTGCGCAGTACGGCAATCCCGTGACATTCTGCTGCGAGGTGGTCGGCATACCTACGCCCGAGGTGCAGTGGTACAAGAACGGACAGCGGTTGCAACTGACCGGGAGCGGCTCGAAGCAGACCAGCACCAACGCGAGTCACGACGATCTGAACGCGACTCTTCACCTACGCAACGTTTCGATGAACGACATCGGAGTTTACTCGTGCAAAGCAGCCAACAACCTTGGATCGCATAAGTCGAATCAGGCCCGCCTGGCTGTCATCGGCAAGTGCTGGAACGTCTCGAAACTGACATCTGTTAACCGTTAGCTCTCGGAAACGACGCAAACGATTCAAGACGCTTCGCTTAATGGGGGGATTCAGGCCGTCACCATTTGCACGGCGCTTTGCATGCGCCGGAGGCATATCCACAAAGGTCATAACTGATCTATCGGAGTCTCCTTGAAACGTTGTTCGCGCTAGCCATCCCATTCAGAAGCAAAAGCAATTTTTAAACCCCTGTGTGCGGTCAGCTCCGCCTTAGAAAAAATTAGCTCCCGTTTGCTCCTCGTTTCCATTCGATGCGCCACTGCCTGTAACGTAAATGTTGATGCTTTCCAAAATTTTTCCTGAAACGTGGTGCTACAGAATGCAGTAGGAATTGTGCACGAGTTGTGCAATGAAACCTTTGGGCGTGTTGATGCTACAAAAACATGGTAACAATTACAGAAAGATTTCACTTTTGTGCCATAATGCATTCCCCTTGTTTTGAATTGTTTAGCCCCTTGTGTAATGTCGTACTTTTTACGTAAACGTTACTTACGTCATAGATCCGGACATGACGTCGTGTGATGCAAATCCATCGCGAAATTTCGTTCAGTTACCTGAAGGATGTTTTGTCACGTCAAACAGTGGAAATCATTACGTAGGAGGTAAGTGTTTTTTACAAATCGACAAAGGACGTTGCCTTGTGAGTTTTCATAAGCAAATAAACGCAAACAGACGTTTGAAAGAAATGCAACTGCATTTCGCTTTTCGGTTTGTTTGATCTACTGCATACAGTAAGTTTGTGCTGATGACTGACAAATATATTTTGATCGTATACATTTAGGAGGCATAAATTTATATTTAGTCGTAGGACGCTTGTGAACGGCTGTTGTCAGACAGCGTTCAAAAAATATTTGGATTTGAATTGCGAGCTAATTGTGGTAAAACGCATTCAGTTGGCCAACTTGCAAGCCACAAACTTAAAGCAGGGTTTTTTAAGGTGTTTTAGGGACCCGATTCCGGTCCCTAGAATTGAAAATCGGGTCCATAGAATCAGAGAAAATTAACATCGGGTCCCTAGAAACATAGAAAATCGGGTCTCTAGAATCAGAGAAATCGGGTCGCTTTAGGTCCACACCAGGTACCTAACATTTTCCTTAAAAAAAGCTGCTTAAAGGGTCAAACGGAAGGCTAAATTCATAAGGTGACAGTTTTGTGCTTCTATAAATGGAACTTCTCGTTGACACAAAGTACTTGCGAAAACCTGCCTCGTTTCTCAGCATTAGCAATTACCTTAAATCTGCAGAGACCGAAATACATTTGAGGTACTTCCCCAGTCACATTTCTAAAGCATACTGCAGTTCCCGACGAAGAAAAATGTATTTCACTTTCCTGTACGTTTTACAAACGCTTAATGGTCTTTCGTCTTTGTTTCAATTTGAAAGTGACCCAACTTCCTAGTTTGCGACAAAGTCTCATGCCTTACATCCGAAGGATCCCTCATTCTTAGTTTTCCCTCTCGAGTGTTGCGGCGTTTCTTACTTTCCAAAAGTGCCATAAATGTTTGCTTTAGGCCTAGTTACGCGAAACTCAACGGCATAATCATTTTAGTTTCTCTCACAGAGTATGCCAACTACATGAATGAATAGCCGTATCTACTGGCGTGCAGGTTTGCCAGATTTTGCAAAATTTGGCAAATATTGACAAACATCATTGTTTTCCAAAAAAATTACCAACATTTTTGCAATATTTTTACGCCAAAACTTTGCCATTTTCTGAAATATCAATTGTCAGCATTGACAACATAATTCATTTTGGATTATTTATCAAATGAATACCCATTTGGAGAGAAAGTATAGGTCAACATTAGTCGTTGTGAGTTATCTTTCTTATCAGCCTCAAATTCCCGCGAAGCATAGTTACTGGTACTGTGTTTTACGGTGGAACTTCAGTTCATTTGTTAAAAATTGAAAAGTATGAAGCATCGAAAAATCAATATTACCAATAACATTGCCACTGTCAAAAATGTTTTGCCAAAAATTTACCAAAACTGGAAAAACACTTGCCATATTCTTTGTCAAGCATCGGGCAACCCTACTGACGTGTTACAGTGTCAGTTGTAGAACGCTCAATAGCAACGTTTGAAACTTTTCCTACACTGCTCATGTCGCTTGGGTATTCCAACGTTTTTTACTTGTGCGTGGAGCAGGTAGGCCATTGGAAAATGGTAAATAAGCACAGTTAGTTTAAATTTAACTGATATTCACTTCAAGACTCAACAGTAATGGCAAAAAGAGTCTTCGCCAGGCCTGTAACCATCTTGGGACACCAGGTGTGGCGAAGAGTTTTCTGAGAGGGGCCCAAAATTTTTAAACTATGTCCAATAATTTTAAACTATGTCCAAAACATTTTTCTAGGAGGGGCGAAAAATTTTGCAAGGGGATTTTCGCCCCCCTTGCCCCCCTAGTTACGGGCTTGGTCTTCGCACGGCAAAGATGAATTTAGTGGTTGGTCTCCTGTTGTCAGAATCCAACCTAGGACAAAATCAAAATGTCAGCAATACCCATTCTTTTCACAAGAGCCCTATAGCCACTTATTATATCCTGTCATCGTGGATTCGCGCACGGCCTCACGGCACTGAATTTTGTGTTGCTTTCAACCTTAAAACCTGTTTATTTTAACATGTAAAATATTGTCAACTTTTTCTCTTACTACGGCTAAACTTTATACTGCGAAAAATTATCACCGATTTTTGTTTATTTAATCGATTTTTTATTTATTTTCGATTTTCGTTCATTTTCAGTGACAGCCATCGACTTGGGAAAGTGCAGCGGCGATCCATGTTATTCGCAATCCAGCCAAGTGGAGTCGAACCAGTGTCGTTTGGCTCGCCACTGCTGCCAGCCATCCGTCACTAGACCAGTGCTGGTCAGATGTCGTCACTCCCTTTACAACACGTCTTTTCACATCACTGTCATCGAACAGTGCGCATGCGTAGCGTGCACCAATCACGCGACAGTTGTCGAAGGTGTCGTCAAGGAAGCAGACAAAGGTGCGTTCAAACAAGCTCTGTAGTAATCGCAATCATCAGTTTCTCAGGTGTTGGTACGAGCTGCGAAACGGTTAAAAATATTAACAATTTTTAAGCTACTGTCCCGTCGTAGACCAGCGAGTTGATGACTGACTTACGTGGCCCTGTTTCTCTTCACAACCGGTTTTAGTTCAATTGTTCCTTCGCTCAGGTCTGCCTGTGAAGTTTGTCAAGATTTCCCATCGAGGCCGAACCCTCGGATACACGTCCCGGTCGGGTTCATTCCAGCTCTCCCTCAACAACCTTCCACCGGAAACAGAGCGTGTCACTTTGACCTTCTCCGACGTTGTCCTGAAACGTTTTACTACCACCATCAAGAGTCTGCTGATCTTGCCGGGCCAGAGCACCATCCACACTGTCACTATGTACCCGTGCAATGTGCAAAGACGGTTTCACGCTTTGCGCGGACTGCGGTTCATCCACAGGTAAATCTGGCGAATGGTGGTGGTATTCTCAGTGCATAGAGATTGAAGAATCGTTTATGAAATATAGGCATTTTCTACATTGTTTTTTAGACAGTGCATACGCAAATTTTGCTCAGATTTTACTAAATTTTCTCAAAAACGTTTTTGCTGTAAGAGGTATTGGGTTGAATTTGGAAGATAAAATGTTGGGGAATTTCATGACGTGCGGATCAGATTTTGTTTTTTTGTCTTTTTGCAAGAAATAATTCCATTGAACTTATGTTTAGTCTATTGTCATATCTTGTGACTGGGCGTAAGTTATCTAACTCATAAATTAATATAAATAGTTTCAATTAAAATAAATTTTCGCAATTGGGTATTATTACCAAAAACGTTCTGTTTTATTAGGAAAGTTGAGAGAAAATGTTTCGTTAATTAAAACATTGCTGCGAAAGCAAAACTTAGATTTTTTTCTACGAAGTTCGTAAAACTTCAGCAAAATCGTGTTTTTCTAGGCCGGTGATGGGAAGCCGATACTGGATGCGACTGATCATCCCCCCCGGATCGCTGATATCAGACCGACATTCAGCACCTTACAAAGATGTAGTCACGGCAAGAATCTCTTTTGTCAATGCTTTCCACTTTAAAAAACGATCAGGCAACCATGAAAACTTAGCCCGAAACTCGATGTCTATCAGCCTGACTGGGGAGGAGCAAATATTCTCGTTGTCAGGTAGTTTTGAAAAGCGTGGACTTTGCATGGAAGTGTTTGTTGCAAACGATTGCTGGCTATGTTAGAAAAGTAGCGCTTTCTAAGATTCGTTTCATTTTCACGTGCGACGAATAGTCTGCACACGTCATTCGTATCGCAAATATTACAAAACAATTTTGTAAATACCTTACGTTACATCGCATGTAGTATGTAGCAAAAATTATTATGCATACGTCACCCTTATCGCATCTATAAAAAAGAAGCAATTGACAAAATGCGAAAATAACCTCTGTTACTGAAATCCATCCACCCACAAGTTTTTCAGAGGAAAATATGGATGCTTTGCAGCAAACCACTTTTCTTTAAAGTAAAGCCCGAATATTTGGGCACAAACAAAATGAGATCTTATTTGTGCGTATTTCAGCGAAAGAGGATTGTTGATAATTGCTGAGAAATGTGAGCAACAAACTGTCATGTGATGCAAAATATCAACACGAACTAAATTTGAGGCAAAAGCGTCATAGAAAAGGCTGAACTAAGATTTGACCCGCAAAAATATGGATTTAAGTGAAAGGTAACATGGGTTGGTGGTATAGCAAAATCGCCTCAGTTGCATTTGCCAATCTGGAAGACTTAATAGAGACTGAAAAAAAAATGTTTACCTTTTTTCCGATCAGCATCATGGGTGTCCACAGGGGGATACAAAACGGCCACTTGCTCCACTGGAAATTGGGATTAAGAACCAAAAATTTCTGGTAAACCTGAATATGATTTAATTCTTGCAATGAGAGTTTATTTGCCGGTATGACACTCACACTGCACAAGAGCCAGGTTCACTGTTCTGGTGTCATGCTGTGATAAGCTTGCAGGTCCGCTCCTTTGCCTGCAGAGGCAGGTTGCGAAACTTGCCAGCGGACTGTTCTTGTGACGGTCTTTATTGCGTAACAACAACATGGCAACAAATTTTAAAAGATTCACTTCAAGTTACAGTGGCAGGCGTTTCTCCTCATGTGACTGTTGAACACAGACATCTCAGCAGGTAATGCTGCGAGACATTGACTGCTGATGGCGGTAAGCCACGTGATTTTATGCTGTGTTAAAAGAAGCATGAGTGAATCTGTAGCAATATTTCTACAAGTTTGAAAATTCCATTGTTAGTGTGAGGCTGAACGCTTGTGTGGGTTATGTATGATGAGTGTTCACAGTAAAAAAATCAATAAAGACTAACAAGGTTTCATTGAAAGATGATTGATTGCTGTTGACGAGGTGCCAGACGTTTCCAGCTTTTGTTTCTAAGTGACGCTGACAAGTCTTGCGAGGTGAAATTGATTTATTTATATGCGTGTTTGATTCGGACTCATGATCCATATTACAATGGTAATCGAATAGCACAAGAACACAAAAATGGTTAGTCCTAACACATTACAGAGTAGATTTTGTCGTTGGAAAACGCAGTCAACAATGAGAGAGAAACACTACACCGAAACAGCGCACCAGCCATTCTTGCATTCACTCATCGGTAGATAGTCATAATTTGTGATTTCGCTAAAGACTGTGGTAATGCTTCTTTGAAAAGAAGTATCTCGTTTAGAAAGTGTGCAGATAGCCTATTGCATAAGTTATCTGATGTGTAAAGAATCGTAAAATACCTGACGATCGCTGCCGACGAAGCGCATTTTTGTGACTGTTGACGTGACATGGGGCCTTTTCTTTGTGGTGTAGAAACGGCAAAGCGTTTTGTGAACATCCGTTTGCATTGCATCGTCAGCAACCTGAAAAGGATAAGGAAAAGGAAAATGTCGACGTTGCCCCCATGGAAAAAATTCCCCTGACGCCCATGGTCAGCCAGGGGCGTAACGAGGGGGGAAAGAGGGGCACACTTTCCCGGGCCCCGAATCACTATGGGTGCGCCGAATGACTGCGGGGTAGGCCGAAAAGTCCCAACAATGTCACAAGTACTTCTTCAATGCAATACATTTGCTTCCAAAAGACCTCAATTTCGAACATGGGGGCGCCAAACGTGCTTCTTGCCACGGGAACCATTTAACCTCGTTGCGCCGCCATGATCAGCATCATATTATCTACGCTTTTCTAACTGATAACGCTAACATGTGTCAATTGATTGATCTCGAAACTAATAATTCTCTTGATTTGTTCAGCGGCGCTGTGTGTGACCTTGTACAGCCGCACTGGTCGCCCCCTCAACTTGATTCCCGGAAGATTCGCTACCGTAATAATGACGTCGTCGTCTGTGGATTCCAAGCTTCAGTCGTGGATGCTCGATGACGTCACGGGCTACTGGAGGGAGCACAAAGAGCGTCTCGAGGTCGTTCCGCGGTACACAAAAGCTGGGCGCAAGGTGAGCGAGGGTAATTGAATGCTTCAGGAAATTCACATTGTTTTTGCGGAAAGCGTTCAGCCGAAAAAACACTGATCGAATGCTTTGAATATGCTTTTGAAAATATGGCACTCAAAATAATGTCGATTTATGAACGCGTAACTTAAAAATCGAATAGCCTGAATATCGTGACAGTTGCTGTACGTCTGAGCAAAACATCAGCTCGCGGTTGTTTTAATTCAGCCACTCGAAAACGGTTCGTCGGTGCCGCGAAGTAAGAGTTGTTTTACCGTCAATTGTAAGAATAAGCGACGTTTGGCTTACGTGTTTGGGGGAAAAGTGGCGTGAACATTTTCAATTCTTTGCTTTTTCTTTAAAAATAAAATTAACGTCTCTACTTCTTTCATTGTCGAATGGTGGATATGGACCGCATTGTTTGATAGTGGAGCTCTGTTCCAAACTAGACTCAGTAAAATATCTCCCAAGTGTGCAAGTTTGAATACTCAGGATTTCAAAATAAGCCTTTAAAACTTTCTTCTCATCAGGAGCTTCTCCTCAAAGCCAAAATCAAACGGTTTAATTCCTTCTGGGCACTTGGATCAAGCCGCACTCCTTGTTACCTGAGGTCGCAAGTCCTGGACGCCCAAGACAACCCGGTCCCGGGCATAAGGCTTGTTTTCACTACTCATTCCAGCAAAAAGCGAATGTTGCCGGCGTCCAGGCGAAGCCAGCCGGCAACTGGTCGGCGAACGAGCCCGTTGGGTTATTACGTCGACGGACTGACGCGCGATAAGGGCCATTCCAACGGTATCTGCCTGCCGGTCGGTTGCCACGACGTAGGCCTGCTGTACGCGAGCAGGCTGGGCAACGATCTCGTACTGCTCGACCCCGAGGAGCCGGCACAAAACATGGGTATGATTAGGCGTTTCCCAGTGACGAGGAGATACGGACGCAGGAGACACACGGTCACGTCCAATGTCCTTGACACAACCAGCCCGTATAATGCAACAGGCCTGGCCAGTCACTTCGCTTACTTCCCGACCAAAGACGAGTGCACGACCACGCCTCCCGAATTCCATACCTACATTTTCCGCGACTACAGCGATCTCAACAAGAAGAACGTTCTTTCCCGAATACGATACAACTTTAATAATCGCGTCATACAGACGTTCGCCATGACCGGAACCGACGCGAAGCACAACCCTCCGGCAGGGGACGAGCTGCAAAAGTTTTGCTACGTGAAAGTTTTGATCCGGTTCCACTCCAGCACCGCGTACGAACCGCGCAGCACGAACGTTCTCGAGTCGCTGACGTTCAGAAACAAGACCGAGGGCGGCAGCGGCATGACCGTCCTGGGCTGGCGCCGCGTCGTGGTCAAGCAGCCCACGCCGATGGACTTCATCGGCGCCGTCGACCACACGGAGGTCGTGTGCATCGAGTACGTGTGCGGGGCCAGCGACTCGGTGGACAGCGACGACCTGGTCGTTTACCTGTCGCTGCGGCGCTCACGCGACAGCGATGGCAGCGCCGTCGATAACCTTTCGGAGAGGTCGAACTGCAACTTCACAACCTATCTTCCTCCGCCGCTGCGCTTGGCGAGAAGAGCGTCGCGGCTCTCGGCGCGCTCCTTCGGGCAAGTGACGTTCAACCGCGGGGGATACGTATACGTGAGCGGCCGTGCGAGGGAAGACGCGCGCCAGGAGCAAAGCCAGTTCAAGCTGACCCATCACGAAATGTTCCGGCACGTTTTCGAAGGACGAACGCGAGAAATTTCCAAACGAAAGTGCGAGTCCACAACCAAGCACCAGTTCATTTCGGCTTATTTCGAATGCTGGTAGTCGTGCAAAGGCAACGAAAATGCAGACTTTTTTGAAGCAAAGACGTGTGTGAGAGCAAAGACGAAAGCTTGAATGGAGGGAAGCTGCTGCCGAAATATCAGGCGAAGTTGTTGCTTCCGCCAATTTTCAAAGTCGTCATACCGCTGAAAGGCTGGGCCGATGCGAATTTTTAGTCTTAGAATTCAAATGGCGAAAACGAAGCGGTCTAATTGACTACAACTTAACTGTTTTTGCTTCTGCTTGCGCAATAGCACTTTGCTCTAAATGCTATATTGCTTTTTGACATCAGCATCTCTTCCCGTCTCATGCGCTTCCCGTCACAACAAAACGAAGCTATGAACCGCGTTTACCCTGCAGTTCATGAGGAATACAGTATAAATGTGGTCATTTGAATTTGAAAAATGGATTATGTGCGATGCAGGAATAACATACCGTACGTGAATGCTTGTTGCATATTTCAACACATTTTCATATTTGTAGTGGCAAGTGTTAATTGAGACCAGTAGGTCAGCATACCCCGGGAGGTGCTCTATGTCCCCTACTACCCAACGTCGCTGCTTCACGTACAAGTTGCTGGTGTTGTTTTTTGCTGAGCCATAGAAATCTCAACTATTTGCAACACGTGTCCCAAACATAAAAGAGAATGTTGCATTAACCTTTCGAAAATTGCTAATTTTCCCGCGCATTCTTCTTGCCATTACTTCCTTGTGTCTTCGTTCTAACAATCCTACTTTTTTCGATTGAATAATTTCGTTTGTTATTAGTGGAAAAACACATCTTAAATTTTTTTGTGTAATGCAAGGTTAGTATTAATGTTGTCGCAGTCCTCCACTCCAAAGAAAGAAAATATTAAGCATACTTTCAGATATATTTAGTTTATCTGTTAACAGTTTTTTTAAGGCGTTTTAGGGACCCGAAACGGGTCCATAGAATTTCAAATCGGGTCCTTAGAATCAGAGAAAAATATCGTCGGGTCCCTACAGATCCATACCGGGTACCTAACATTTTCCTTAAAAAAAACTGCTGTTAGCGGATAGGTTGATTTGGCTTTACCAAGCCAATCCCAAGACACCTTCTTCGCGTGGAGTTGCTATTATTGAAACTGTTTTTTTGTTGTGGTTCTTTTGTTTATTCATACCTCCCAAAACAACTTAACAGCAGAAGAGCTGCGATGCAAACGTGATACACTTCACGTTTGTTCTTTCCAGCCATTCAACAATTCAGAAGTTATCAGGTCAAAGCGTATGTTTCGAAATTGCATCAATAAGACTTAAAGTTGCACATGACAAGTGGTCCAGCTAACCCTCAATAAGCCTTAAAATTTTGTCCAATGTGTTTTAGCAGCTGCGAAGAAATCGATAAATAGCTTCAGAAATGAGCTTGTTCAATTTATTCATGGATATTAATGGTTCATATGATTATACATTTCAGTACTGAAGTTACGCTCCAATTAATTAAAGGAATAATTTTGTGCAGGTTAATTTCTGCAGATATTTTTCAATGTAATTTTTCTCTAAGCTTCATGCACTAATTAAAACGTGCTGTTTAATATAGCAACCACAAGTTTCCTTTCCATGCATTTTTACGTGCACTTTGCTGGAGGCATTCATTAAGAAGTCGGAAAGTGGTTTTTGTTTAAAGAATCCAGTGTCATCCTTGAAGTTCAAATTACTGCTGAAATGTAGTGCTCTCACAAAGAATTGTTGCTGAAAACAGATGTGCAGCACATCCACATTGTTACTTCCGCTGCAGCCCTCACCCGCACTGCGTTATCCCTGTTCGATCAGTCTGTCAACCTTTGAGTTTCCTCGGGTCTGTGGAAAACGTGAAAATGTTATGGAAGACCTGTTCTTGTGAAATGTCAGTCTTTTAGTTTTTCAACAGCATATGCTTGCTTATCAAGTGTGGTACGGCATTCCTAGCTCAGCGCCTGTCAATTATTATTAAGATTTCTGGGAACAAAACTTATAATTTGAAAAAGCTTTTAGGTGCTATGTTCTTCTGTTTTTAACAAACGAGTGTTGTAACCTGCGTCATTCAGATAAATGTTTGATGAAAACCTTTTGCTTTGTGTTTTTTCATAGTTCTCGCCACCCCTACGCCTTATTTGTTGTGAACATCGCAATCCAATAATAAGTTTTCTTTTTCAAGGTCGCGCAAATGGCGCGTTGCAAATTTTTTTGTGCGTATTGATGTGAGTGTTGCTTTGATGTTATCTTGTTTGTGAAGCAGATAGTCAACAAGTTGTCAAGGACTTTAAACTTTTTCTTCTCGTGCAATATGTTTTTTAGTGTTGCATAACGCGCCATGAACTATTTTACTTTTTTCTGCCCAGTTTGATCGGACCGCGGAGAGCAAACTTTTAACTGCTGTAACTTAGACATTAATCTAAACTTCCATAAGGGAATTTATTTCCAAGTTTTTGGTGCGAGTCCTTTGATAGCAGACTTTTTAGACGTCTGTTTAGGGATTATTTTTTTAAATGCCTTTTTTAAAGTTCGCAGTGTACATACCGTATTTCAAAATTCACGTTTTCCCAGACCAACTCCAGCCAATGTGTCATGCAAGGATGTAATTGAAACGATAGCGGGTCACCCCTCATACTTTTTATACCAATGGGGAAAAGCTTTTTCTAACCTGATAACAATAGAGGAAAACTTTTGAGAATATTCCAGATGGTCCTACTTCAAATCATTCTATGTTTTATAAAGCTTTGTTGCTTAATCACAATTCCTTTGTATGCGTTTTCTAATGTATTTCAGCTACATCTTCGGTTTCAGACAAGTTTACTTCAAATTGTAGTGATTGAAAACCGTGAAATGGCTTATCAGCATGTTGCCAGAGGCCTTTTATATGGGTAATGGCTTTGCAATCCCGCCATTCGTCCTCCATACCGATGAAAAGAGAATTTTGCTGTGTTTGTGTCTCACAGCATAAGCATCTTCACGCAAACTTGGAGTTTTCATTTTGACAAAAAACAACACAGAAAAAACACACGGATAGCATTATGCGCTTACGTTTGTTAAAAAAACAAGAATGCTTCTTCCTACATTGCGGCGAGTCTTATCCTCATAACTCCTACTATTTAACTGAATTGGTGAAAATTACTGCTTCGTGTCGAAACAACCGAACATGATGTGCTTCGAATCTGAACGTGTTTTTCAACAAAACTGTCAAAACGCTGCTTTTTGCATACGAAGGTTTTGTTCCAGAAAAATCCCAGAAATCGAAGCTGCGCTGTCGATTTTCAGGATGAGCTTTGAAATCAGTTGGCTGGCCAACTGTTTCGCCTAAATGCCGCGTTTGGCAAGGCACATAGAGCTCAATCCGATGTTACAGTGTCTATGTCGGGGTGACCTGTTGATCTTTTCATGAACAAATTAGATTTTCCGAACAGCAGGGCACCGCTGGAAATAAGATTGTGCTGAAATACATTTCTCCGCTGATGAGTATTAAACCGGCCTAACCAGGGCTAAGGCTCGTTTAGTTTTAGTTCTGCGTACTCGGTCGAAACAATCCTAAAGCTTTTGAGTTGCTTTTATATATTTAATTCACAAGGAAGGGAATCTAGGTGTTGATTCACCAGTTCTCACTTTGGATATTCGTTTTTCATAATCTGTGTTTTTGTGATTTGCGTCTGTTGGTCGCAAAGACGAAAAGCGTTCTGTTGTTTTCTTTACCAAAGTTTAATATTAAAAGCTGCATTGTACTCGTTCAAGTGCGTTGTACCATTTTACTTCAGCACAAACCAGGTTTTCAAAAATGTATCGTCGATTCCTGTTCAAAAGGCGACTCACAAACCACGTATCTTTGCAAGGCCATGCTTACGCATTTGTTTTCAAATACACTCCTTCAGTTTAGTCAGTCTGCTACAAGGCATGTCTGGAAAAAACATGACTGTGCAAAGACGTCACAGCCAGAAACGCCGGAGCAGCGGTAGTGGGGGCAGTAAAAGAGTTGATGGCAATGGAAACTTACAAAAAACAAAACATCGTTACCAATTATGTTTGTGTCTGTTCATCAGCAATGGTGACCTCAAAAATAAAAACAGAATATATAGAAAAACATTCTGAATTTTCTTGGTGCGCCAATAGCTGCAATAAATTTGCTTCAAGTCGGTCTACATAAACCATGAAATTAGTTGCGATACAGTTATAAAAAGGCACCTCCGCCCCCGTTTTCCCCTTTTAAAAGGGCATGGGAAGCAATGTTTCCGTTCTCCGGCGTCCCTGGTCACAACGCAGATAACAGAATGTGTTTTTGCAGCGATACAAAATACAATCAGAGAATAGCTTTCATTGAAAGATCAAAAGTAATCAACATTTAACAAGGTAAGCAACCGAGCATTGTTCCGTGCCAATAGTCGCAATACTGGGTTTGCAAGTACACTTCTCAATAAAACATTTCACGGAGACGCTTCGCTACAGCTAAATATACAATGCGGAAGAGCAACCAACGTTAAGCTAAAGGTCTCACAGAATCGATAAGTACCCTGAATGTTATCATATGTGCAAACTTGCACTGAAATAAATTTTGCTCATGACACTATTTGGTTGTTTGCGTATGATGCTCTGACCATGATCGATTCAATTCGTTGGTGTGAAGAGTTTCATGAAATTGGCCTTTGTTACAATAGCGTTATGCATTCGTGTTGTAATCATGTCGTTGAATCAAGAAACGCATGCCTTTAAAACACTTCCTTTATGACCTCTTTCTCGAACTGGGTTTAAAACAACGGCGTTTGAATCAGGAAAAAACATCAGTTTATGCAATGTGCGACAGAACATTTACGAGAACCCTGAAAATTCTTAGGGGCACTGAGTTGCTTAGTCACTAGTAGGCCACACTTATTTCTCAGTGAGACCCACCGAAAGCAGTGTAACCACTGCTGTTTCTTTTCACTAGATCTGGGGGTTATCTGTTTTATCTAGGGTTCTGGGTTTTTTATTGAAAAGCTGTTTTTTTTATTCTGGCAAAATTTCAGAAATGTATGTTGTATCACTGTATTTTCCAATCAAGAATACAGTAGTTTAACAGGTGTAATGTGCAGTGTTAGAAGCCAGTACAGTAACGTGGGCTAGGCCTAATCAAATTGTTTGAAATCGAATGTTTTACGGATGCAAGACTAGGCATAGGTCAGCACTCCAACCTATCGCTGATAGGTCAGTGGCTGCTTGTGCATGATGATGTTGGAATGCTTTTTTTGGTTTTGAAGATGCTGTGATTGAGAATTTGCTAATTGCTTTACAGGCATTGTGATAGATAGGAATGCAAATTTATGAATGGTAAATTAGAAGCCAAATATTGCAATGAATGCAATGATTAGGGTGAAAAAGGAAACTGCAAGACCTTGAATGTATCACGCGCATGTTTCAATTACTTTGTGCATTTAAGGGAAGACAAATGAAAACATTATATGTTTTTTAGAAACATCTAATTAACTTTTTGTGTTACTGCATACATTTGATTTGCTGGTACTTGTAAATCGTCAGTATGTTTAAGAATGGACTTGAACGTGTTAAAAATTTGATGCAAATAATGCATATGACCTTAATTTCGCATGTGCAAGTACCGGTAGCGTACGTTTCAAGTTTGGTTTTAGCTTTTTTAAACATTTTGAACGTCTGGGTTTTTTATTATTTTCTGTTTTTTTAAGGTAAATTATGGGTTTTTTCTTCATAATATATTTGCAACACTGATCGAAAGGCGTGCCAATGCTTTGGGGCCAGGTCCAACTGCATGGGCTGCCAGAGAGAGAAATATTCCGACATGCAAATTGGCTCCCAATACCTAGACTAATTGACTTGCGCAACTGAGAGCTCGCTCAGCCTTAGAAAGAAACTATATGATCCTTAACTGGAGCCTTGTCACGCGTAATCACCTTGGGTTAAAATTGACCTTGGAATAATGAAGGCAAAAAGAAGTTCCAGTTTCCCACAAATTGAAGAAATCCGGAATAACAGGCCCATCACCAGTTTTAACGTCTTGACCAGGACTGGCTGCAAAAAATACCAACATCAGGTGATTGCTGCAACAAAATGCAGTGCATTAGCTGATTATGATAGTTGCACATTCGCTAGACGACAAACAAACTTTTAATTTCATATCTTGAACTGTTGTGTATAGAAGACAAATTTTCGAGGTTTGCTGGCGGTGCTTGAAATGACTGTACACTGAGTGCAGTTGAAATTTAACGCCCATGTAAGTGTCACGGCGTTGTGAAACATAATCGTATTAATTTATTGGGAAAGCCAGGCTGTGGAAATCGAAATATCATTGACTCATTTCAGAGGCTTCTTACTGTGACGGGCGATGTCACATAATCACTCAGAGTCGGAGACATATAGAAAAATAACCACAGTAGAAAGCACGTTCAAGACTTCCCTTTTATGAGAGTAAGGTGAACAAATGGTAATAGAATGATCTCGGCGTGTGATCTCTATTGCTACTGGAAACCTTGGGTGGCTGGACATGTTGGCTACTCTCAAAATTCTTGGCGATGCAGTCTGACTGCAACATTACCTTTCCTGATGACAGAGCGCAAGAGCAAAACAATTAAATATGAATTAACAAACATGAGTTGTTCCGAATCACCCCAATTTCTACGTTCCGATCGAAAGGTTCTATTGCAGTTGTAAAATGTCAACTTACCGCCCTCGAGATTCTCATGTTTTTGCTTAAGATCGATGTAACAAGGCTTCGAATTATTATTGTGTATAATTGTCACCTACCAAACATGTCGGTCCTAGTTTTTCTTTTGAAATTTGCATGCATCTAAAGACAATAAAATATGCTATTAGTCCGGGCGACTTTTAGTCTACGCCAGGGGTCTCAAACACGCGACCCGCTAGGGCGTTTCGTGCGGCCCGCGATGCTTTTCCGGAATTTTCAAATATTTAACGTTTAGGCTACGTTGCCAAGTGCCTTGAAAAGAGACGCCGCGAAATATTTGAGCCAAAGTTGAATGATACCCAGTGCGGTTTTCATCCTGGCCATAGCACTACAGACCAAAATTTCACTCTCCAGCAAATTTTTGAGAAATCTTGGGAGTATGCCAAAAGTCTTTACACATGTTTTGTCGACCTCGAGAAAGCACACGATCGAGTTCCTCGTGAAAAACTTTGGGTAGTGTTGCGAGAATGGGCTACGGCAGTGTTTCCCAGCCGTGGAGGAATACCTCCCCAGGAAGAAATTCATGAGTTCAGGGGAGGAACTTCCGCTTCATAGTTAAGTTATCTGTTCATTATAGGTGTTGTAGCCTACTTTTTTTAGTTGACATTGGCTTTTTCAATCAGTTGTATCACTTTACCTTTGTAAGTTATTTAGTGTACTATCACATGTTTTTATTGACAAACTTTAGTGCCATTTTTTGACAACAAATAGATTTTGTCCAACGTTTATTAATCAAGTTATTGTGGTCAATAAAGACGATTGTTCCAATTGTAATTAATACTAGCCTACGCGCAGCAAAAAGCTACACTGCGACAGGTAAAAGGTGGATATGAAAGAATATATTGTTAGATCAAATATCTTGCAGACTGCAATCTGTGTCAACGCAAAAATGGAGTTTTAACCCTTTCAGCCACCCTGCTGAATTTTTGTAATAGGGGAGGAATGAAAAGTTCTGAAATGAGTAAAGGGAGGAACGCATCAAAAAAAACCCTGGGCTACGGTGTTGGCAGCCGCTTGTTACTGGCCGTCAAGTCACTGTATTCCTGCTCAGAAATTTGTGTCCGTGTTGGGAGAATTAAATCATGACCGTTCACCGTTGGTGCTGGACTCCGACAAGGGTGTGTGCTGTCACTGCTTCTCGTCATAGTCTACATCAGGGGTGGCCAAAATACGCCCCGCGGGCCGCATCCACCCCACCGGGCACCAACCAGTTTAATCCTACCCGCCAAATACCTTGCACATTTTTTCAAGTGCCACGTTTCCGACTGTGGACAGCAGTGCAACAGCATTAACTGCTGCCTGTCACGTAAATCGCACTGTATCCGGCCCTCCAGTGGCCAAGCAGTCGCTAATTCGGCCCTCAGGTCAAAACGTATGGCCACCACTGGTGTATATGAATTGGATAGACAGTCACAGCCGAGTCGAGGAGAGTGTCACATTTGTGAGCTGCAGGATCAAAAGTTTACTTTTTGCAGACGATTTGGTACTGCTAGCATCTTCTCAACAGGGTCTTTCAACATGCCCTTGATTCTTCTGCATGTGACCGAGCCAGAATGAACATTAGCACTAAAAATACCGAGGTATTATGTCTCTCTGCAAACCAAAGGCAGTGTACGCTGCAAGTGAGCGGAATACACTGCAGCAGGTGGAGAAATTCAAGTAGGGGAGATGAGGATCTTTGACCAGGGTGGGCTCAATGGCCATAGGCTGTTTCTCGCCACCTAGTGAACGTGTGTTCTTGTGGTTTTGGCAGTGAAGCTGAGATTGCTTCCTTGTCGCCTTTGTGTGTTTTAAAGGAGCTACAGCTGTTAAATCAATTATTGTGGGCTAATTTTAATTTTGAAGGAAGAAAGTAAAATTTTGGTGCCTGCATTGTTTTGTTTTTGCAAATGACAGGCAGCTTTTTTCGAAAGATTTTTTGCAAATGTGATATAGTCAAGGAAAGAGTTAAAAAACTGCAAGACTTTGAGAACCGATACTGTACACTTTTTTTGTTATAACATGTAATGCAAAAATGGCGGTGGAAGGGACCTTTGAACCATGCGAGAAAGGGACCAATGACCCGGTGGTTCAAATGTCCTTCAGCATATGGTCTAATGTCTCCAGCTTAAACAATCCTACTTTCAAAATTAGTAAATGCAAAAAACGATTGTTTATTAAGAAGGCCTGAATAAGGCGTTGAGCGATGTGACGGAGCAATAAATTAGTATGCGAAAATCTTCCAAAGATAATAATATTGACTGAATATCTTACGTCGATAGGTTCAAAAATCCAAAAATTAAGGTCGTGATTCGGTGACTAAACATTCGATGGCTACTATGGACAGGTGCGTTGATAGACATATAAAAATACTTTTGCTGGTATTCCTCATCCATTTTCCAAGTTTTACGAAGCATCTTAGAGAAGTATGTACGAACCAATCATCTAAGCACAGTAATATGAAGCATCTGAGCTCAAGGTTTCGAGCACAGCTGAAGAGAAGCCAAAGATGCGCATAAAATCGTGAGGCGTCAACTATCCGTATCTAGCGATGCGAGTGATATTATAAACTCAGTACATTAAGACAGTGGCACAGCAAATGATCACTCCTAAACCGAGCCAGAAATTGGTGGTGTATTGAGCGGATTTTCGGACCAGATTATTGCGGCGGGTTGGTACTGCATTGTAAAAGTTCATTCCAACTATGGAAATTTCAAAATGCTTGTGGAATTGGTGCTGACGGGACCTGATGATGATGGTGACTTTGAAGTTCGTAGTTGCCCACAAAGTGCCTTTCTGGTGTTTTGGGATTTGATACCGATTTATCTCAGCAGGGACGCCGGAACGGGGGTGCATGACGGGGGCACTGCCCCCTTGCCCTTTGAAATTGGGGGCATAGGTGCCCTTACATAACAGCATCATAGGTAATTTCAGAGACACTGGAAAGCGGTGAAACGAAGGTGGTATATCTCCCCAACTCTTTTAAAAGGAGGCTGCTTTTTCATAACAGAATCAAAGGTAATTTTATGGTTTATAAAGATCGACTTGAAACAAATTTATTGCAGCTTTCGCGCACCCACAAAATTCGTAATGGTTTTCTATAAGTTCTGCTATTATTTCTGAAGTCAACGTTGTTGCTGCGCAAAAACAAGCATAGCGGGTAACGATTCGTTTGTTTTTTACAAGCTTCCATTGCCCTGAACTTTTTTATTGCCCCCCCCTGCCCTACCGCTGTTCCGGCGCCCTGTACCTCAGTAGAGAATTTTGAAGGTGCTTACGACTGAGAAACGATTGCAATTTGTGGTAACCAACCCAGAGTGACAGTCCAATTCGTATCTCTCTAGTTAGGCTACATCGCAGCCCGTTTCATTTCTTACTTACATTCTTTCGTTGCAAATCGCTCCACTGTATAATTTGTATTACAACGAGAAATCCTGGAGTATGTTGAAATCTCAGTTTTTGGAAGAATTCGCTGTATTGCACCAAAATATGGCAGGGGATTCTTCGAGGTGGTTCAAAGGTCCCACACCGGTGGTTCATTGATCCCACACATGTGGGACCAATGAGCAAAAAAAATTTTTTTTCAAATCAAAGTTTCAACCACTTCCTAAAATTATATCCTACTGATTTTTTGTACGTGGACAGAGGAGGAGATGATCAATATTCATGCTAAATTTTGGAGCTTTGCTAGCTAAACTTTGTGACTTATGACCTTAAACGTAAAAAATGGCTCATTTGTCCCACATCCCCCCTACATAGGGTGGCATTTACCAGTGAGGAAGGTGGAGCGAGGAGGCGGATGGATTGATAAAGCAAACGCAGTTCTGCCTGAGCTTTCTCGATCCCAGGATCCGTGATCACAAAACCGGAAGCTTTCAAACACCGCAAAGCTGTCAGTTTTAAATCGGTCTTTGTTCCGATCCTTACCTATGATCCTGACTCTTGGGTAGTGACCGAAATAATATTATCTCAGGGGCAAGCGGCAAAGATGGGATTTTTGCGAAGAGCCCATGGTGTGACACTTCCTGACAAAGTGCGCAGCTGTGAAATTCGCGGAGCCCTGAAAGTGGAGCTATTCCCCTCCGAATTGAGAGAGCACAGATGTATCGGTTCGGCTATGTGTCCAGAATGCCCCACGAAAGACTGGCGAGGCAAATCCAGCTGGACAGAATTATCTGAAATTCCTGTTGACCGTGAGGTATTCCACGTCCTCCTAAGGCTGCAGCACCCGCGGCCCTCCCTAGGGAAAACCGGCACGAAAATGAATGAAATGAATAACATTCACGTTATTTGGTTTCTCGCCTAGCGAGTGAACAAGTTCCTTAGACGGCTAGAAATGATTAATATGAACGTAGAGAGCAAGAAGCGATTTGTCTGTAATCCATGATACTTTTCACAGGAAATAAAGATGCAAAAGCTCTTTCCAGTAGGTTCAGGTACCGCCGTTGTTGCGTAATGCGGCCCACGTGTTACCTTATAAGTCCTCATGTGGCCCACGGAGCAAGTTGAGTTTGAGACCCCTGGTCTCGCGGACCACTGCTTCCAGGTGCACATGTTTTCAATTAGGATATTGATCTGCACCTGAAAAACACCGTGGCAATATTTGTTGATTTGGCTGACAGACGCAAAATGCTTGTCTAGTCAAACAGGCGAGCACTCCTTGTTTATCTCTTAGAAGTGATCTAATCACACCCTATGTTGATGAAATCCTGTGAAGTTTGCTTGTGTTGCAGTTGACTGCATCGCCTTGAACTACTGGGGCAAGCACAAGATGGCAATTCGGACATTAACTAACAGGAAAGCAACCAACAGCAATAGAGCTCCCTCACTGAGTTCACCCTGCACTACTAGGTTGCACTATCATTAAATAGGGATAAGAGAATTACGATAATTCGCTTGTGGTGACTATCACAGTGATTTGTTACTCGTGGGCACCATCTACCGGTGACCATTTATTTACATGTGACGCCATGTTCTGGCCGCCACATTTGTGCAAGTCTCACTGTTTCCATGTCGTGTCGGTACAAAACACATTTTTTTATTTCTGTGAAAATAGTTGGTTCCACAATTTTGGAAGTTTCTTGAGCCAAGAAAGCTGGGTTTGCCTTTAATTTAAATACCCGCTTTTCCTCTGGGAAGGGTCATGGGGACAGCAGCCGTAGGAAGACTCGAAATACCTCGCGGTCAACAGCAAGATCGTTCTGGCTCTACACTAAGACAGGCACAAGCAAG
>JGI24158J21664_10000672_pt1 | contig 33464 bp, 14 predicted proteins | sample Ectturendosymbi3_FD_21664 | JGI IMG/M metagenome (IMG submission 21664)
TAAAAGGCACGCAGGCAAGCGCACCAGTAATGCACGCATTGATGTGGCCTGTCCGAGAGCGAAAACTCTCGCGCGTACGATGGCGGTGCCGCGACCTTGTTCGGGCGGACGTCATTCTGTGTTAATCCGAGTTAATCCTGATTGACGTTTCAGAGTCCGCCAGCTTCGAAAAATAGTCCGGTTTCAGCTAACAACTGAACTCGGGAATTAAATCGCAAGTGTTAAATGTGCGATTCACCATGAACAGGACGTGCAGGAAGATCAACATCCATGTATATATGTGGCGTGAACACAGTCCCGTCGCCACGGGGGCTTTGGTGGGCTAATCCCCCCAAACAAAACTTTAAGCCCACCAAAGTGAACACTACAAATCAGGAGTTTTTGCCAAATTTTAGGATGTCAATTCCCCCTGGACAAACGTAAAGCCCCCTATTAAAGATTTTCTGGCTACGGTTCTGCGTGAACACACAATAATAATGTAGTGATCTCCTCGGGTGATCTCTATTGTTGCTTGCTTCCACAGTGTGAAGCTTTGTGCACTTGCTGCTCGGGCTTTCTGATGGCAATACTGAAAACATACTTCCTTGTCTTTCGTATGCTCAATAAATGAGAATGACCGGAGATGAAGATGTACTTGGATTTGGATTTAAATTTTGCAACATTCCAATATATCGATGGTTTTGGATGTTATTTTTTTTGCTTAACAAGATTTGGGTGGGAAGTGATGAAATTCTTCTGAAATTCTCACAACTTTCAGTTCAGTTTTGGACTGCAGGTTACTGTATGATTAAGAATCCGTCAGATTGTTTGTTGTGTTTATTTAAAACAAGTTTTCACGCATCGGTACTAACAAAGCGAATACAACATTTCGGTGTCATGTGACAAATTGAAATGAGTGCAAAGCGCAATTTTTTGTAACTTTAGTCTGCATACATACACAAAGACAGAGATATGAAATTTTTTGTTGAACGCTGGACAAAAAGTTGTCTAATCTGCATTTGAAGCAACACGGTTTATCGGAACTTATTTGTATTTCTGTCCTTCTTTGCCAGTGACGGGGTCTCGAGACTCGTCTCAAGACCCATTTTTGCGAGTCTGTGTCTCGAAGGTTTTAGGCCTCGTTTAAGTCTCGAAGGTTGCAAGTCTCAGTCAGAAGCCTATTTTCTTGAGACTGTGAATATCGCAAAGAAATGACTTTGTAAAACTTAAGTAATTTAACGAGTTTTTATCTGTTGCATTTGCAGGCAAGCAGCGAGCAAAACAAGTCGAAAAAATGGCAGAACTTCGAAAAAAATTCAATTTATGAGTGACGAGGACTTTTGAAAAATTTGGGCAAAATTCACAAATTTTGAGGTCTCGAGTCTCCATCTCGTTCTCGAGTTTTAAGTCTCGAGTCTTGGTCTCGAAATATTTGATAGTCTCGGTCTTGAAGTTTCAACCAAGTCTCGGTCTCGAAGATTACGTTATGGAGTATATGGTTGTTGTTTATTAATTTTTTTTGCGTTTTTAATAAGGATGACCTCAAATTTCGAGTTGTTCTTTTAACAAAATCGTTTTCTGTGGAAGGTCGCATCCAACAGAAAAGTGGTGCTCGGAAATCCGAAAAGAGCTGATCACTTTGGTTGAATGTTTTTTTGTCAATTGTTTTCAGAAAGATTCAGTCATTGCGGTAGTTGTGCTGAATGTCTTTTGCCGATGATTTTGCTGGCATCACTCGAAATGCTGACAGCGGTGTGAATAAGACTCAGGAAAAAGAGTATCATTGTAAGTTTTACCGTGCAAATAAGAAATAGTATACTTATGCTGTAAAAAATAGCCTAGCAGCTACTGCAAATGCAGTGGTTCCGAAACTTTTTCTCATCACGATCACGTACCATTTGAGCGACCCATACTGTCACCACGTACCACCTTGCTCCAGGAAAACTCATTATACCAAATCATTGGATCAAAAGTTTGGAAAACTGGAATTGACACAAATGCAACATGTGAAGATAGATTAGATATAAATGGCTGTGACATTGTGAGGAATTAAATAATCCAATGGCCATTTTTGAAGGAAGTGACTACGGATATGCCTGGCCTGATTCAATCAAATAAAACTAAAAGGGTCAGTTTGTTATTCAAACAGTGTGGGTCTTGTGGTGTAGCGGATATGCGATACGGCCGCCATGCCGGGTTTTCGGTTCAACTCTCACCTTGCTGACTTCACTTTTTTTAACTTTTTTTTTTACATGTTACCTTTGCGGGTTAAGGTTAGGATTATAGTTGGGTAAAGACTACGGTTAGTGATAAGGTTACGGTTAGGTTTAGGGTTTATCTTTTACGTTTATTTCGTTTCTATTAAGCCTACTACACTCTCGTCGTGCGTTACTGTTGCGTCACAGGTGGCGTATTAATAAGTTTTCAAATTTCAAGATCCACAGGCGTATCTATAGCCACTGCCTAAACAGAAAGTAGTATGCCTATTTGCGCACCACGTTGAAGGCCTTCGCTGCAAAGGCTTTACTTTGTGTACCACTAGTAGACTAGTGGTGTGCATACCACAGTTGGGAACCATTGCTGTAATGGCTTCCGGATAACAGTAAACGGAGGGCCAGGCGGGCTGGAAGGCCGTGTTGGCAAATGAAAAACATGAATTTTCCATGGGCAGGCGAGCTGCACAGAAGGGCGGGCCAGCAAGCTGCACAACAGGACAGGCCAGTGAGCTGCACATTAACCTGGCCTACGGAAAAGGGTGGGCCGAAGGGCTTCCCTTTTCTGCAGCCTGCCCTGCCCTTTTCCGCAACCCGCCGGATCGCCTTTTTGTGCAGCCCGCCGGCCCACCCTTCTGTCTTAAGTGCCGCCTGCCGAAAGTTCACATTTTTCATTTGGAAACAGCCCTCCAGGCCGCTCGGCCTGCCAGCCCTCTAATTAGTATTATCCTAGCTTCCTACTTAACTGTTAGTACTATTCCCTTGCAAAGTTTCGGTGCGAAATACATGGATGTCATATCAGTGTTGTCATTTCAAGTTACTATAAAAAATGTTGTGGAATTGTTTTGCACTGAATGAAAGAAACCCACCCATGTCAAAACCGGATATATGTTGTTGCTAAGAGCTTTTTGCAAACGCATGATTATCATCTGTCATGATCGATGATAGATAAAACAGTTCCTCTCTCAAGTTTCGCAAGCGGCCTGTGCAGGCAAAGGAGTAAACATAAGTGAACTGGAAGCTCATTACTGCATGACACCAGAACAATAAACCTGACTCTTGTGCAGTGTGGGTGTCATACCAGCAAATACTAGACAGTCATTGCAAGAATTATGAGGACTGGTCGGCGGTGTCAATACCACCAGTGTGGGATGTGCCCAGTCCTGTCGCCACGGGGGGCTTTGATGGGCTAAGCCCCCCCAAATTGAAATAACCAACTCTACAAATCAGGAGTTTTTGTCAAATTTTAGGATGCCAAGCCCCTTTGCACAAACGCACAACCCCCTTATTGAAGATTTTCTGGCGACAGTTCTGTATGTGCCGACAGCGTAGGGCGTCAGTGCCACTACCACAGGATGTGTTGTACCATAAGCGTGGTATGTAAGTTTGTGTCATGAATCAAGTATGGATGTTCCATCAGCGACACATGGGACTGGGGATTGAACTCCACTCTGATGGTACAAATTGCTGCTATTCAATTAAATCCCCACGCTCGTGGTAGGCTGCAAACTATCATGATCCAATTCAATCCCCACTCTGCTGGTACGCACTGTTGCTATAAGTATTTCAATCCCACGCTCATGGTACAAATTTGGGCTTTTTGAAAGTGAAACCCCACGATGGTAGTACATACCCATGCTCGGCTCATGGCGCATATTTACATCACATGCTCGTGGTACGCTACCCGTGGTACTGACGCCCCACATTGGTGGTACTGACACCGCTGACCTCTACAGAGACTTATTGCATGAGCCAGTCAGAATTTAGCTGCTGCCTTCAGACCTTCTAAAATTTGACTTTATGTTTTTTTCTGTCACATGTTTCACACCTAAGCATGTTCATGTCATGTATGATTTCTTGTTGGCTACCTGTAACACAGTTGCCAGAATGGGTATTACCATTAAAATATAGGCAGTGGCTATAGAACCATCAATGGATCTTTAAATTTGAAACCGTATTTGACCATCTCCTGTAATATGACAGTAACGCATGACGAGAATGCAATATAGGCTTGATAGAAACATAGTAAACGTAAAAGGTAAACCCTAAACCTAACCGCAGCCCTAACCTCAATGCTGACCTAATGCTAACCTAAAGCTAACCCCTAAACTTAACCCCAAAATTTAAATTTTAAACTTAACCCCTAATCCTTAAACCTAACCCCAAACCTCACCCCTAAACCTAAAGTTTGAAAAGTTTTGAAAAAAAACTGGTCTAATGATTTGAAGCTTGTAACCACTACTACCAAAATGAAAGTCACCAAGGTGAGAGGTGAACTCATAACCGTTGGCATAGCAGACCTAAGACACATCTGCTATGCTACCAGGGTGATGCCGATCGAGTGACAAACTACCCATTTTATCCAAACCACATCATGTGAGGCGGTACGGTCCAATAAGGTTTGGAATAAGAAGATCCATGTGTGGTTCCATAGCCACTTCCTAAAACATAATGTTCAAGTTTGATCTGATTTTTAGCTATCCCAAGTGCACTAACCAGTGTTACTGCTTGCTTTGTTCAATGCAAATACTAAATTTAGGTGTGTCAGTCGGAAACTTGCAAGTCTCAGTCTGATTTGTTTAAACCGAGTTACTGTATAGCCAAACACAAATGGGGACATTAAATATTCAAAACCAACCTAGCATCTTCCATTGTTTAAGAAAGTTGATGTTTTGCATTTTCAGACTAAATATCTTTTATAAATGAAAAAAATATTGACTGGACCACCAGTTCTGTAAGGTTAGTTGCCAGTGGTGCGAAATATAAAATCTACCAAATATGAGATAGTTAAAAAGAAATGCCAAATATCAGAGCTTTTATTTGGCGTAATCAGTTTGACAAAACCAGGTATGTCCAACTCAAATGGCTTACTGAGCCAAAAATTATGTCACTATCTTGACCAGGGCTGCACATTGAATGGCTTACTTTGATCTTAGAAAACTAAATTTAGCTTAAGCTAATGTACTGAAGGCGTTCGAATCCTAACTGCAATGGTAACTGATGTGATAAAGTAGCACTAGACCACCTCCATTAAAAATGTCAAGTTGAAGATTATTAAAATAAGGACAGGTTGTCAGGATGCAGGATAATTTTACTACAGCGAACACCTAAACTGGGCCGTACAAAACCTTTGCCTTGGCCACATGCGGCCCGCAGGCTGTGGGTTGGACATAGCTGGACAAAATTATCAAATACAAAAGGTACCTAAGAGGAAATGCCACGTATAAAAGGTTTTGCAATGTTGCATATCAAAAAACTGCCAAACATAAAGGCAAAATAGCATCAAGGAAACAAAAGCCAGCTATAAAACAGCATCTACAAAGCAATACCAATGCAATTAAATAGCTTCAAAGTGAACAAATTTCAAGGGATAAGCGCTGGTGGAACCACTGTCGCTCCCTAGAGTCACCAGACATATCACCAAGTTTCTTTGCGAGGTTGCTCAAAAAAGGGGTGGTGGACTTACCATACACACCAGTGGTTTTGATTGCGACTAGTTAAAAGTGGTAATTTTTAAGGAGGTCCATATTTTCGGCGTTTTGCAGCTTCAGTCTATTGCTGCAGTGACTGCTTGTCTGGCACTGTCTTTGTAATGGTACTGAGTCAAAGTGTCCACAACTGTTTCCTCCCATACCAGGCTTATACCTTTGTACCAAGTGCCCGAAGTCAATCCATCAGGCCTCCTCCCATCCTTGTCAAGCCTACGGGCTCCAATGTAGAAGGGACATTAATGCAGGTTAATCAATGATCTTTTAAGAATAGTATTGATGCCCGAATGCCCTTGGAAGCAGCCTGCATTTTAAGTGCAAGAGAGCCCATGCAGCCCCAGTTCGTCAAAAATTTTACTGCAGTGGCATTTTGTGACTGCATAAATTTTGCATCAGTTTGGAAGGTAATTGCAATGTGTAGCTAAGCAGGTTTCCAACGTTACATATTAGACTGCGCAGGTTTCAAACGTTACAGATGGGGAAGGGTTCTGACCAGGCAGTAGTGTGACTGTCCTGTGCAGCGAGTAGCTGACATGGACTCAAGGAATCTTATTAGTGTTTAGTAAGGTATGACAAGACACATGGCAGAGATAGGTCTTAAGCACAACGGAGGCCAAGGCCTCCATGCTGGATTGGTAATGATCCAACATTCTTTTCGGAAATACACACTGCATATTTTTTCCATGTTGGTTTTTATAATAATGCCAAATGCTTCCAGTTCCTCTTTGCACTTGAAGCACGGGGCACTACACCATAAATATATGAGTTAGGGAAATGAAAGGTAATTTTTAAGAAATCTCTTGTAGTCCAAATAGAAATAACTAGCCTAGTTTCCCATTTCTGAAAGGTGATTAATACTGTGGTTTTTACAACATGTGTTGTACTTCAGTCATACAGACTTTGTTTTTCCAAATATTTTCATCTAAATATGAACATTTTTGTTATGGCAGTGGCTACAGGTATGCCTGTGGATCTTGATATTTGAAACTTAATCAACACATTGGCTCCTGGTCTATGAATATATCGTATCCATATGATTGCGTCCCGCTTGGGTGACAAACTCAGCGTCTTATTAGAACCATGTCATGCGAGGCATATCCGTAGCCACTACCTTTTGTTATTCTAGACTTAGGCTTAGCATGGTCTATAATAAAAGCTAAATCAAGCTAAAATTGTATTTTCTGGTGGCAATTCATGTTTGAACCATAGTCGAAATTATCATAGTGGCTGTGCAAGGCAACACTATTAATTTTAAGTTTGCACAAATTCTTTGCTTTTATATTTTACCTACAAATTTATTGATCATTTTGATTTTGTGTTGACAAGTTTGTGGCAACATGCATAAGCCTATTGAGTTTTCATTGACATGTTTTAATTCAAGCTCAAGCATGACAGATGCCTTTATATTTTACAATCATAATTTGTGGTCTAAGTGTTGAACATGGCTATATTACTCTCTCTTTCTTAGCCAAACCTGCATGTAGACTTGTGAAAAACACTTGTGAGCCCCTAAAATGTGTGATTCCACTAGTGTCTTTGCAGTTTTGACGGTTTATTCAGCTAGTGTCTCAGCTGATACTTTAGCTAATTGATTGCTTGCCTAGTTTTTGTGTTTTTCTTGCAATGGTCAAGTTGTTAACACTTTGGCGTCTGGCTGGTTTTGGCGATTTTCGCAAAAAACAGCAGTTTTCGGTTGCCTTACCAACGCCCTAGCTCCTCCACTGATTGCGCTAGAGAGCTGTTTAACGGCTCAAACGGATCGGCCAGTCTAGTCCGCTCAAACGGATCGGCCAGTCTTATGCTTAAATAAGCAATTTTAATTTGTTTTTAGGTAGACCAATGCTTGGATTGAGGGTTGTGCGAGGACCATCATGGCAATGGAATGATCAAGTAATTACAATTTTCATTACAAGTGATTTTAAAGTTTTAAACATGTAATTGAGGGATGCCTCAAATCGTGGTTCTAATGTTGTTTAAGTATATATCCTTGAAATAAGTCCACACTGCTTTCAAGATCCAGGTTTTAATGGATACAGATTGTGGGCAATTCGATGCAAAGAGGTGAATCCAGGAGGAGGGCAATTGGTGCAAATCCTACCCTGATGCACTACCTGTTTTGAATTAGATGAAGATGCACATCGTTGAGCAAAAGCATACAGGTTGCTTCTCATCAAGGCAAGCTTGATACGAGCAAACACGCAGATTCCTTGGGATGTAATGCGAAATATGATAGGCGTTGTTGAGAGCAACTCGAAGGCACTTAATACCAGATTGTATGCTCTTGCAGCACAATTGGCCACTAGTTTTATTTAAATCATTGAACTTCTTTGCTCTTTACTTTCTCTGTTGATGAAAAATAAGTATTTTGCTACAACATGTTTTAATTGCCCTCCCTGAAAATGCCCAGTCGGATCAGGGCGGTGGAGCCGGAGCCAAAGCAATTTTGGATGGTTGGAGCCGGAGGCAAAAACTTTTAAATGGTGGAGCTGAAGCTAGAGCCTGAAATTTGGGTTCTGGTTTCACAGCCTTAGTTTGTGGGGCAAGCAAGATGCAGAAATAATACTATGGTTTTTAGTTTTCCATGGACCAAATAATTCTGGAACCAGAAATAGAAACTTTTAGATGGTGGATCAGAGTTAAAGCTGAACATTTGAGATGCGTAGAGCTGGAGCCCAAAATTTGAGTTCTGGCTCCCCTGCCCTGGTTTGAATACACCACCGGTTGCATGCAAGTGTTTTCTAAAGTTGGGTTACTACAAACTTTTCATGCATCACGTGTGGGAAAAAGTTTCTGAAAGCCAGTCTGTTAGGCTGGTCTATTGATGTAACTAATTTCATTACTCATGCTATGCGTGCTTCCTGAGTTTGCAGTCACCTATGTATTAATGCATTTACAAGTTGTTCATAAGTTGTGTGTATTGGTGCAAATAATGAGCTTTTCTGACTAAGTTGAACGGAAAAAAACAATGATACTGAAAAATAACTGTGCAACCAGGTTGTTCCAACAAGTGCCCTCAGTAGTTATTAGATTTCTTCCCAAATTTCAATTTATTGGCCGATTTGTAATGAAAGTTCAATGAAGACAAACTTTACATCGGTTTTAGTGTTGCTGGATGATCAACACAGTGGCACTGTTGCACCCTTTCGGGTCGGCGTTCAATCCACAATGCAACACGAACAGGATGTGTGTGAAGAAATGCATGTGTGGCACTAATGCAATAATAGAGCGATCATGTTTAATCTCTACTGATACTAAAGGTGAACAGTTGAATGTGATGACTAGCTGAAGCGAAGAGTGATACCAGTGCATGATCTCTCCTGTAAATTACTGCCACCGTGTGAANCCTTACGCACTTGCTGCTCAGGTTTTCCGATCGTAACGACACATAGATGTTTCGTCACAATTTGGTATTTGTCAGGGTTTTCTCAGATCCATAAAAACGACAGAAAAAAGGTGTTAAATCCAACTAAAACGAATATGCTTGGGTTGACATAACATCTAGGCAGATAATTTTTTTTCCGCAAAATTTTGTTGCATGACACTGGGAAGACATTCATTCATTTTAAGCGAGCCTCTCCGAAGTTGAAATACGGTGAGTAGTATGATCCATGTCTGTCGCCATGATCAGGATTTGACTTGATGCCACAAGATGCTGCTGGTGCGTTTTAATGATGGTCAACCAACTACAAATGATGGTGAAGGCCTTTACGATGCAACGTCTCTGCAAGATGCAAACATCCCTGCAAAATGCAAACATCATGGCTAGGGTTAATTGATTTAAATCACTGATTTAAATCAAGCAATAAAAATCATGATGTAAATTGAAACAACAAAAATATAAAATCATGTCATTTTTGAGCTTTGTGTGATGTCTATGACACATTTAAATAGCATTCTAATGGGTTTTCACATAGCTTATACAGTATTAGTGTAGAAGGCAAAGAGTTCTTGTGATGACACAAAACCACTTGAAGTTTCATCAATCATAGCGACTGTGAGGTCACAGATTCTATGTCATTTAACTGCAAAAATGGCATGTGGACTGAAATCACTAACCCTTGCAAATTCAAAAGTTATAACTGTCCGAATGCCATACGTTTGAAAGTGTAGACTGGCATAAAGTTAAAGTTGCATTAAATTCATCAAATATGAAGGCTGTTGACTGTAAACATGTTATAAAATATATTTTTGATTCTTGAAACAGGTATATTATTATTATAGGTTTTTAATTATGTATGTACGCCGCGAGGGTCCATGAAATTACTAAACTGGCAGTTTCAGTGTTGGTATTTCAATAAAATATTTTATTTCGTACATTGGTACTGGTGCTATGAATTTCTTTGCATTAAGGGATATTGCATAACCGCAAAAAAGTTTGAATGAAAGTTCAGCTATTTCTAGTCAGGGTTGATTGATTTTAATCATTTCATTTAAATCAGTGACAAAATCAAAAAATTCAAGCAAAAAATCACATGCAGTTTTGAAGCATTCTGTGATTTGTATGACACAATTAATTGGTATTCTAATCGATTTCACTTACTATTAAAGAAGGCGGAGACTTCTTATGACTACACAAGTTATGAAAGCAATTAAAGATTTATCAATCATAGCAACATTTGCTACAGTAAAAAATTGATGGGAAGTCTCCCACAGTGAACACTCATAAAATATTTCCCTGTCTCAAGGTGCGATCTTATAGACTCCTGTGCATTGTATAGAAATACTGCGTTTTCCTTAAGAATAGACAAAACTACTTCTGCACTCCATCTCCAAACGGGCACGGCACCATTCTTCCTTTCATGGGATCATCAGATGACCATATTAACCTACATAACACTACATTTCAATATCTTCGGTCATTTTTTCAATTATTTGGATGACGGAAGTTCGCGGCAGGTCGAAGCCTGGAAGTTGCTTCTTGCGAAAGCGGCTGGGGGCGTTATTGCCCAAGAAGTGCTGCAGCAATTCGCCGAGTGGCTGTTGGATCAACCACCCAAACTAAGACGTGGACTTTCTACTACCCACCATCATTTTATGCGTGCTGCTTTCAGCAACGCTCCACCCCCTAAAACGTGAGTGCCGTTCCCATATAACTGGACGCATAAATGAATGTCACTCATTTACAGCAACATGGTCTGCTCTTTGAAGTAGAATTGGCAGTACCTCAAGGTGAATTTACAGATGACAGACACTGAACTTTTTTCTGATGTTCTATCCTACTATAGATCTAGTAGTAATTAAATTCACTTTTAGGTGGAACAGCAACGAGGTGAGTGTTTCTGCAATTATTTAGGCTTAGGTGGAACAGTAACGAGGTGAGTGTTTCTGCAATTATTTAGGCACCGTTCACAATTGTCATTATCACGAGTGTGCAAACCGTAACCTAAGTGTTTTCGTCCTCCGTCCTGAAAGCGTTCAAGAAAAAACGTTGATTTCGAATTGTAATTCTGTAGACACAACGTATTTATATACTCGTACATGGGCATGCGACAAGTGTGAACTCTGCAGCAAAACAAATCTACAAGTTTATAGTGGCTTTTGGCAACAGTACCAGTAGTGTCATTTTATCTTGAAGTGAATGAAGCTGGAAATTGCCACATGTGTTCGAAAAATGCACGTTACAAGCTTTATTTTCAAAATAAAGGTGTAAAGACTATGCAATACAGTTGAAAACGTTTCAGAAAGAAAAGTGTGGATAGATAGGTATGGACATAAAGCGATTTTGAGCAGTATCAGTATTGAAAAGCAACAGAATACTACTAATATTTTTCAGTAAAAGTCTAGGAAAGCTTGCTGTAAAAAACAATCATTGACATAAACACGAATAAACAGAAATGAGGCACCAAAAGTGTGTAAAAATCGTACAATCTGATTGAAAAACTACTGTAAAACTAAAAAACAACGCTTCATTTTTCAATGACAAATAGAAGCTGACCAACAGAGAAATTAATAACGGACATTGGATAAATGTATAGTTGCTTTGTTGTTACTAAGTAAAGAGATGTTTCGCTAATGTTGCAGTTTCGTGAAATAAAACTTGCCCCAAAAAGCCATTGCGCTGCAACATATAATTAGTTCGGGATAAACTAACGCGTTTGCTACTTTCCCCAAAAACTTTCGTTTCCCGATTGGAATTGATATGCAATCAGCAGCAACTGTCATTTAGATTGATGTTGTTGACAGCTAATTACTGGTTGTTTTGCGCCTGCAGTAATTCTACACTATATTTTAGTGCTTCTGTTGTTTAACAAAACCTTTGAATGGAGTCTGATGTATAAACTCACGTACGCTGTGTTTGCTGTAAAGTAACGCATACTGAACTACCATGGTTCTTAAAGTTTAGAATCTGCTTGTAACTCTGCAGCTTTGATTTTAACTTTTCGGTAGTGCAGTACAATTTATTTAAAGTTTGCATGAAAAGTGATGTTCAAATCGCACACGTCAGATTTCAGGAATAAGGATACTGGAAACAACTTCTCTAAAGACAATAAATCGCCATCACAATTCGAATCTCGCACTNTAAAATATGGATGTCTTTTTTCGAATCTGCAGGAAACCTAAATTAAAGCCCGTAAAATTTGTGGATCATGTGGAGCAATGAATCCTTTTNTAACACGTATGTTGTGCAAAATTGACTCGTGGACCTAACTGTAAAAATGTTTAATGTATCGCGTGAACAAACGAGTGTTGCACGCTTTTCTAAGTGTTATTGTTCACTTCTCCTAAAAAGCCCTTATTCGTATTTTCTTGCTGACTTGATTATTTTTCTTGATCAATAAAACGAAAGGTTGGCGAGGTAAGTCTTGTTGGCTTCACCCAAAGGAAAGCGACTCAGAGGTCCTCCAAGGACCAGGTGGAGTGACTACATCTCCTACCTTGCTTGGTCCCATCTTGGCGTGGAACCAGTAGAACTATCTGAGATTGTTGTTGATCGTGAGGTATTCCCAGTCCTCCTAGGACTGCTGTCCCCGCTACCCTCCACAGATGAAAAGCGGGCATGAAAAAAATTTAAATAAAAAGTGTTCGTGGTATTGTTAAGTCCCTTTCTCCCAGTACACGGTTTGTAGGCTCGTGAAAATGTTGATTGCCAACGGCCTCCTATTTGGAAGTAACCTACGCTGTCATACTGAATACCTGTGCTCAACTCTTGAAAGTATGAATCAATATACAGTACGCAATGTGTATCAAGACGATGTAAAACTGTTTAGTGCAAGTTTTCTTTTTTTGTCTTTGAACACTGTGTCTTTGGAGTTGTCCACGCAGTACTTCTCCATTTCAATCGCGTTATTATCATAAAGAAAGCTAAGCGTAGCAAGACCTGAAATTAGGTACCATGACTTTGCTCAGTTACAATATGGCCCCAACGTGTCTTGCTGTGTTGGAGTAAAACCTGAGCGGTCCTAGCCGCAGCAGACATGGTTGTTTTCGTAAGACGAAAGCTGCAAGTGTCGATTCCCAGTACTGCGTTGTTTCATTAAAACTAGTGCAAGTTCTCATCCAAGGTCGTCGACCAAAAGTGAATGATTCTTCATAGTCTCGTATTCACACACACACCTATTCTGAAAAAATTGCGTTCATCATTATTAAAGGTGTACACGAAACTCTTTAAATGCAAGGTCACTAAATGCGTCAACTTGCCTGTAAAATGTGCAAGCACTTACTGCTTTTTACAAAAGTAAATTCGCTGAAATAACTTCTTGGCTTTTATTGCGATGGTTCATCGAGAAATCAAACGCAAGGCCTGGAGTCCTTTGAACAGCAGTGCAAGAAATACAGTTCCATAGTGTCTGCCCTGCACAAGATAAAAATATGCTGTTTGCATTGTTTTTGCAATGCAATAAATAAACTTCAGATTTGCGGTTGTCTTAGCATGCATTGTCTACCGGAACTAAGCACATCAACCCCGGCCCAGAACTTTACACACCCAGTACATGATGGTGTCATTTCAAAGTTGGTTTTAGTTTGAGATAGCTTCGTTTTTTACAGGGTGCCGAATTTTACATGTTTTTTGACAGTCAGCTGAGATTCGTAATTACCGGGAGCAGGGGTGTCCAACTCGAATTGGGAGGCGTGCCGAAATTTCCATACGATCGAGTCCTGTCGCGGCCAACGGGATAGACAATCTATCACAGTGGCCTTGGTCCCGTGCCATACTATGGGCGCTGGGCATATAATTATGCTGGCATAATAAACGAGCTTCCTTGTCGTCAAACAAAATGGCGTCAAATCAGACAGCAGCACTGCAGTACGTAACTTAGTTACTAGTTTTTGAAAGCTACGTGTGCGTGAACTTGCCAATTTTGTATATGAGGGCAAAAACGCGAATCCTTACTATTTACGCCAAATGCAAAAATTATTTGTAACCTAACCCTATAATCGCCCGCTTGCCGTTTTCGAACCTATGGCATGTCTTGTGCTGTGCACCCCTGACGTTTAGTAACGTATGCACAGTCCAATTTGTCTTCGTATATATTAGGTACACACCGTCAAAGTACCTGCGAAGAAGCTGTAATAATTATACAATTTGCGAGGCAGATTTATGACGGACTTTGTAAGGCATGCACTCACAACACATTGCAAAGGATCGATCACCCAGTGCATCGTTCAGAAACATCACTGTTTTCACCACCTAGTGTTTTTTTTAATTTGCATTGCAAAAAATCTTCATTGGCGACATATGTGAAGGCATTGGTGGTGGAAATACTAAGAGCAAGAACACCAGTTTAACTCTAGTGATTCGCAATTTATTTTATTCTAATCAAGTGGAATTAGGAGCGGGGAACAAATTTTGTAGCAGAGGATACGGGGCCTTATCTAAACCTGCGACCTACGTATGGTTGATTGATCGTGTTTTGCCATCGTTCATCATTCAAGCTAGTTACACCCTTTTTGCACAACTTTTATCGCAGATATTTTGTCAGAGCCACTGGTCATATCCGTTCGCAAAACTGTGTCCTCAAACTCCGGACACCAACCCCTTTTGCCGGTGACAGATGTTTGGAACTACGCGAAAAGGTCGGGCACCCGCTCAGTTATGAAATCTATGTCCTTGTTACTAAAAAAACAAAAATGCAGTGAAATAGTTGGGTCGGTGTATCTTGGCCTCCCCGACACCCCTATTCTGCCGGCCATGAGTGGAATCATGCGACTTGTCTATTCTTACGCAATGCTGAATCGAATGTGCTTGTCGAAAGTATGTCTGGTAGCCGCAAAAGTTTAGTGCGAACCAGTTTTGAAAATTATGAGCCTGAATGGATGTAACAGATATTTTACCCATCAAGCTTCAACCTCCATTAGACGCTTATGGGTAATCCAGATGCGATATGCATGAAAGATTGCGTAGGTGCTGTTCAATTATTTCTTTATTTTTGAAAGGTTACGTCAAGGCGTTGACTTGTCAAATAACGGTTGTCATTTCAAATGCTGAAAATGCGGACTGCCAAAATAGTCGCATTTTGCAATCTTGTAAACTTTCGACTTCTGCAGCATGACTGGTCAGATTTTAAAAGCCGAGCCTCGCTGTTTAACCGGGATAATTGTCAGCAAAATCCGACCTCACCGAGAAGTATCGAGTCTTTTTTAACTATATGCCTGAAATGCTCGTACTAGACCTGGGAGTTTTTTTCTTTATTATTTGTACATTTTGTAACTGAGTTTTAAAAAACATTTCAAGCAAATGATGACATGTGTCCAGTAATCGGTGTACCTAGGTGGTATGATCACAAAAAGGGCTACGGTCATCTTTGCTTCCATCATTCACTGTGCCCGTAACTACATGCAAGGCTGACTTGCAGCCCAGCACCGCGGACGCGCCAGTTTGTCCACACTGATTCAGTGGACACGCTCGCTGCGAACTGAATGCATCCGTTATTATGCTCTAGGTCTGCAGATACAGCGTAAGACCTTCGGCGGTTGCTTCGCGGCTGCACACGACAAAGTGGTGGATTTCTCACGGTGTTAAGCCTGTTATGTTTCATAGATAGCGTTCAAGAACAATTACTACTTCGCACAGTACGAGCACTTACGTAAGGGCGGGCAGCGCAGCAACCATTCTCGGTTATCGCAGCTGGGAAGTCCTGCATCTGCGATGTCGTCATTGGGATGTGTCCTTGTGCTCGCTGTACACAAACTTTGTCGACTGATAATTCAGCATCAAACGTGCGTTGCGTGATTGATCACCGTAAGTGTTCAAGCGTGGAACCCTTGGAGTGGCGCCGCTTTTATCTTTCAGCTGCAGACCCCAGCAACGGTGCACGAAATACCGTGTGGCGTGAAACTGGCAGAATCTACCAGCTCTGTGGAGTCCATCTGTGGTCGATGGAGTTCGTATGAATCAGTCCACAGGCAAACAAATTTCTGCTACTCACAGGCTCTATTAGGTGCTGTCAACTTCGCAATATAGCTTTGGGTATGCGCGGGTCTTTTTCTTAAGTTATCATATGCGAAACTGCTTCATCATCTGAAATGGTAATGATTCAACGTCTTTGTGAACAACTGCATTAGCCAAACCACGTTTCACACAGCTCACGTGGTATTCAATCGTCAACAAACATCTTAGTGACAAGGTGAAAAGCAATTTGACTTGCACCTTTTGAGCTTTACGGAATCGTTGCAGAAATGCGTCTATAGGAAAAAAAGAACAAAACAAGCAATATTTTGGAAATGAAAACTTTATTTGTTTCGCAAGCCTCTGTCAGGATCACAAACTTGGAAGGAAATTACTAAAATTTACAGCCATGCACGATTTAGTTCTACCAAATCTAAAGACTTGTATGAATTCAAACGGAAAATATACGGTTTGGCTCTTCCTCGGTCACGGCCTTACAGGTTATTGTACTGTAATTCACCTCAAAGTGGCGAGTGTCTCTTGGATTCCATGCAACATACGCTCAAACAGTTTTTCGCTGTCTGGCGAATGAGGTTGTGCTTAAAAGTGCAATTTTCGTTTTCTCGTTGTAGGAACGTAGGCGAAGGCTCTGCAACCGCCAAGATTTTGAACTATTCCATTATAAATAAAGGACCTCGTTTCAATATGTCTGCCAAATAACACAATTTAAAACGTTTTTTGCTTGTGTTGTAATCTTCGCGTTTATTCGTGTCAATCGATGTAGATGCAGACCGGTTACTTTTCTTGCCGACTGGCGTTTTAAAGTAGTGGTTGCAATAGTGGTCTATTACTTGAGTATGTAACTGTCATGGTGAGCCATAAACAAAAAAACAAAGTGTTGTACCCACTTGTGATACCTCAATCACAAGTTGTGTGCAGCACTTCGGTTGTTTGATGAATATAGAGCAAGGAAAGTGGCGTTTTCAAGAACGGAAGAGCGTCTGCAAGCAAAATGTTGGTTTATTCGTTGGTCGCCATGAAAGAGCATCTTGCATTACCTGTNACTTGTAAATATTATGCACAGAGACGTTTGACAGCATGTACAAANAACTTGCATTGCAGTAAGTTTCACTGATCAGTTCTGTGAATGCGTAGGTATTTAACAATAGGCGCATTGGGCATTTAATCGTCGTTCTTCTGTTAGTTGTTTTGGCCCGTTTGAGCGTTTAATATAGCCCGCATTAGAAATTTCGTTACCAAAGGTAGAACACAACATCGCGTCAAAACCAATAGCGTAGCCAGCCCAAAAGTTCGGGAGGGTCAAAAAAATTGGGGGGAACAAAATCTTATTGTAGGTGAATAACACTATTTTGTTTGGGATCCAGCCTCTCAAAGCACAAAACGGCTATGTGTTTTGAAATTTTGGGTGGACATGTCGCCTAGACCCCCTCCCTGGCTATGCCTATGGTCAAAACGAAACTCCGTGACAAGCAGACACGTAAGAGTGTGAGTCAGTAGAAGCCTCCACCGCTCCTTGACATGGTTTTCTCTCCTTATTTTCCTTTGGAAGATAAAGGTAGAACTTTAAGATACAATTAATTAATTTTTTTGCGGCGCGGCAGGCAAAATTTCACAATTCATGCGGCCCGTGATAGTAAACAGGTTTCCCACCCTTGAAAAAAAAACATCTCGTTCCTTGCATCGCATGAGCATTGTCTGGTTTACGAGCATTTGAACGGACCACAAGGTGACGCTAGCGGTCTCTTAATTGACAATGGCTTGTGTGTTCGTCTTAGCGTATTTGATCAAATAAGAGCCACTTTTGTTTCTGCGACACAACCTTGAATGCATCGCGATGACCAAGCTGCAAGCTTTTTTGTCAACAGATTGCTCGCTTTTTGAAAGCGTGTCTTACATCTGTTCGCCTGCTTTCGTTACAATATTTTTAGTTTAGCGTCAACACGCTCGAAATGCGCTAAAACTATGCCTGTTTCAAATAGGACGTTCCGTGGCCCCGCAACGCGTTGTCGTCGTAGCAGCGAGCGACTGTTACGTGTTTTTAATGTCTTTGGGAAAGTTACGTTGTTAATTAGTTAAATGAGATGTTGCTATATTACAAAAATCTTCCAGGCTTAGGCAATGACTTGTGTTATGTTGTGCAATAGTTTTCGCCAGCCTTTACCCTTACTTTAAATTTCGATTTCAATCAAGCTAAATCACCATCACTCGTGAAAACATCGGTTCTGTTGATGGTACTTGCAAGAGGTTTCAGTTCATTGTTCGCGCAGAGACCATTGATCAGCAATGAACGCTGTTGCGCTGCTAATCATTTTCGTTGTGGTGGCCAAAACAGCGCCGCTGTTTGGCGCGGAGTTGGACGCAGCGCTGTTAATGTTCGTCCGACATCTATTCAAACCAGCAATGCCGCAACGCCGCCGAAGCGAAACCGCTAATAGACGACAATGAGCTTGAAAGAAAATGACTCCCAGTAAAGTTTCCATCTCTCGTTACGTCGGGAAAGCAGCGAGAGTAGTTAGGATTTCGCTTCTGGTATTGTCTGAGTCTTACTTTTTGTATCTGAGTCAGCGCCTGAGGTACCGGCAGCTGGATTTACTGTTGTTCAAGTTTCCTAGGTACAGTAGAACTCGCCTGTATCGGCACTTTGCGGGGATTCAGAAAAAGCGCCGATATGCACGAACTGCCCGATGTAGACGAATAACCACAAGCCGCTTAAAAACCACGCGTTTGTTCACTGTTGGGGTGTGTTTTGTAATTAATAATTTTTACGCCTAATATCATATACCGTCAAATCAACAAAAAATGCAGATGAAAATAGTGTTACAAGTATTTCCTGGTTGAAGTAGACTGTGTAATGTGTTTCAAAGCTGAGCTTATTACGTCAACAGCAAAGCTTACATCTGGCAAAGATTATATTCTGGAAGTGTGCCCACCGTTTCTAGCCGCAAGTGCCGTTATAAACTAACAAAATACTTTTGAGGGGATAAAATGTGGTGCCGATATAGGCAATTTGCGCAGTTAGGCGAGGCCGATATAGAAAAAGTTTAATACGCGTGAAGCATAAGAGTTTTGTCGAGACCGCAGAAATTGTGCCGAAATAAGTCGAATTGCTGATATACGCGAAACCGATATAGGCGATGTTCGTCGTTTTAACACAAGTGCTGTCCATCTTCAACATATACAGCAGTGGGAGGTGAAGAACTGGGCGTTGTTTTCCCGGCGATTGATTTTTCAAACAACTCCTTCGACCCTAAAGCCTGAAGTTGCCGCGATGACCGAGTCCTATTTCATCGACCTTAGCAAGCGCGGACCCGTCCGCAATGCTTTTAAGCGCTATTTACGCGCAAATTACGTTCCCGTAAAATCGATGTACCATGTTTTCCCTCCAGCGGTCTATTGTGTCCTTGCTTAGCTGAGGCTGGACGTTCAAAGCAGCCAGCGAGCCTGCTCGATAGCAGCAAACGTCCTCGAAGTGCGCTATAAATGCTGCAGCGTCTGGACGATTGGGCAGTTGAATAAGCAGACGCCGAGCAAGTTAAACAAGCGTTCGCTCTGGCAGATGGTTTGTGATTGTCCAGGTTGGCTCAGCATTGCAAACGCTTATGCTAACGATCCCACTGAAGCCTTTTCTTGGAGAACTGCGTGAAAAGAATCTTTCTTCAGGCTAATTCACTGCGGTATTTTAACCAGTAATCGTCGCTTCAGATCGTATCAGGCGATGCGCCGTTGTCAGTGCGCAATCAGGTTGCTTAATGACCGGGCGCTATCAACTGAAGCGACACGCTTAGGTTGCTGAATACAGACAGGTATACTTGCTCTCCCTGAGGACCAGAGCTCACCTTAGCGTCGTTAGGTAAGATCTAATAAACGCAAATGAGACGGTGCCATATGTGAGCGTACCTTGCCTCCAACCAAACGCGCGCTTCCTTCATGCATTATAGATAGTCTTCGACGCTATGCGTGCGAATCGCGCTATTTCTGCACGTACGCCAATTGAGCAGACGTCGCTAGTTCGAAGTTGGGGTAAGCGCCGGTGAGTTCATAAATAAGTGCTCCTATTTACTTCCTATCCAGGTCTAGTGCAATTCGTTTGAGTAAGGTTGATGTTACAGAGATTGATGGGACAAATACTAAATTGTAACCGACGCGAATTGAAGGTGAGATTATTGACTTCGTAGATCGAAGTATGCATGTTTAAAAGCATATCAGAGTGCGTCAGTTACTGTAACATGGGTACGTCAGAAGGATTGAATGTTGTATTTTTCATCGGTCCGTAAGTAACTGTGCGTCTTCTGTCTTTCAAACTTCATGTGGCCTGATCTTTGCCTCCTTGTGCGTTTAATTATCATGAGTTCTTTTCTGCAGCATCTATTCGCCAGTAACACATGTGCTAGTTGTAATAGGTAAGGAGTCTGTAGGTGTTGACTGCTTTTTCGATGTTTTTGGCCTGTGCTGCTTCAGCGCTGAAGTTGCGATAATGACGAAACAGGTCAACAACCAGTTGTACAAAAATTCAAGGAAGCCCAACTGGTTGTGTCCATTTGCACGATTTTAGCCATCGTCATAAGATTGGCCCATGCAGTGGAAGCCAGCCGTTTAGCCACGGTTACAACACTCCACGAAGTAGTTTGCGGCTATAGTATTTATTGATTTGTTAACTTGGGTTCGCTATGATGTGTGTTTGAAGTATCGACGCTTCAAAGGAATTAATTCAGATTCGGTTTTTGTTGTCTCGGATCGCAATAGACGTTTGTTTGGATGAAAATAGCTCGTAATGTAATTTTCTTTATTGACCGTTTATTTTAACATGTAACCACAACTCGTGCCAAAACATTCAAGCAATGCTTATCAGCAAGCCGTTCAACCACGGACTTGCGTGTTGAATGTTAGCATGCGCTGTTGTGGCAAAACTCATTTATTTTGGCAACATCACGAGAATTTTGCTGGAAGCTCGTGCCTGTCTGTGCGAACGCCATGTGGGTGAATTCTGATGGATGTAAAATGTCGTGTTCTTCGCGCCGCAACTCAGACCCCACGTTAACAAATACCAAGTTTTCGAACCTCACTGTTAAAAGTTAACAGCGGTTTGCAGTTCAGGAAACCCAAGGGAAAATAACCGTGCTCACTAGACACAGCTTGTACAGAAACATGCTTATACTTAAAAGCGTATGCAGTTTTTCTTGCGTGAGTGATACCCACCTTGTTTCCTTTGGCAAACTTTGCTGTTCCGCCCAGGTTAAACGAGACGCAAGATGGTGTTATTTTCCGGTTCCTGTAATTAATTTTTAAGCCAGGAGAATCCCGCATTGCTGTATGCCGTTCACGGCTTTGACTTGCACTTGCTGTTATCTTCATGCAGTGCAAGTGAGGTCCACGTAATGCGAAACTCCATCCTAACCTATACGCATAGCGTTGCCGCGATTTTTGAAATTATCTGATGTCTTTTGCAAGGGGTTGAAACATTTCCAGGTGCTTTCTGCATTTGTCACAGTCTCCTCATTTGAAGCGCTGTTGGAAAAGGAGACTGCTATTCAGAAATTCAACTCAGGACATCTTCCATCTCGTTTGTTTCGCCGTAGCAAAACCGAAAATCTATGCTCGTCCACACGTCCATATTGCTCCTTTTGTGCTTTTTGGGCCGCTGTGGATGGCAGATTGTTTTGGACGGGGCTTCGCTTGCTGGTGATGCGGCTTGAACCAGGCCAGCTCGCGAAGTGTAATGGCAAGCGACTGTGATTTGTTTGTGTCAAAAATGGGGGCTTTGCCCGCAACTGACTTACCTTGCCTCTTGCAAAATTTTTAGTCACTTACGTCATGCTAAGCTTCAAGTCCAGCTCATGCAAATTCGACACTGTAGTCAACTATCATGGTGTTCAACTGTTCAGCGCACAGTGTGCGTCGCTTAGCATGTTATCGGCAGTATGTTTACAGATAAACCATAAGAATGCTTACGACGGTTTGATACTTTTAGGACAATCATTGGACCATTAGACATTTTACTCACTTTCAGTAGACCGTCGCAAGCAATAGAATGCCCGTTTCTTTGCAAGTATATTATTCACGGAAACGATACTTTGTTTAAAATAATTAGCAATTATTCCTTCCAATCAACTCGAATAGAAGTGTTAAGTATCGAGCTGCAATTCGTCTCGCAAGAAACCATGAGATGAGCGATAGTGTTTCGGCAGGTAAATCCATCAAACGAAATTCCGGTGTTCTGTATGCATCACTTGTGCTGCAGATACGCGAGTGAAGTAGTGAAGTACTGAACGCTTTTACTGTAATTGTTTCCAGGATAATGGAGAAGGTAACGTTGGCACCATCATCGATATTGGAAGAACGGGGTCAAGAAACCCAGAGAAAACGGTTTTGGTGCAGTGGGATTGCGGTACCTGCACAAACTATCGCGTCGGCAGAGAGGGAGCTTATGACCTTCTCGTACTGGACAGTGCTCCTGCTGGTACACGAATTGTCTTTCTGTCTTTTCTGTTGTAAAGCAGTTCTTACTTGAAATCAACAACCTTTTCCTCCTTCTCAGCAAAGCTTTAAGATTTTCAAATTGACCGAGAAGTTTGTTAACCTTTCGCCTTTCTTAACCGTAACCGTTTATGCCTTGATGACAATCAAATGCCAGTGCTGCAAGTTTTATCAAGACCACGTGCGCGATTGCGGCCGTAAACTGTTGGCGTTCGTGTGGATTCAATTCTATCAGCACTTGATAAAGAAATTGCCGTACGTAAGATACCAGGCCAAGGGGTTTCGTGGTCAAACTGCACATCGTACGCAGTGCTACAAATCAAAGTCAGTATCCTTACCCGAACTGGTGGAAAAACTTCGTGAAGTTACGTGTTTTGTAGAGTTCTGTTGCTTGTGATGAATACCGTTTGCTTTGCAAATTGTATAGCTGTAGCGTTATCTCAAACAAGTGCACCACACGCTTTTGTTGCGGTGAAGCTCAGCTCTGTGTTGACTGGTGATCTGTGATTCAAATATTGATTGCAGTCCTGCCACCATAGATCAGTTGCAGCGAATTTTGTTGATCTTTTCGTGGACTAGTGGCAAAACTTTCGCTTGCTGCCCAATGTTAACCACGATTTTCCATGCTACTCACCGCTTACGTAGCTTGGTCATATCAAATGAAGTTTACCTTTTATTTCTCGTACTGTGAGGATTGGAAGACTGCAAGTAACGAGTGCGAACCACTGCACGTTGTTTCACGTGACGGAACGTGACTTCCACAAATTCGCGACGTTCAAACTTTGACCTTTTGAAAATGATGTGTCTTTCTCGTTAAGGGATCCAACATCCAAACAAGCGTTGCGGGATGTGCATGACTTGTATTCGCGGCGCTCGATGGCAGTGTCTCGACTGCGTCGACTTCGACCTGTGCACCCGTTGCTACACCAGGCACGACCATGGCCACCGGTTCAAGCGGTTTAACTGCAGAAGTTCGCCGGGGTACGTTTGCGTTTGCGACGTAAGCTGCCGCATTTAGCAATATGGATATTTCAAAATGCACCCATTTGATATAATTGCACATCGAGGAGTCATTGTCAAAGCAAGTTAGCATTTTGTTGCATCTACACTGTCACCCCATTTCTTCAGAGCTTAGCGTTTAGAGGCGAACACACACACGTATCCTTTTTTTGAGTGATTTTTCTTACAGTAACGCTGTTGCATTCGCAACTTTGATCGATAGCTCCATCACTCTTCTCCATAATCCTACTCGTGGGTTTGACGTCATGTCGCTTAGCGCATTTGACGCGTGTTTTTTTTACTCAGACAAACTCTTCCGCCTCGCTCCAAGTGTCCGGCGCCTGTACAAAGCAAAGGTCTCTTTCCCGGAGCTCGGGTGGTGCGAGGCTGTCACTGGCAATGGAATGATCAGGACGGGGGAAAGGGACGTGTCGGCAGCATCGTGAAGCTCCAGTAAGGGCGGAATCCATTGAATGAAACTAAAATGATTTTAGTTTGGCATGCAGTTGCCTAATGTGAAGGTTTTGACGTTTTCAAGTTAGAGAAATCCCCGAGGGCTTGTTTCTAAAAGTCTTCCTCTCGGTGTCGCTCGACACTCGTGTGATTGCAAGTCACCTGAATGCGAACATATTCGGTTTTCGGGCATTCCCAACTAAACATTATGACTTTTATTGAGTTACACGAAATAAAAGCTAAAGCCATCTTTGTTCTGACGTTAAACGAAGTCTCGCGTTGCTTTGTGTGTATCGTTTTGTTTGTCTTCAACGTAAGGCATCAGCGGCTTAAGCTTTTCTCGTAAGGCTCGAATTGCGGAAGTTTATATTCAGTAAATGGTATTCGGTTACTTCATCGGGACAATTTAACGGTTCACGCGGTGAACTAGCGTTTGTTATTTCAACTTCTCGCAAAAGCGTTATTACTTTCACGCAACTTCTCGCAAAAATCCTTCCTGCTGCAAATCCGTGAAATGTTAAGGAAGCGAAGGTGGACACAAGCAGTTATCGGCGCGAATGAACAGCGTGGACCTTTCCCGAGTATCTCTAATAATGGTTTGATACTTGCAGAGGATGCAAGTCCCCCGACACCGAGTACAGCGTCGCTAGAGTCAAGTGGGAGAACGGTTTCGAGAACATTTATCGCGTGGGTCACGACGGCAAAGTTGATTTGCGCTACGTCGAGCCCGGAAAGGGCATGAGTTACTGTCGCGAGCATTTGCCGAAATGCGGTAAGTCGTTTCTTCCTTGTCATCAAAGCGAACACTGTTTGAAGGGCTGATGTTCTCCGTGCATTTAAGAGTTTGCGCGACTCGTCTCAAGCTGCTCGATAAAAGAAAAAGGCCGGGTATTCGTCGTATGCCGTAAGACTTGGTGTGTGAGATTAAGCCGACATGCCTCGGGTTTATCATCACTGTTAACGTTTCGAAGTGTTCGCGAAGGTTTAGACGTGACACGCAACACCCTGAAGCTTATTTTGAAGCAACGATGAACTCGAAGAACGCAATATTTTTAACTGTATATANCCGGCATAGATGCGACGGAATCACGACCATGACCGAGTGACCCGTTGCAAAGCACGAGTCCGCCACTCATACCGTAATTTCTCGTGCGGGACATTTCTGCGCAGTGTCGCATTTTATCCTGTCTTACCCGGATCTGCAGCACCACAGGTTGTTTTTGACTCCTCACATTATTTTTTCATTTGCGCGAAACAGCGATAAAGCAGTTTAAGACCGTTCGTTCCGGAGCGAATCGGGTGAATGCATCGTCTCGTATGATCGGGCTTTGAACTTAGTTTTGTCAGATTTAGAGCTGCTGCCCTGAAAATGAAAGCAACCAAAATGCTGTGCGAAAAGATACAAAGTGAAACTTCCCTTCCCTGCATTTTTCGGCGAAGCCTTGGGGTTCATGACTTAAGATTTAAATAAATCGCCCGGAACTACGTGGAAGCATTTTTAAACGAAGCGCGTGCAGTTACACTACTGAGCGTGTTTCAGTCATTTCCAGGTGAAATGCACGTTTCAGATAAATGAACCACCTTCAGTATTACAACCACTGCTACTACAGCATTTAGAGCACATTTATGTTGCGATTTTTTTTCACAAAATGTTCAAAAAGCAGCTCAAGCAGTGTATGAAAGGGGCAACGCATTTTGAAAGGACTCAAAAAGGTTTGGTCATCAATATGTTTCCTCAGGGGCAAGCCTTAACAATGGTCAGTCCGGCTCCAATAACATAAGATTTTTTATATCGATGTTGCAAAAGCCTCTCCGTCCCACACAAGCTCTACTGCCTGAGAAAATCTTAGCGGAACTCTTCTCGAATTACTGACCGATGTCACACGCCTTCTTTGTGGTTGCACATTGCGCAAGCTCTTTGTTCGGTGTCGCTTGACTTAGTGCACGGCGTAGTAAAAGCCACCCAGCTTTGCCGGTTGCAACGTCCGGCGGCGTCGAACAACGTTGTGCTGATCCCAGCGTTGCTGTGCAGGTTAATCTGATATACACGACAAACAGCAGAGTTTTAACTGCGGTGTTTCTCACGTTACACCAGTTGTTTTTTGGCAGAAACCGCGAAGACATAGCTTGTGTGCATTTGCTCTCAGCTCCTTTGAGGCGACACTGTTACAGTCCAGAAGATGGCTATTTTCACGAACAGTTTTGGCTTACGCTAAACGCTGGGAAACGAGCGGGATGTTTGATCGCTGCTTGTAATGGTCATGACGTGCCGCTGATAAGGCCGGTTTCCACGCTCCGGCATGCTCATTAATACACTGCGTGTCATAATAGAGATAAAGTGAGGACCGTCGCGCCGTAGATTTTTCTGACCCTGACCAGCTGGCTTCGACCGTCTAGGGTTGCAGCTCCGTAAACAACCTGTCTCTGAAGTGTCCATCGCGACTGAACCGTATTTCTCCTGCAACGTCGACTTCCTTTGCACCTCCTTTGTGAGTGTGTGACATATTGTTGATTTAATTCGTCGGTGACGTAAATGATTTTTTGCAAAAGAAGACCAGAGCTCCCCGCGACAACAGGCTCCTGCTTGGCGGTTCAGATTTCTTCTGCCTGGGAAAGTTGTTTGAATGCAGCTGGACCATTAAATCTGTTTCGGCCTTGTAGGAGTTCTTGTCGAAGAATAGACAAGTCTTGGGTTTGTGTCATATGCTCGGCTTAAGCGCGTTTTTGCGACTTCCCGCTTCCATTAACAGACTTACTCATCGGCGGCCACTGTTTTTCTTGACTTGTTCGATTGACCGGGATTAGCATAGTGAAAACTGTCGCGCGAATACACAGACTTAATCCCATCACTTCCTTGGTGCATCGACAAGCAGCTTGCCAGCCGCCAATCGCCCCATTACCGTAGCCGGACAGTGACGTGAAAGGCTTTTGTTGCGCAACTGGCGCGTCTTTATCGCCGATCAATCACAGCGTTAATCTATTTACGAGTGAACTTGCTTCTGAAAATTTCCGTCTTGAAAGCTTTCATGCGTTTTGCGAAGGAACACCCTGGAAAGTCTTCGTCGCTATTGGAAAAAGTTTGCCTTCGTAGATATGTATATACTAAGTAACACCACACTAAGGACGTTGTTTGGTTTGTGGTGGTGAACTGATCACGCACAAAACTTATTACATTGTCCTGCAAGTCGTGATTTATTCTTAAAACCTGCGTTTCAGCCGAATTGCAGTCGTTACCAGCTTGGCAGTCGTGTTACGAAGAAAACGCAAGCCCGTCGAAACTAGATTCTGCGAAAGATCTTTATCTTACTCGTCTTGAAATCGATTTATCTGCTAACGATTAACCGGAGCAGCGTCTTTTGAACGATTCCGATAATCCCATCTGGCTTACGCGCCATGTTTGTTGCCTTCAGATGTACAATGTACATAAACCCAAGGAAACTGTTCCTACCCGCCGCTTTTGAAGTACACCTTGTTTTAAACATTGAAAGGTTTCACTAAAAGGAAGCACTGCGTCGTGGTCCTCGGATTCTCGGGCGTTGTGTCAAAATTGTTTGCATTTGCATCCTTCGTAGAAAGCGATTTCCGCTCTTGCGCGTAAGATCAAGCTCAGTTCGTCGAATATTTCAGATTGCCATGAAACCTTTATTTCTAGGGAGGTCAGAACGCGATTGCCGATCGTATTAACCGTTTGGTTTGTGTAAACGGCCATCTATATAAACATTAGTGCAGAGACGATGCCCGGCCTTGGTTTCTCGCGAAGAAGAAATCTTGTTGTCGGTGTCCACGGCCAGATCAAATCTCGTTCATCATCTAGATTGCCACCTGGCCAGAGTATTAATCAAAAATAGACTTGCGCAGTGTTGTCGAACGCAGCCATGATTGCTTTCGCTGCTACACAAGCGTGTCGTGTCGTGACTGAGTCGACGTGTGGAAATGAGTGTTATTTTCAAATGCGGTTTTGTTCGCAAATCACGTCGCTTACGAACTTGGTTCGAGTAAAATTTTGGTGATGGTCGTGATGTGGAAATTGGGTGCAATTTGGCTTCGGGCAAAATTTTCGAGTATGTGGTGGCGAGTTGCTATTGAAACGCGTTTGTGATTGGCTGTTGCGTTTGGTTTTCAAGACGCTTAAAGGCGCGTTTCTTACAAATCAGTTACATTCTCGACCAGATTATGCCAAGGTCTTGCTGGGTTGTCGGCAATAGGCTTGGTGCACGTGGGCAACAACTATCGCTTCAACGACTGAAATTGTGGCTTTCGGCGACTTTTGAAGAATTCGACAAACGTCGTTTTTGATTTATCTTTGTTTTTATTGCAAATTGGAGAAAAAGATCAGAAACCACGTATGGAACAAAATTACAACTTGTTCCAGAACAGAGACATTGAAACCCACACACCGACCTTCCTGTCTCGCAGGATATCGTTACTGATTTTGGACTTCAAAGGCGGCACGGGTGGAATGGCAAACAATAAATCATCACCCCACAAAGCAGCTAATTTCTTTGTTTGCATGAAGAACACCGATTGTCAGTGAAACGTTTCGTGTCTTATTCAATTTTTAAGCAATATTTGAGACATTAAGTAAGCGTTTCCGTCAAAAGCATTGTAACGATCCGCATGTGCATTATGCAAGGGTCTCGTTTACGAAAACAAATTGATTCACGCGCAATCTGTTTTTTTGGTCATAGACCGAAATGTTTTTGAAATGAGCCAAAAGAATTGAGACATTTCGGTCAGAATGTCTAAAAATATAGAACACTGCTACGGCAAGTTTTGATACAACTGTGAGACAAATGACCGAAATGTCTCGGTGACTAAAATGAATCAGCAAAAAATGACCGAAATGTCTCAGCGAAAAAAAAAACAGCGCGCAATATGGTGTCCAGCAGAAAAAAGACGTCCACCAGCAAAACCTTCATTTTTTTAATCCCTCACAGGAAAGGTTCTGTCGCTTCGTTTAAAACAGAGGTGACGAACCTATTTGCTATCGCGGGCCACTTTGTCAGTTGCCGCTGAGTGAGCGGGCCGCACAACTTTAGTCATTCTATGAAACCTGTTAAAAACGAAAACAAAATTGTTCATCGCATCGCAAAGATTAAAAGCGGTTCAAAGAAAGTTCAAGACTGCTGGTCTCGCCTGAATGCTTCGCGGGCCGCATGTTCGTCTGGTTTAAAACGTTAAACAGCTTTCCACTACTGCGTTTGTCTTCCTGCCGATTAAAGTTGCCGGCAATAGAGAACCACTACATTTTTAAAAACGTCCATCCTGCAACCAATAGTTTTAAGCATCATGCAACCAATAGTTTTGAGGTTTGCTCAGTGTCTATCGCAGCAAAAACGCACTTCACCGTCATGTTTAAATTTAAGATCAATTTATGGTTCCGCTGCAGGCTCACCGTCGCCCGTGACCGGCCAGTTCGCCGTTGGAGACAAAGTGCGTGTGACCCTCGCCGAGGACGTGTTGAAGCCGATGCAGAAAGAACATGGCGGCTGGAATCCTAAAATGTCATCCGTGAGTTGAATTATTGATGCGCAAGCTTGGCAGGAGCTCGTTAATATGAGAGGCATNTGCAGCCGATGCTTCANGACAAATAATTCCAGCGTAACATCTGTCTGACTCCTTGCGTGCTGCAATAATTTAAATCCGTTAAATTGTGAAACACTTCGGTTTCCGGTTCAACGTCTCACTTGTTTGCCAAAGTAAGACTAACACCTTCGTTCAAGACATTTTTTGCACGTAATCTGCACTTGCTCCGTAAAGCGAGTGTGGGCGTGAACTTTGTCTTCCGTTGATGAAACCTCAAACGTGCCTTTTCTGTAATCGTTCTCGCAGCTGATTGGCAAAATCGGTCACGTGCATCGCATTACAACCAGCAATGACGTCCGCGTGCAATACGACCCGGATGTTCTCGGTGGGTCCAAGGAAAACTGCCGGTGGACCTTCAACCCTGGGGCTCTGGAGAAAGGTGAGTTCGTTTGTGCAGTACTGTCTTGTTCCATAGTGCAAACTTAGCTGTCAGTTAGGCTTCAGAGTCACAAAAAGAGCAAAAAATTGTCTGAGGCGTGTCACAAGGGATTAGCTCTTCTCGACATGAAAAACCTGTCAGACTTTGTCTTGCGGAGGTCTTGTTTCAGTTGCTGCAATCAGGTAGGCCGCAAAAGCTGCATGTGGTTTTCCGAAATCCGCTCGTCGGAATTTCATCCGAGCAACACGGTAATTCGTTCATGCTGCATCTGCGTCAATGCAGGTGGGAGGAAGGGCCGAAATTCTTTGCACAAAACCAAAACAAGCCATCATCGAAACTGTGCTCCCGTCACTCGTTGCGCTTTTTGCAACAATGCTGATCCTGGGGTTCGAGGCTCTTTTGCTTTGTCCTTCGGTTGTTTGCGTCTCGCATGCTATCAAAAAACAATAATGCTGTAAAATGTGCGTATTTTTGTGTTAAAAGAACTCAGTCTGCGTCCTTGCGTTGTGATTGCTTTGTGTGGCTATTTGCTTCCACACGAGAAACCCAAGGGCATACTGACATGTTATTCGCCGCTTTCTCCCTTCCACCTTGAACGCGACACGACAGCGTTTTGCTTGATCAGACCACTTACCTTGCGGTTGAGACTAACGAGACGAGCTCGTCTTGATTTTTCCAGTTTCTGACGCGACGATCAAATCCACAGCCGTACAGTCGACCCCGAGAGACGACTCGCTGGTAAGTGGCTGGTTTAAAGTGACTTTCAGCAGATTAAAGAAATGAAATGACGTTCGAAAACGATCGACTGGTGTGCGTGCGCGTTGCCATAGCAACATTCGTTTTCATTACTGTAAATTAAGGACTTAACGTTCTTGTTGCTCACCGTGGCACTTATCAAGAAACTTGCTAGATACTTGTGACTTATGTCGTGAACTTGCAAAAGCTACGTTGTGTTTGATCTTGTTTGACAATTAGGAACAAGATAACAAGATTGTTTTGGCGTATTAAATTTCTTGACTAGACCACAGTCTATCAGAACGGTTGTTACGCCTGAGATATCCGCGTAGATCTGGCATCTTCAAGTTCGTAGTTGCTTTGGGTGGACTACGTTGAATCCGATCATCATCGTGCCTCGCGGTCACTTTGGTTTGAAAAGCTTGAGATAGCAGATATTGTGGTTTCTCTATTTCGAGCTAAAGGTTTTAGTGGTCAGGCACTAATTAAGCCGAAGTAAGATTTTGCTGGAGCGCGTGGCACGTTGCGACAGCGCTGAAACTTGCAATTAAAGAAATATTTTAACTTCTCGTCCAGCAATTACTGTTTCTGCTTTAATCTTTGAAGGTCGGTTCTGACCTTGAACGCCATTAAAAGCGATGCTTGCGAAAATTTCGACTTGCGCGCAAAATACAACAGGAAAATAACATCACACCGTTTCATGCGCGAAGTGCGGTCGCCGCGGCTCCATTCCTTGTCAGGGAGGACGAAGTGCTGGTTGAGCTTCTGGTTCAGCTTTGCGTCGCCTTGCAATAGTTGTGCTTCCCGAGTTCACTGCTTTGTGGTTTTGTTCTATGCTCTTGTCGTTTGGTTTGTTCGGTGTTCCCTTATGTTTGTGTGCGTGCGTGTGTGTGTGAGTGTGTGTGTGTGAGTGTGTGTGCGTGTGTACGCGCGCTACTCTGCGACGTAACGATGCCGCTGCTGTATCACCGACAGCCGATGTAAATGACCGGACGGGCCAAAATTGAAGTTTGATGAAATAGGGCGTGTTCGCTGCGCAAACGATACGGTCGAGTGCCTTGAGGAGGCGCAACTCTTTCGGTAGCTCGTAAAGTGGTGACGCATAAAATTGGTTCCCGCGGTTTCCATATTCAAAATTTGACGACCGCCACGCGCAAGGTCAACGTAATGTACCTGCGCAGTGCATCCCAGATTTGATTGATAACATCCGTTATTTCCGTTTATCTTCCTAGCGTTATCAGACATGAAGGTCAAAGAGTTACAAACATCCGTAAATTTGTCGAAGGTTATCAGAAACATTTCGTTGACGGTTGATCGTTTGATGTTTTACTGGCCACTTTTTGGAATCAAACTGGGAATTGTGTGATTGGAAAAGTACGTCCGAATTCAGATATTCGGGTTAGTATAATAGAAACATCACAGCGTACATTGGCACCGGCAAACGTTTTTCATCAAAGGCACAGTTCGCCGACCTGACGGCTTTGCAGCTCATTCATACTTGAAAGAAAGTACTGTTTGGTTTTTCTATGCATCCAAATACACTTTTTATGTTATTTACCGTATAATTCCATTCAAAATAGCAAGCAGCATTTCAAACCCAATTCAGTTTTTTTTCATGCAAATTGTTGTCAAAAAAGCTCCACTTTTTGTGAGCTCGTAAGTTCTAATGTTAAAGGCAGATTGTGAATCGTAAAGCACGACCATAACTCAGCCTTACCACGAACAACGGCGTTGGGCCTGATCAGTAAAATTTTTGTGATACTTGTCACACGACCAATATTTTCTAACGATTTAGATAACAATAGTGGCGATATTGTTTTCCTGCAAGGTTTTATCATCTTCAATGTGAGCACGTGGCCTTTTAATTGCGCTCAGTCCCTGAGTTGTTAGTCCTTTTGACGAAATGTGTTTCATCACTTGTTACACAAAGATAGGATGACAAAAGACTGCGCGTGAACAATGAGCTGAACGAGGCTGTAATTTCGGAAGCAACAAAAGCTGAGCAGGAACTCAAAATCGTGTCAACGTAATCGAGTGAACAGTATCAATACAAAAGCAGCTTGGGAATGCAAATATAATTACTTTTGGAAAAGAGTAAAAGTGTTTCGGACAAAAAAAGCTGTAAAATGAACAATTGTTTGTAAGTTGTAAACTCTGCAGTTGGCAGAGCTCGTGATGGAGATGCTGCCGTTCGCATGTTGCAGCACAAAAGCCTTCGACAGTGGAGCGTCATCGATGAGAGCTCTTCGCTGGCGCAGTTTTGTTGCGAACAAAATGCCGAACAAACGAGTTCTGCTGCAGAGCATCATACAAGCTGTTTTCCTTAAATGAAAAGATGACAGTGAAGCTTGACAATATTGACTCGTGTTAATGCTTCCTCAACCTCACCAGCTGTTTGAAATGGCATGCACTTTGTACCCGATCTTTGTCACCAAAAGACCAGTGTCCCCACTAATTTTAGACCCTTTGTATGCGCAACAAAACGCAGCTCTTCAGGCACTCCTAAAAACTTGTGAGCATTATTTGCTACGACGCTGGTTGGCCGACAGGTGCTATAAGAAGGAAATTTCACCGAAATCCTTGTAATAAATCCAACATGGGTGAGGTTGGCTATGGCCTCGCACGCACATTCAGTCACTTCCAGAACTTGTCTAATTGTCATTACTAGGGCAACCAATTTTTTACGTAAAAGCTTAAAATTTTGACTTTGTAATGACTTTATAATGACCTATCAATTTCCTGCGTTCGCAGTCGAAACGCGGTATGGTATACAAAGCATATATTAGAAATCAACTGATGGGTTCAAAACC
>JGI24158J21664_10000674_pt1 | contig 33435 bp, 21 predicted proteins | sample Ectturendosymbi3_FD_21664 | JGI IMG/M metagenome (IMG submission 21664)
GCAGTTCTATTGCTATGCACTGAAGATGATAACAGTTGTTATCGAAACGTTTGCAAGATGTCAGTTGTATCGTTTGCTTTGGCCGTAGTATTTATTATATACCAAGCTAATTCTGTTTCGATAACACACCAAAAAACAAACAGTAACAAGTTTTTACAGCACCACTCAAACTTGTGCTAGCAACTCGCAAAGCATATTTCGGTTGAAGCTGGCCATTCGCAGCTTCGCTATAAGTTTTGCCACAGAGGGATTGAGTCAAAATAGGGAATGACTGTCACTCACCACAGCGCAATGGAAGGCAACACCTCTTTAATGGATTTTTATTGCCAACACTTCAGAAATTTTACAATGCGGTCACCTTCTTTACTCGCCACCACTTCAGGCGTTGAAGAAAGGCAGCAGTTGCATTGTGCATATTCATTTTTTAAATGAATTTGTGGCAACTTTTGTTTGATGAGAAGTTTAATATTTTGTGTATATCATACAAACTGGTAACTGTAAAATATGATAGAAATATACCAAATTTTATATATGCCAAACAAAAAATATTTGTATCAAGGAGGCTTCAAAATATACCAAGTTACTGATGTTTGGTATATAAATATGCATCGTCGGCTTAGGCTATCGGAGAAAAACAACTCAACGCTACGACACAGCAGTTCATAACTGCAAAATATCAGGCTGCGCGTTAAAACAGGGGAGTGAAACACTCATCACTACGTCAGAGCAATCTACAACTGCAAAATCAGGCTGCGCTAAGGTCTTCTCAAATACGGGCAGTTGAGCATTGAAGGTGTGCGGCTAGACTAGCTGGCGCACACCCTGGTTTGCACGATCGAATTTCGCTAAACTACACCAGAATAGAGACTGCGGATAAACTACGCAGGAAAATTTTTGTTTTTTGTGATGTGTAGAAGTCCACAGGCCCGAAATCCCCCCTAGAAACATTTTCGCCCCCACAGGAAAAATGTGTTGGACGTGTTTTGAAACTATTAGACATAGTTTAAAAAATTTGTCCCCCTCTTAGAAAACTCTTGGCCCCCCTGGTGTCCCAAGCTGGTTACGGGCCTGGAGTCCAGCAAACGTTTAGTTTTCCTTTTTCAAGCTCTGTTTGAGCTCGTGCAACAGTTCTATCATGCTACAGAAATTGCTAATGTAGCCATTGCGGTCAGCGTTTGCGCTGATCAGCCTTAGCAGACAAAATAAAGACAATTGTTTCGGATAAAGTGTAGTATCGCGGAACACAATCTTAAACATGCGTAGTGGATGGAGGGTCTGCAAAAAGTGGTGAGGTGGTTTCTGGACGCAGACGATAGTCCGAATTCCCACTAAAACATAATTATTACTTTTTGGTCCATTTACAATGTGTCCTTGAAATTTGCATGCATATTTATTCCGTGGTATTTGCCTTAAGTCGGCAAAAAGTATGTGAAGACAATTAATCTCCTTTGCGCAGGTAATAAAGTTTTGTAAATATCATGCTCAAGGGGGTATTAACCCCAAACACCCCCCGTTGCATACGCCCTTGCTATTGCGCATTAAACTTCGTTTGCTTTTGGGAGTTTCACGTGCGTGACTTGCTGTGTGACAGGTTAACGATGCGATGGGCAGTTACTTGCCATGGATATACTTCGTCTCCCTCATCATCATTGGCTCTTTCTTTGTAATGAACCTCATTCTCGGAGTATTGAGCGGGTAATTTTGTTTTGACAAATCTTGAGATAGAACAGTCAAGTGTGTCTGAACCAAAGTCTCAGTTATTGCACTTGTTTTTATACGAGCAATTGCTTTTGTTGCGTTACGCGGTTCACTATTGTTAGTTTTCTGCACATCGTGTAAGGGGGCTACTTTTGTTCCGTCGAAAAATAAGAATTCGACCCGGATAACCAAGGGTTTAAGGTGCGCAACACTACGGTGGTAGCTTACGCCGCTGTTTAGAACATTGTTTGGGTTACGGTACCCAATGTTTTTGATGATCGTAAGCCGTATTTTCTTACAGCCTTGTCTTGCTTGAGTTGAGGGTCACAGCGATGGTTTTGTTAAATGGCACTGCAGCAAATTGTCTCGCCTGTCCTATAGAGGTTGACCACTACCTAACGAAAGTTTTCGCTTGTCATAAATATTTGCCAGCTGCATACTATCTTCAACTCATATGCTAAATTCATTTTAAAAAACGTCATGGTAATGGCAATAATGTGCCCCGCTGTTTGCGGAGGAATTATTCGCAGTGGCAGCGATAAGCGATATCAACTTTCCCCTAACGTTTTCTGAGCAGACGATGTTCGCTTGCAGGGAATTCTCAAAAGAAAGGGAGAAAGCAAACGCCCGAGGTGAGTTCCAGAAAATTCGCGAAAAGCATCAGTTTGATGAGGATTTAAAAGGCTACCGTGAGTGGATCACTCAAGCCGAAGATATGGACCCCATGAATGAAGAGGGCAGCGGCGACGAAAAACGTGAGTGTGACAACTGGCCATGTGGAAAACCAGCTTGATGAAAAAAAGGCGACTGTACTAGCGTAAAACCGCTGAAGAGTTGTATGCTTTGGACACGTTATACCCCTTAACAAAGCTGATATTTTCTGGAAAACGTGATGTGCTTGGCAGGGACGTCGGAGAACGGGGGCATGACTGGGCATTGCCCTTCCAAAAGGAGGGCAACGGGGCGGAGGTGCCTTTTCATAAAAGCATCATCGGTAACTTCATGGTTTATCAAGAACGACTTGAAACAAATTTATTGCAGCTATTCGCGCACCCATACAATTCAAAATGGTGTTCTATAATTTATGTTATTATTTTTACGGTCAACAGTGTTGATGAACAGAAACAAACATAATTAGTACCGTTTTTTTTGTTTTTTTTATACATTTCCATTGCCCCCAACTCTTACTGCCCCCGTGCCCTACCGCTGCTCCGGCGTCGTTGTGCCTTGGTTCCTTGATAAGTCATCCGGCTGGTTAGAACCTGCCAGCCATGTAAAACTTCGCTATGCTTTTACTTGGTTTAGTCGAAAGGTTCAAGGTTGCACAGGTTTTAGAAGCTCACATATTTCTTTCAAATCACGTTTGGCCATTCTAGATTTTTCTTCCTGTAGCTACTGTCGCCGCAAAATTATCTAGACTGAGATTGCGGTAATTCCTGCGCTGTGAATAACCTATACCTCAAGCACGCAGTTAGTTCAAAGTTGGGAAATCAAGTGATCCTTACTTGCCCAAGCGTCCCCAAAGCAACAAGGGTGTTGCCAGCGCAATCGTGTTTTTTTACGAAGTCTAATTTAAGCTAAAATCACCACTGTTAGCTATTCAGATTCGGAATGTTTTCTGCTTTGACGCCCATAGCAACACCAGACCGTGATTGATAACATTTTGAAAGGCATTGAGTGCATTCTTGGTACTTTCTGCCTATTCTAAGTGGAAACTGTGAATCATGAAGAAATATGGCGTTGACAAATTTGTAAACCATTACCGGAATTGGTGGTTGACATGCTGTCCATTTGTTTCTTGAATGAAAGATGAATATATGCAGCGAGATCACTGAAACACATTTGCATCAGGATTGAAAAACTTGTCCCTTACAGTTAATAGGGTTTGTCTGTAATGCAGTGCATCAGTATCGAGGTTCTCATTAAAAATTCAGGTATGTGAAAAACCTAGTACGGCACCTTTTTACATCAGATTTAAGTTAGACCTTTGCTTTCAAGTTGTTGCAGTATTTCATCGCCACGTTAATTACCTGAGATCTGCCCGGTGTGCAGTAAGAAATTCACTCGGCGTTTCCTTATTTTATAAGACGAAGCCTTTAACACTAAACATGCATTCGAAACCACTGGGTCCGGTAACGTGTTCAAATCTCTTTTGAGTCGCATATGCCGGTTTGTATATTGTCTTTCTGGGTTAATGCAAGTTATATTTTTCACTGGCTTAAATTACCCAAACATCAAGCACCTGAGTGGATCATCGCTTTCACAAAAAATTCGGTGAAGATTTTGCTCACACTGTAGCCTGTGTATAGATTAGAACTGAATGCCTCACATATTTTGTAACGACTGTAAATTTACTGCGCGCCATTACAGTTTCGAACATCCTGTTGAGTCCGTAAAAATTTGTGTACGCAGCCACGCTGACGTCTTAAATGCGTGTCTGATCCTTGTTGGCAAAGAACCGTCTGTTAAGCTTCTTACTATGACGCCCTGTTTTTTTTATTTCAGGCGCATCTATTTTCGACGCGATTGAGCTTGGCAATGAGGACGGCCAAGGCAACGAGACCTGGCTTCAGCGACAAAGGTCCGCACCGTACTTTTCATAAAAAAACAGCAATACTCAATTTTTTTCATTTGCGAATGCTGCAAACCTTTGGCTATGTTTGAAACACGTTTCATTGCTTTTTTTGAGAAGTCTCATGTCATTTTCGCTTCGCTGTCACATACGAATATGAAAGAGCGTTTTGAAATATCTATTTGCATGGACCAAACGGCTTTGAAACCGGATGGTTGCTTTACACTGGTCACTAGTTTAACTTTCGGAGGGATATTTGAGCACAGAGTACAGCGTTTCGCAAAGGTATTTTGAAAAAAACAACGAAGAAGCCACAATTGAGATCATGTCGGACGTTTGCAAAACAACATTATTAACTGCTTTCTAGTAAGCACAATTCAGTAAATTACTCGCGAAATGCTAAACCGCGAAGTTATGGCCCTCAAGTAGAAGTTGCATTTCTGGAGAGAAAAACAATTTTTGCTACGAATGCGACGAACGAAGTTTTAGTTGCCGCCTTGATTCACACAAAGTAATCGCTGTGGTTCGGAAAAGAGAAAGCGATGCGGTTGTCTGATCACGCCCGAACAAACACTGTTTTTGTCTATGTTTAGTTGTAGAAAATGGCCGTTGTTACGTGACCTGGCACAGCAGAGTGAGACTCTGAAACGCAGATTGTAAAAAAAGTATGAATTAAATCAAGTAGCAAGGGCGCAGCTTCGTAAAAAAAACGGGCTAATTCTAATATTTTTAGCGTTGCTTGTGACAGAAAATGAGGCGCTCGGAGTATTCCTGAAAATGACTTTGTTTTTGCTTTTCTGATGACAACGGTTGTACTGAGACTTGTGTAAATAAGTTGGAAAAGAGAAGATGCAACTTTATTTCTGTAACACCATTTTGTCTCCAGGAAATTCCAAACCTCCGCACTGAAAATGTATGCGGCTGCTTTACTGTGACCTTAGCAATGTAATTGCTAATGGACTTAAAGCCAATTTTTGTATTTAACTACGCAAATAAGTTTGAAAGGCGTTGATAAAGCTGTCCAGTGCAGACTTTCCAGAGCAGACGCAAGTGCAAATATACGTCACGTTAAAACTCAAGCATCTGGCGCGTACTTTATTAGTGGGGAGCTTTGTTTTCTGGCTTTTGTTGCTGCAAACTGAATTGCAGATTGCTTTCGGTTCTGCGCCCATTTCAAACAAGACGTCATTTTTATATGCCTGACGGGACCAACCGAATACAGCCCATTTGTTGGTTTCTTAGTGTCGTATGTGAACACAAGGGAGGGATTGGTTGACCACCCTCAGATTCAAAATTTTTTAAATTGGATGATTTTTCATGCCTTAAAAAGGTTTGCCAAGTACTGGTTTGAAAATCTGGTGCCGGCTTGGCATTTTAGATGCGATGATGCTTGCTTTGGCACGGAATTGAAATCTTTGTTGTTGCGCACCTGGCCACATCCTGCTCATTCTGTCAAGTTCACGTTTGTGCATTTACATAATTGGTGCCATGCTTGCACATAGCGTTTGTGTTACGTGTGTTTGCACTACCCTTTCTCGTTAGAAATGCGCTTGCGATGCGATCTATGCATCTTGCTCATTATCGCGCAAACGAAGGTTTTAACAGTAAAATACAATGACCATGAGTAACAAGTGCCTCGGCATAAAACGGTTTCCTAAAAATTTGATGCGTATTTTTCGGGGACAATTCACTTTCATAATAAATAGCGCAACATATAAAGGCTGTTATAAAGCTTCAGTTTAAATTTAAACCCATACTACCCGCCACTCCATCCAAACTAAGGCATTGCCGTACGCCAGTACAAAGACATGTTTTTGCACAGCGCATCTTTGGCTTGTCGCTCACTTTCTGCATTTTTTATGTATTCATTCGTTGCCATCATCGTTCACCTTTTCGACGCCGTCTGATGTGCCTGCTGCATTGTCTTTCTGCATGACGTCACGCTCGAGCAGAAGAAAGCTTACCAAGTCATGCTACAGGTGAGATTGACGGCGATCGATCCGATTAATCAAAGAGTATGACAGAATATTCGGCGTGAAACGTGGAAGTCATTTTCACTGACTGGCCTGGAAAGTCACGTACCTGCCGGTGTCGTTTGAAGTTGGCAAAGGCTTGAAATCAATGCACTGTTCCCACCGTTGACGTATTGCCGAATGTTACGAGAAAGCACCATTTGGAAAAAAGGCGAGAAATGCTGCAAGGGTTTGCGAAAATTTAGATTACACGGCTTCTTGAACATTTACAGCATGTACTGTACTGGGGCATATCGTGGTGCACTTCATAGCGCTGCTGTGCCAGTCAAGACTCAAGTATCCTTATGAGGTCAGCAACGCAATACTAATACCGCGGGGAAGCGATTGACGATTGACCAATGCCCTCGTAATGATTAAAACAATCGATTCACGCCGTTATGCTTAAGCGGTTTGAGCTATGCACAGAAAAGGTGCCCTAAAAAGTGGCAACTAGACTGCGGGAAAATTAAAATATTGAAAGTTTTCATGTTGAAGGACTTTGTACATGTCTAAAGGGTTGCTCTAAAACAAATGAAATGCTTGTTTAAGTCCTCCCCAGGTCCTATCTTCTGGTGGAACTTGTGTTCTTCTTCGAACTTTGATTGCAATCGCGACCAGTGCGGTCTTTTGATACAAACTACCCATTTATGTTAAGAATCATTCGTAAATAATCTTACGAGCAAATCATGTCTTGTCTAACATTTAACTCCGGAAAGGTTTAAGAGTTGTTCGGAACGTGACGCGAATTAGTAAATTTTAGCATTTCATTTCAAACGCCTTACCACTTGAACCTGTAACCTGACAATTAACCAAACCTTGAACGACAGTTCAATTTTATTATGTAGCTTGATTATTGTCCTGGCGTCAGAATCCTAAAGAAACATGTCAGGTGTACCTAATGCACAAGATTGTTAGCAGGATTGCTACTTTGATTCAGTTTGCGAGATTCGCCTCTCTGCGTTCGTCTACGAGTATATTTCACGTTCGGTTCTCTTTGATTATTAATCCTGTGTAGAACTTACATTGCTTCATTTTCTGTATGGAGCGTTGTAGCATTGCTGTACATTAGTCGGCTGCAAGTACTGAACTCTCACCTTTGCTTAGGCCAGTTCGCTGCACACATATTTCATTTTACCTGCAGGCAGTACAGAAAGTTTTGTCCAGTCACTTTGCGGCATCAGCAGGGCCAGCCCACGCGGCGATATTTCCATTACAAGTGTTTTGCGACTTACGAGATTAATTTCAAAATGTTATAGGCCAACTGGAAATGTCACTTTGATAGTAAAGTCTAGGAATTAATTGTATCACAAAAACTCAGCGCACAGTTTTGTGCGTTTTTTTCCGATGACCAATGAAGAGTGATCAACAATGCTTATTTGATCGTAACTTTCGAGCTCCGTGTTTGCAATTAACCTCTTGTGCCCAGGCCCGTAGCCAGGGTTTGAGTCTTGGAGGGGCAAAATGCATTTTTAGGGGGCACGATTTTTGTTTTTATTATATTTTAAAACAAAATTTTCTGGGAACAAGAAAATTTGGAGGGGCACTGCCCCAGAATTCCCCCCCGTGGCTACGGGCCTGCTTGTGCCTGTATGTTTTATTAGTATTGCCGCATTTTTGAATCTCTTTTTTGTGATAATGGCAAAATTCACCTAATGTTTTTAGTCAACAATGGAAAAAGTGGAACCGTAAGACAAGACGACGCGTTCGATCCGTCGTGAAATCCCAAGCTTTCTACTGGTTGGTCATCATTCTTGTCTTCCTCAACACCCTTTCGCTGGCAACCGAACATTATGAGCAACCCGACTGGCTTACGCACGTTCAAGGTTTGTATTGCTTGTGTTTCAGCACTAAAACTCTTTGAGGGTTTGTATTGGAATGTAAAGTTTTCCTTTTTGGTATGTCAAATTGCTGATAGTCATCGCTCAAAATTTTTGTGACAGCATGAATCGAGATATTGACCGATCCAGTGATGTAGACCAGGGGTAAAAACTTCTTTATGTTTTTTTCGATAGCTGTGAAAACATTTTTCTTCGAATTTTTTAGTTTTGTTTTTTAACGGTCAATAATTTTCGGTGCGTTAGGTCTTCGAGTGCCCTTTCGGACACCAGACTGCTGGAGGCCAAGACTCGTCTTTGCATACATTCCAATTGCTCTTTGTGAAATGGCTATTGACTTACAGCAAATTTTGTAGCGCTGTAGCAGCCACGTCAGTGATTTGACTGCCACGAATACGCAGGTTTTGTGTTTCTGCAATCTTTTTTGCAAAACTTAACAAGGAACGGTCCACAAAAAGTTTTCTGACCGGGGTTGCGAAAAGCTCTTTAAATTTAAATGTTTTTAACTCGCGCGAAGTCTTTGTCTTCCTGATTAGCTGCCGTGCTGCGACGAAAGCAGCAATGTATCTGACCTTTGCTGACGCATGCACCTAATCAGCCTATATTATGCTTGTATGGACTCGACTGATCCTTCGTTTCAACTACGTCATTAAACTGTGCTATGCGGCGAAAGCCATACGCTGCCAGTACTTCAGTCACGATAGCTAAGTCATAATGTAAAAGGGAAATACACAATTACCCGGTCGCGATATGATCTTCTCACACTTTTTACTGGATCTCGCATCCAATCTTTCTTTAAAAATGTCTGACTGCAACGAACATAAGTAATTTGGCGAAACATAGAAAATGTTTTCCTGGAGATTTTTTGACAGTGCTTCTTGCACTCAGGTCTTCTGAACAGAGTTCTTCTGAGTTTCTTCACGCTGGAAATGTTGCTGAAGATCTACGCGCTTGGCACGCAGGGCTACTTCGTGTCGCTCTTCAACAGATTCGATTGCTTTGTTGTGTGTGGGGGAATAATCGAGCTTGTTCTCACGAACGCCAAGGTACGGTTTTATTGCCCGGTGATCTGTAAGCAGCACGTCCATGCACTAACCCTTGTATCTTTCACCTCTTCTCTGAAAACAATGCGGATTTCCAGCAAGTAATGACTGAAAGTGCACAACTGCTTGCCTGATGTCGGTAACGACTAAATTCTGACGTGCTAAAGCGAAACCTGCAGCCGAGGCAAAGCCGTAACAGATGTTGCCAATCGCAGAGTTATTTTGTATGTTGAATCGTTGCGACGGAAAAACAAATCTAGCTTATGTCGAGAGAATGTTGTGTAAATTTACATAATCAGGCCATCGACTTTCCATGTTTGACTGAGTATACAACGCGCATCTGCAGTGGTGTTTAATCTTGTTTGGAAAAACCGTGTTGTACACCGATTACCATTGATTGAAAAACTGCTTCCGTTTAACGTCGGTGCGTGTATCACATGTAGCTACTTTGATTACGCATTTAGATTATGGAACCCCTTGGGATTTCAGTGCTACGATGTGTTCGCCTGCTGCGACTCTTCAAAATGACAAGGTAAACCTTTCCTCTAATGTTTGTCTTGTATCTTTCAAGGGACAAGCACGGGCAGTAATGGTCAAGGTAGCGGAAACCTTTTCAAGTTAAAGAGAGCAGAAATTTTTCGGGGGAAATCAAGTGGAAGGTAGTTGTAGCCAGACATGAAAATCAACTAAATCTGCACAAAAAAGGGGAAAATGATGAAACAGTTACGCGGGTTTTCAATTCAGATTATGGACGAGATTGTAGAAAAAATGTTGTTAAATTGATGTACTCAGTGATTGTAAAAGCGTATTTCAATATACACTGTCTTTATTAATATTATGCAAAATCGTGGTGAGTCTGCCGATTAACCCTACTTCTAGAAAGCATAGATGTCCAGTCTTTTGAGATGTAGAGTTGTCTACTGTTTTTAACGGAGTTTTCAGTTAAGTTCAATCACTCAGGTACTGGACGTCGCTGCGAAACCTGGTAGAATCGCTGCTGAACTCGATACGTTCTATTGCCGGGCTGTTGCTCCTCCTGTTTCTCTTCATTCTTATTTTCTCCCTCCTCGGCATGCAGCTCCTCGGAGGCCGCTTCAACTCGATCGTTGAAGGCGACACCACAATCAGATCAAACTTTGACACAATTCTTGCAGCGCTTCTGACCGTGTTCCAAGTAAGTGGACGGCAAATGACGAAGATTGCGAAATGTCTACACATGCAGACTTGCCAATAGAAAGGTTGTCCTGGCTATGCCGCGAATAGTCGCGAATCACAAAAACAATTCATTTTTGGTATGATTGTGTGCGGACAAATGAGGGAAGTTGCCTACATCGGAGCTGTCGTCTCCTGGACTTACGTTAGTGGCACTTGACCTTTGAACCTTATACCGAATCGATCTATTAAGAATGCACCAAAATTGTGGCGTTGAAACTTCCAATGAAAATGGAAGTTTCGAACAGGATAACTAACACAAATCGGCTGAAATTTTGGCGCTGTTACCCACGTGACGAATAATGAAAAAGCAAGTAATCCCACTAACATTCCCTTAAATTTCATCTGGATTTTGACGTTGCCTCCGGTACAGCGGAAAGATTTACGAAATCCCAATTTCACCATTATTGTTTTGCATTTGCCTTTTTTGTGGATACATTGCCACATTTGGTTCCTCAACATGCGGTACCTTACACCCCGACGGCAAATCACAGAGATTGTGCTGGTGAAGTTCAAATTATTTCAGAATTCTCCAGTCAGCTTTGGGGCTGATGCGCGTTGAAAATTTTTTTTCGTTGTGAAGCAGATCTTTACGGCTAGCCTGCTGTCATTTTTACACAGCAATCAGCAGTAACCGCCATGAGCACATTGTTTTGGCTGGATCAGAATTCATAGCAAAACAGGCGTCCGCAATGTCGAAAGTATAATTTTTTCAGGTTCTCACAGGTGAAGACTGGAACGTAGTGATGTACGACGGGGTCCTGGCCTACGGCGGGCCAAAGAGTCCCGGCTTGCTCATCTCTATTTACTTCATAATTCTTTTTGTCTGGGGCAACTACATACTGCTCAATGTATTCTTGGCCATCGCCGTCGACAACTTGGCAGATGCGCAAAGTCTGGACGTCGCCGAGAAAGAGAAACAGGAAGAAAAGAAGAGAAAGAAAACGCTTCGATTGAAAAAACTTCGGTAAGTTACGGGCGATAGGTTATTCCCTTATTTTGGGAAAATGCAAGCTGCTCAGGGCTCATGCTCATGTAAACTACGATCGTAAGATCGTTTAATGACCCGGAGAAACCAAGGAAATCTCACGTATGTGCGCTATATCTTTAACAAAATATTGGACGTGGAAAAAAATCAAGTAAAATTGATCGAGGAGACTGTGGCAAACTTTATTGTGCATGATTTTTGTTGGCCAGTGACTCACTGAGTATCATGACTACCTGGTTTGGCATGGAGAGAATGTTATCTAAACTTGTATTGGACACGACTATAATAAAAGAGAATCCGCGAAAATCGCTTCATTAGCACCGGGCGATACGAGAGAAAACTCAAGCGCATTTTTCAAACCTTCGTATGTACTTAATTGCAAGAATTGCGTAATACTTTGCGCTCGTGTCGATGTTTAAATATCGTTTTTCCACCAGCTGGCAGTCCATAGTTTACCAGTGGGAGGTGAAAGCGGTGGAGGTTAACACATTAGAAATGTCTATCACGTCTTCCGCTCAATAACTACACAATCAACACGAAAATATGCGATAACGAGCACAGCTCTAAGCCAAATTTAAAATAACAGTATTTTGGTTCTTATGCTCTCACTCTTTGGCTGCAGATAAAGCCTTAAGTGCTGTAGGAAAAAATTCTGTCTCCAAAAATAAAATCTTTAACTAGAGACATTGTTCTTTGAGTGTAGCGGAGCGAACTTAAAGATATCCGATTGCCCGTTTCTTGAGAAAAGATTATTTTCTCGCTATTTTTTGCGGTTTTGTAATTTTTTCAAGTAAGTGGGCACTGGGCAGTGTTGTATTTACGGTGAGAAAATAGTCACTTGTCTCGGCACCCCCTTTTCAAAAATTCCATGCCCCCCTTTCTTAAATTGTCAATTAAGTTTTGTGCTTATTAATGCATGTAGGATTTCCTGCCAATTCTGCTTCATAGCAATGCTTCAAATTCATTCAGGTTTGAATGTGTTATCACCAGTGTATTACATTTTACAAGGTACAACTCTACAATAGATTTGCAAGTAGTATCGCTGATGTGTTTATCTGGCTCGACTTTTTGAACATCGAAGCATTACGTTCTTCAGCAGAGCGTTTCTGCACCTGCACCACTACTGACCATCCCTCGCAGGAAGCATAAATAGTAGGACTGTTGAGCTGCCGCAAAGCTGCTTGTTATCGAATCGCTGATGGTTGTCGATTTTATGATCACTGATTCACTGTGCAGTAGAGGGACTGCATTCAAGCACGATCACTTGTTGACGTCAGTTCAGCATCATCGCTGGCTGGCGACAGTTGTCGATCGCGTGTTTCTCGCTCTGATTGACTGTGTTTCACTGTTGAGTCAGGCCGACATCTCTAATTATTATTGCACTCGAAGATTTATAACCTCGTAATCCACAGGGTGACGCCCGACCTGTCTGAAACGAACAAAAGGAATCCTTTTTCAAACAGCATTATCATTCCCACCCCACTATGGGCAGTGTGCTACCTCTTGCTCTCCTAGTTGTGATTTATGTGAATGATTGCAATTAGTGCTGTGGAAATTAAATTCCAGGACAAGGTGGCTCAATACTGACTTCTTTTATTGAACAGTTTGCGACAACCTATTTTTTGCGAAACACTTTTGCCTTACTTTCCTTCAAAAATAAATTGTTGTCGAAACAACCTCACCATTACGTACAAGACTTGCTGATCTAAATCCATCTTGGATAAAAGCATTTTAGTCTGTTATATGATTCGCTTCATCATGTCTGTCAAACTAATGTGAGTTTGCTGGTAAGCGGTTTATTTTGTTAGTTTAAAAAAAATCGTATTCTGCTCAATATTCGAACGGAGAAGCTGGTCTTTCTCCATTAAAAACTCTGACATGCAGCAGTGCTCAAAGGTCAAGGAATAGAAAGTGTCGAAAACGTAAGTTGCATGACGTGCAAACTTCCAATTGACTGTGGTCAGTCACGAATACTGGAAAATCCACAGAGGGTCGCTGTGGTATATGCTTGGCGTTTTTTCACAGTTAATGTGTCGTTCTCAACATCTTAGTTATGTTCGTTTCTTTGAAGTTTGAGAATACTTAAAAGAAATGAATAGCATTAGCGAACTTTTCGTTGCATTGTCGCAATACTAAGTGAGCGTTACCAACACTTTGAGTGACCACAAACGTATGCCTTTCTTTAAGTCTAAATCTGTTGGACAATAAGGCATGTAGTGAGCCTACGCAATTTTATGTGCATCCTGAGGTGCTTCACTTGGCCGTGTCCAGCATGGTTGCTGGATGAAAAATTTACAAAATCTATGCGTTTATTGATCAATGTCGGATTGTGATTTCCTTATACAACGTGGTGTGCTCGTTTTTTTCTTAATTTGTTCTATCTCAATCTAAACTGATTGTATCGAATCGGCTCCTCCCGTTAAATTCAAAGGACCGCCTCGGGAAACATCCACTTGATTAAAATTAGGCGTCAGCTGCACATAATGCTTGTGGAACTTTTGCTTGTCAAACCAAACCGATCAACAAGCAGGAAGAGAACAAGATTGACCTGCCTAAGTACCAGCATTAATAAAAATTATACGCACTTTGTGCTGGAGGCAAGCCTGGTTGTTATCAGACATTTGTCGTGTCTGTGGTTACAGTTTCGTCGCTCATGCAATTGAAATACGTGCTTCGAATCATTAAGGGTTCGATCAAGGTGGTTTCAGCCTCATCGCTGTTTCATCTGAGGCTTGTAGTGGACGGTCTTTGCTGACATGGGTCCACAACCTTATACTGTAATTTGAAACCTGTCTCACAGTCATCGAAATCTTGACCTCCAATCTTCAAAGCCTGTCTCTTGCAATTGTAAAATCGATTGAACGGCCAAATGTTCCACTGCACTTTCCTAAGAGCCATCTCAACAAATTGCCTGTCAGTCGTTCGGTAAAGTTGGCCTGTTTTTAATTGGTCGCAAGCAGATAGGGCAAGCGCCAATACACTCTTCACAATGAAACGCATTTCTACACTTTTCAGTGATTAACAATGCACACTTTTCAATAAGTAACAAAAACCACCAATTTTCGCACATAATCGTCAAAGCAGTGGTCAAATTTGCGTTTCAAGTGCTTTTCAAAGCCACCGGCGAACTTGAATCTTGGTTTCAGTGCTGTTAAGACCTGTTGTCGAGTATATTCACGTAACACGCTTCTTTCAGCGAACTGTGGTTGCCAAACTTGTTACTTTTCATGTCGTCAAATTCATCACCGCTGAAGCAATGCAATCGTGCCATAAATAGTGTGTTGAGCCAAGGGGATCGCTAGCTAGGTACGCAGGTCAGTTCACAATGTACACACGTAACTCATGGCTAGCTTTGAAACTGTTTTATACTGTTTGCTAATAAAATTGTTGAAAATGCGCAGTGCGGCCTGATGGACGTATTTGCACATTCAGCAGGCCGAACGTTTGGGGGGAAGGCAAATATTTTGGCTTTAAACGAGCAACAATATTTTGTTTGGAACACCACCTCTCAAAAGCACAAAATGACATAATATCCTATAAATTTTGGGGTGGCATGGACCCCTTTCCCCCCTGGCTACGACTATGTCTTGTGGACTGTTCACTAAAATATTTATTTTCATGGCTGACTTTTGACCCTAGCTGAGTTTCTCCAACTGCGGTATGCAAACTTTGCGGGCTCCAAAGCAATGACTTTGTGTAACCTCTCAGTAACGATCTACTACTTGCGAGCTTCTAGGCTACTTAAATAATAAATAGAAAACGTTTGCTTTACCAGGAACTAGCGCTTGTAACTTCACTGGTCTAGTAAAGATGACAGCTGCAATGAAATGCTATTGCAGGGGCCCGAACCACAGTTCAAAAATTTCGAGAAACACCTCACACTAGAGTGTGTAGTTCTTCTGTTCATCCAAGCGTGCTTTTCGCTCTTCAACGTGAGTCTGATCAACAACCAACAATTTAGATCGAACGAAAGAGTTGTTATTGGTTAAAGCGAAATTATGTGGTTATGTAGCAACAAAAATGCGTTTTCATGCAGAAAATTGTTTAAAAAGAAAGAAACGATAAGTACGGAAGTGGGCGATCCGGCTGTTGAGAACGGAGATGATCCTGCAAGATGTTTCAGCAATGCAGACGAGGCTATTGCTCTGCAGAATTTGGGTTCTACCGAACAAGCCCAACCATCAAACGACATAAGGTTAGTTTTGATTTCGTGTTTGTCAGAAATCGTTTTCATTTTCACAGTTATTTGGCGTGGAGCCCAACGATGTTCACAGTTGCAGTAGATGTGCATTGACTCACAAAAGGTTGAGGAAACTCAAAACCGAAAAATCAAGTTTTTGAAGGATCTTTGCGCTAAAACAGTCTGTGTTGCTTTTACAAAAAGCCAAGATAGCACAGATATATTCAAAATGACAAAAGTGCGAATGCTGTTCAAAGTTTTGAAACTCTGACGCATCTTTCACAGACGTTTAGTCAAAATAGACGAGCATCAAGTCACGTTTCGGAATGGCTTGCTGTTACTTTTGCATAGAAGCCGGAACTTGATCGAAAGTTGTTTACTCTGCAGAATCGAAATAACAGAAGCGTCAGAAACCAACTCGGACCGTCATCTTCCGGACCAAAGCGATGACGAGAATCCGCCTGACGTTCCCGTCGGGCCTCGACCGCGTCGCTTGTCCCAACTCAACTTGAAGAACGACCACGCTCCCATGCCTCGCGCGTCATCCTTCTTTGTTTTCGCGCCAACCAACCCGTGAGTGATACACCTGCCCTGATTTTCGGATCTTTCTTTCACACGTATTTGCTTTCGCAGCAACGTCAACTCACGTTGCAGCGCAAGTTGCACTCCCCAACGTGGTGGTGCTTGAATTTCGAGAGAGAGGGTTTTGATATGTCGATCCAATTCAGTGTGCTGCTACTGATCAAAGGGTCCCATTTTCCTTTGCCTGCACATGTTTTGCTTTTAGCGTTGCATGTTAAATGAATTAGGCAAAGACGCAACAGGCGTTTTTTGTTGCAGGTTCCGCGTTTGGTGTTACAAGGTGATCACCAACAGTATATTCATGAATGGCATCCTGGCGTGTATCATGCTGAGCAGTGTTGCGCTTGCTTGCGAGGACCCGATCAACACCAGGTCGAAAATGAACGAGGTTTTGAAGTACGTTTTCACTGATTGATAATAAAAAGGTTATCATGAATTCTGTAGATCAGGGGTTTTCAACCGGGGGGAAAATTTACCCCTGATGTAAAATTTACGTATCCTGGGAGTAAATTTAATGATGTTGTACATTTTTCTACAGCGCTAGTTAGGAAACAAAAAACAGGGGGTAAATTTTATGTTAGGAAGCTGGCAAGGGGTAAACGGGAGAAAAAAGGTTGAGAACCCCTGCTGTAGATGTTTGTTTTGAACTAATGTCTTCAGTGAAACGCCTCCTTTGTTGAAAAAAAGGAGCAAAAATTTTGAAGTCTGTCGGTTGAATGTTATGCCAATTTTAAGAATTCTTTTTTTCCCGCAACTGTACAAGCATCACCGGAAGATCCTCTCAAAGCGTGAGACAGCGCAAAAAATATGTTAGCAATGCTTGTATCGTATTTGTGTTTCAATTCCGGCTTCGTTTGTTGCGCGTAGGCGTTGGCAGAACTTATTTTCAGTAAAGGTTGAATTTTTGTCTGACTTTGTTCGGCATTGTCGATTTCCTTATCCCCCTTCAAGTGCCCTGCTTTTTCAACCCTGAGCACCCCTTACGGGTCGTGCCGTATCTATTGGCCAAGCGCTTGTAACCAATTAAGTTGTTTTCGCACAGATACTTTGATTTTGTATTCACTGGAATCTTTGCTGTCGAGATCTTGCTGAAGATGGTCGCGTACGGAGTGCTTTTGCACAAGGGATCGTTTTGTCGCAACTCGTTTAACTTGCTCGATTTGTTGGTGGTTGCTGTTTCAGTGATATCTATGGTCGGCAAGTAGGTATTTGCAGTATCGCGCGTTTTCGAGTTGGGCAAAAGTGAAAATTGCCTACTATGTGTGAAAAGCCGCGAGGCATTTTATTGTTGCTAGTGTAAACAATAAAAAATTATTTCGTGATAATTAGAGAGGTTGGTAAGTGAGTTTATTGAAAAGGAAAATTCTTAGGAAAGGCATCGTTTTTTTATATTTTGTCACATACTGGTCTTACATCTAACAATGACCAGTGCTTTCAGTTCATTTCTTAAAAAGAAACGGGGGCACCACTCAAATGATTCACAAACTACAAAAATCTCCGGACGCTGACAGGTAATTCCCATAACAAAGTTCAGGAATTCCCCTTTAAGAGTCCAAGATCTTTAGGCGTAATTTCAAGAATGGTACACACATAACACAAAAAATGGATCATGTGTAACTTATTGCCCAAAGCAAAAAATCGTTGGTTTGGTCATCGGATAAACGAGCTTGTTGAAACCTGCTTGCACACCCGAAAACTAAGCCGGCCCCCTCTTGACCATCTCGGATCATCGAATCTTTACGTACTGTTCCATAAGGCGTGATTCTGCAATGTAAGCCACTTGACCGTCTGGGGTCATCGAAATCGTGGCGTCACGCTCGATAAGGCCCCATTAGAACAGTGACGAAACAAATTGTAACGGCATCGCGTCTACACGTCTACCGCCGGCTGTTGATGTATCACTCAGTANCCACTCAAGTTTGCCAACTGCAGCTTACTTCCTAACAGCGAGCCTCTTCTACGAAGTGCATGCAAACGGTTTCGCTCACCAACTTTAGCTTTCTGTTCTCACTGCATCCCAAGGCATCTTGTTAAATTTACATTGCGTTCTATTCATTCATTTTCATACCCGTTTTTTCTCTGGGGAAGGTCGCGGGGTAGCATCCCTAGAAGGACTCGGAAGACCTTGCGGTTTTCAGCAATTTCTGATAGTTCTTCTGGCTCCACACCAAGACGGGACCAAGCAAAGTCGGAGACATAATCTTGTTTCATGGCTACCACGAAATGCGAACGTGAAAAATAACAAAGCCACTTTCCATTACTAAGACACAACGAACAACGCTTCTGCGCTGCCTTTGATGTTGATTGCAAGTTTCAAAGTAATCCCACGCTGAGCATCACACATTTAGGGTAAATCTTTACGTGCTACTGTTGGAACCGAGAACAAATATCCCAAAGCTTGGGGGTAATATCACCGAACTGCAGCGTTTGGTTTCTTATACAGGTTTAACTTCGTAGAAAGTCTTCTCATGGTGTGCTTTTCGGTTCATGTTTTTCTGTTTGCCGTCGCAGCTCCGAAAGTTTCTCTGTCGTCAAGATCCTCCGTGTCCTGAGAGTTTTGCGGCCCTTGCGCGCAATCAACCGTGCGAAAGGACTCAAACACGTGGTTCAGTGTGTTATCGTCGCCATCAGTAAGTTTTTTTCGCTATTAATGTTTTCATAGTGGAGAACGTAATGCAGAATTACCAACCATCGTAGGCGGCCAGATTCAACGGCTGCGTGAAACGGATTTAGCCTTTCCATTTTTAATTTCCGAACTTTGACCGCAAATAAACCGTTTTCCGATTGGCTCCGGCTTCGTTTACGTGCTGGTCTGACACTAAGCTTTTAGGGTTTGGACGTAGCAGTAAGAAATCGACTAGACTACCGGAGCCCCGGCAAAAACATCTGTTCCACAATCCCTAGTCTGGCGTGTCGGACCAGGCTTAACGGATTTTCGTTGAACGGAATCGGATAAACCTTTTTTCATTTATTTTAACATGCACATCCTCGAATGTCTTACGTCTAGCGTTCCTCTGAATTATGAAAAAGCTTTTTCTGTGAAGCGCACGAAAGCAACCGCTCGCTCGCTTGCGGTGCGCTGCAATTCGCCAAGCGGCCTTCTCGCAGACGTGCTGCTGCTTCTGCGCAGGTACGATCGGGAACATCATCATCATCACAACTTTGCTGCAGTTCATGTTCGCCTGCATCGGTGTGCAGTTGTTCAAAGGACGACTCTATTACTGCACGGACGAGTCCAAGTCTACTCCGGAGGAGTGCAAGTAAGACCAACTAATCACCGCCTATCACCAATGTTACGGCTTAGGCCCCTAGTCCAAACGTCGGTTACACTGTTCGGTTGACAGAGTTCAAAGAGACAACACCTTAAAACAACTTCACACGTTTCTTTAAATTTCCCGGGGGTCGTTGCAAGAAGTATGTATCGTCCCTGCAGAGTAAGCCACGCCGATTTATTAATTCTCAGAGAAATTGCAAACGTTGAATTGTCAGGATTATTCTTTTTTGACAAAACCTGAAAATACCTTCTTAAAATCAGACTGTGGAGAAAGACATAAGGTTAGCACAATATGATGCAAAACTTTCCTAACAGCATGCATGCAAATTCTTGTAAACAACAACACGCTTTGCCGGCATCACTGTCTTCAGGATGAGACTGTACTTTCTAGTAGATTGCATGCTATGGTACGAATTTTTACAGCATTTCGAAATCATTCATGTCAGCTTAGTTATCGTTTAAAAATGAGTAGATTGCGTTTGTGCACTTAACAAACGAGATTTATTGTCAAGCTTTGTTTTTAACGTATTTGAATGGCAACGACCAGTGTCCCCTTGGGGTCAACTAAAATTTAATCGGACGTGGCACACGAAATGTTTAATTTTTCCATTATATCTACTAATACTGCGATTCATTTACGTTCAGTCAAACCTAGGTAAATCGCAGTAATAGTAGATATAATGAATGTGTCTATTTTGAATAAATGTGGCCATTTTAAATGTATTCACGCAAAGCGAACTTTTTCGTCATTTCGTATTTCTAATTCTAACGTAGAAAGCGTTGATTAGAAATTTTGAATTGGCCATGTCGTAGTCGCAAACTTCGTCGCAATAGAAAATTTAGTGGGTGGCCAAGTGACTGCTCACTCTAGGGTTGCAGTGGGTGGAATGCTGGCGCTCGACCATGCGTCCAGTGAAGTTCTGAGCTTTGCTGAAAAAATACTGCAGCAGACATTCATTGCATCTGTGCCTTTGTTGAAACCACTGATCTAAAGCTGAAGCGTTCCAGTGTCTCATTTTTTACTTTCGAAAAAGTTTATCGAAGGACTCTGCGTGAATGCCGACCCCTGCCTGCAAAACCAAGTTGGAATTTTGTTTCATTTAGAGGAACCTTCTACTTTTGGCCTCAAGGCAACAAAGGGGCACCGGATGTTCAAGAGCGCGAATGGAAAAACAGTGACTTCAACTACGACAATGTACTGAATGGCATGCTGACTGTGTTCGTGGTAGCCACGTTTGAAGGCTGGCCTGGGTACGTATTTTGTGTGGCTAAAAATGTGAGAGCTTGTCATTGAGAGCAAACATTTGGTGTACAAACCAGTATAAAGCGTAAAGTTCGACACAGAAAACCGACCAAGTTCAAAGCCGATCGAATTCCAAACGGAAAAATTTAAACCTGACCATTTTNAAAGCAGGCACGTTTCACGGATACTTTTTTACATAACGAAACAGTTTCCTNCCAGACTACACCGTCACTGATCAAATCCCAACAGTCTTGTTTTATTAGCTCCCAACAAGCCGATAGAGCTGTGCAGCTATAATCAACTTGTTTTTTGAGCAAAGCAAGTACGCACCAACCTCAAGCGAGCTTTTGCGCAGCTCTAAATCTTTGACAAAGGGGGCTATTGTGTGGTCCGATGTGAACGTTGTCTGTTTTAAACTACAGCCTTACTGTGAACGTGGTCCATTTTAAACATGGTCCGCGATGAGCTGCAGTGATTTTAACGTGAAAATGTTTGCACCAGTTCGTTTCAAGAAGTAACCGACTGCATGCTGCGTGTGACTTGACATTTAGCCCGGCCCACCATGTGCGGTGGTTTCTGGCGTATAACAGCATATGAGCCTCNTTGTTTTTATAACAATTGTGTTGCGAACTTAATACGAAAGCAAATTCCTAGAGAAAAAGGTTGAAATTACCTTAAAATCAAGTNNCCCAACAGCGCTCTGTGACGCGTTTTCGTTGTAGCGATTTATCTGATACTTCTGTCGTAGACTTCTGTACAAGTCGATTGACTCGTGGAAAGAGGGAACAGGTCCGAGATATAACGCGCGACAGGGCGTGGCTCTCTTTTATTTCGTCTACATCATTGTCATCGCCTTCTTTATGATGAACATCTTCGTCGGCTTCGTTATTGTCACTTTCCAAGACCAAGGTGAACAGGAATATAAGAACTGCGAGCTGGACAAAAACCAAGTGAGCGCGAAAAGCATTTGTTCTTACATCCGCAATCGTGTTTGTGATAAAAACGGTCTGGAAATGTGATGCGCAAATTAGATATGGTTTGAAGCAAAGCAAACCGTATTGTTGCAGAGATTGCTCACACTGCAAAAAGGGCATTCTGTTTCTGTTGTTTGACAGGATCGTTGAGCTATACAGGAAGGCATTTGTTGGTATTTTGTAACTGTAACGTAGTCAACCGCATGTTGAAATTTGCATTCTACAAATACGGCGCTTTTCAAGCACTTGCCTGTTTTTGAAGTGTAGTTATTTTCTGTGTTTATTCTCATTATAAAGAATTGTCTGTCATACACGTACACTCTATAAACTTCTAGTTAAGGCTGCTATGGTATGTGAGGCCTTACCATTACAGCGTATCACAAAATCAATGCTCCAAATTGATCTTCGCTATTGTTAACTTTCCCCGGAGTGTTTTTGCAACTGACACAAAAAAATTGAGCGATTAAACAGAACCACGTGGGTGCTTGTTTCGCAATCAGTTCACGCAGCACGAAAATCTGTTTGTTTGGACAGTCAGATTGGCGGCTGGCAAGCAGGGCCTACGAGAAGGGGATACAAGAGTCACATCGGAACCGGGCGCGGGAAGTACTGGGGCCCGGGAGGATGAAAGTACTCACGCTACGTCTTTTTCTAATCAAATCCAAAATTGCTAGTGCAAGCCAGTAGTCCGCACAATTCATCTAATTCTAAATCTTAGCATGGTTCCTGTTTTATCTACATTCCCATCACTACACAAACAAGCTATATGTTTCGACGACGCTCCCCCAAGCTAGGGGTCCCGGTATCGGTCTGCGTACCCTCTGGCAAACTTTCAGAGACCCTGCTGGCAAGTCGCAACTGCCGGATTTTCTCAGGGATACATGCATCCGTCGAGTGCTATTCATTGCATTGACCGACGCTTGGCATTTAGATCAGCCGCAAACTGTTCAGAATCGATATTGCTGTCTAACTTAGGAATTGTTCATAACTGCAATGTCTTGCTCAACAGCGCCAGTGCGTGGAGTACGCTTTGAAAGCGAAGCCCGTCCGCCGCTACATTCCGAAGAATCCGTGGCAGTACCAAGCATGGTTTGTCGTCAACTCGGTCTACTTCGAGTACTTCATGCTTGCGTTAATTCTCCTCAATACAGTTTGCTTAGCAATACAAGTAAGTGGCGTGGTTGAGTGAGTGTCACTTTTACCTGCCATGGATTATGACCAGGTTTTGAATAATTGCAGTGGAGCGCCCAAGTGTAAACGCAAACACCTGAAAATTTTGTGTTTGCTTGTAGATCGCTGGCTATGCCAACGAAAGAAGCTTGCTGCTTCACACTGCTGCATCGTTAGCATGTTGCGCAGCAGCGGCAAGAATCAGTCACAAGAAAAGCTCATTCGTCTCTTTCTCTTGTAGTAGCTTTGCCTTGGGGCAAAACTTCACAACACTCAATATATGTTTTTCGTGTGACGAAAAGTTGAATAGAAATGAAAGTCGTGGCACCTGCCATAACTTTATGAGAAGATGTTGTGATCATGAAAATTTGCAGATGTATGCAAGGTCAGCATTTGAAACCAAGCACATTCATGCTCAGAATGTGCAAGCACTACAAAGTTTAGTCGCAAAAGATGAATATGTAAAATCCCCGCGTTGATAACTGTGGATTAAAGCACTCAGTGAGATTTTCAAGGCGGTTACGCTCTGCTGTGCATCTGAGTTTTGTCTTCCGAGAGCAAAAGATCACACGCTACAGACTGGATGTAAACCCAAAATCTTGAAAACTTTATGCGTGCACTTGTAGGTTTTCATTATTTTGGCGTTGTGTTTATTATGTGTTTTTTATCAGCATCATGAACAACCAGAAGCTTTAACTCAAGGCCTAAATTACATGAACTACGTTTTCACTGCCTTGTTTACGATGGAGATGATAGTCAAATTGATTGCATTCAAGGTCCGGGTAAGTAATTTCAGTTTTCTTTCTTTTCGTTTCTCTTCTTTTCGCTTTTTTACACGCAAGAGATATTGGCACAGTATGCTCGAGTGAATACAACAACATTAAATATCTTGCCTTGATGCGCAAAACATTTGCGACAAAAAAAATGAATAACACTGATTTTCATTCGATGGCTTGTGTTAAACAGAAGAACATAGAGATATGAAAACTCCTTGAATTATGAATAAAACCCACATCGTGTGGTTGGGTTAAGGTCAACCTATGGGGCAAGGCACGGCCAGATTTTACGATTATTATTCGTTAAACCTTGCTTGTGACAGTTGGCGACTTTTGCTACTATACATTTGCAATGCCAGTCATATGCTCCATGCGGAGAAACAGTAGTGGCAACGCCAGAATTCCTAACTTTCTACGACTAATAAATCTGTTAAAGCAGGGTTTCTCAACCTGTGGGCCACAGAAGAATTTTTGACGGGCCAGGCCTTGTATTATTGCAGTTGAGTACGCTTTGCAAGATGACTCTCGAAAACGACGGCTCTTATTGTCATGAAAACGAAGTCTAGAAGCAGGCTTAATGTGGAATATGACTTAATCCGTGCGCTACCATGTATTGAGCCTCGAATGTCTTTGTTTTCTAATAACAAACAGGCTCAGTCTTCGACTAATTTTAGCGCACGTTGTGTTACCAAATGTTGTTTTTATTTTTGCTCTATGCATGTGCAACAGTTGTCGCATTGGAGAAGTTGCGCAGTCGGCGGGCCATGGACCCTCTGTTTGTTTAATTAATCGGGCCACATGCTTGAAAAGGTTGAGAACCCCTGTTTTAAAGAGACACGCAAACGTACCGTAATTATATTTAAAGTCTTGTCGACGCACCGACGCAGATACGAAAACTTGATATCAGTTCAGTTTGTTCTTCTGCCATTGTAAATCGATACGGAGGAGCATGGGCTCAGCCAGCAAGTGACCTGGGTTTACTTTACCCTTAATCAGCCATGATTCAAATTGCAGAAAAGACTGCTTCTTCGGGTTGAAAAGTTTACTCACATTCGTCCACGCTTCTGTATTTTTCAGAGTAACTTCATTTAGTTGAAGCTTCCTCCACCGACGACTGGTTGTGCCCATGCTTCGCTTCAGACCCGTAGCCAGGTTTTTGAGGTTTGGGGGGTAAAATACAATTTAGAGGGGAAAGATTTTTTTATTATGTGCTTAAACCAAACGTTTCTGGGCACAACACACTTCGGGGGCACAAAAAATATTTGGGGGCAATGCCCCCCGTGGCTACGGGCCTGCTTCGTTTACACCGCAAGTGCAATTAATTTCGTGGGATGAGATGCGAGCAAGGCGGACTGTTCTGATTGTATTAGCGAATTTTTTATTTGCACTCGATCGTGCAACTTAACGCGCAGGGTTACTTTTCCGATCCGTGGAACGGGTTCGACATGCTGGTTGTTGTAGGGAGTATCGTTGATATACTGCTCTCCAACTTTGCCAGAGACATAGCAGTAAGTGCCGTCCTCCAGGCTGGTAGCTGCTCTTCTTAGCTGCATGTCGCCACGATGGGTGTCGTACGTTATTGTCGAGGGTTTGCGGTGCAGAACGGCAACCTCTGTTGCCTGCAATATAATCTTTGCGTGCGAATCTTTTTTTTCGCGATTTAACTGGACTTGCAATATTTTCTTAAAATCTTTCTCCACTTTGCAGTGATTATACCCGGTGTACACTAACCTTACATTGTGACTACTCTCGTGTGAATGATCGCTCCTTGCTGTTTGGATGATAATAAATTCTGCTGTGTCTTTCGCATAGCATTACTGCGCCGATCCCTGGAACGTTTTCGACGCCGTGATAGTGATTGGTAGCATTCTGGATGTTATCGCGTCCGTCGTAGTAAGTAGACACCTTGTGATCCTCACATCATTCGAACCGCCCTTCAGTCGCTCAGCAGTCGCAGCACCCCACGCACTCGCTGTACTGTCATCTGCCGGCCTGCACTGGTCTCCGCGCATGGTCTACAGTGGTTCGACTCATGCCTGCCTGTTGCTTTTGTTTCACTCCGGCGATCGTTTTTTGAAGGTCACGGCAATCTGCTTTGCGTTTCTTTAGCCTGTGGATCTTAAACACGCGGCCCGCGATATTTTTTAGAATTTTCAAATAACTTACATTTAAGTTATTATTAAGTTTTTCACCGCTGCTTAAAAGTGCTCGGCCAGCGAGTGAACAAGTTCCTTTTCAACGAACGTAGAGAAGGTTAGAAATGATTTTGATTTGCCTGTAACTCATGATACCTTTTGCAGGAAATAAGATGTGAAAGCTGTTTCTAGTAAGATTCAGGTACCGCCATTGTTGCGCCAGCGTGATAATGGGGTCCACGGGTTACTTTATAAGTCCTCATTTGGCCCTTGGAGCAATTTGAGTTTGAGACCCCTGTTTTAGCCACTGTGTATCACACAGCTCGCACTTGGACAATCTGTGCTGAGAAACGCAGCAGTACAAGAAGCACATCTCGGAACAAAAGCGTCGCACAGTTTTATCACTTCGAACGCGTCAGGACATTTTGTCAAAGCATGGGGGCAAAAAACAAGGACTAATTTTGCAAATAAAAATTCTTTTATAGCATGTCAGTAAAAGTCAGAATAGGGCAATGAAAAACCGGAAACGGTGGAAAGGCTAAAACCCCGTGAAGTTCATATTCTGTCAAGGACTGCTTCTTCAGAGAGCTGAAGTGTAGTGAGCGGCTTTACGTCGGTGCTTACTAGGTTTCACTGTTGGACGCAGATGCTTTCTGTCTCCATGTGTTTTCGCATGTATCGCGATTTTCCTTTCACTGCAATAGTTTTGTCCAATCAGCCGTTTGTGTCTGTTCTACAGGGCAGTTGCTGCCTCACACCTCGCTGCTGCTTGTCTTGCTTTGTGTTTATGTATCAAGATTGCATGGGTTTGTGCTGGATGCATGTGGCAAAATTGAAGAACGAAACTTTTGAGTTTTAAAATTGTTCCTTTTCAAGTCAACTTGCGCTGATTGCGTTTGTTTTAATTGTAACTGTGTTTTGTGTTGTAACAACTCACTCAATTTCAGAGTTTTTTAAACCCCAATTTTCTGTTGCGCAAGAGTGCATACCTTATCGACGTGCTTTCGTACCGAATGAGTTTGCGAATGTGATTTACGTTGAAGCAATGTTCTATTTTTTGTTAAATTGATTTATGCGTGTACAGTGCACACTTCGTTCCACCGTGGCTGTCTCCAAATTTGAAAATAAAAGCGCGCAGATATAAGTTGAACCCTATGGAGCTTGATTTTAGCGCTGAGCTTATTTTCAACCCTGCCCTGCTAGAGATCTTCTTGGCTGTGTGCCTGAAGAACATCTTCGCGACACATTTTGTGGAAACATATGCTTATACCGCCTAATAAAAACATTTTGTGCGGCATAACTTCCAGGGCGGCGAAAAATCATTCAGCATCAACTTTTTTCGTCTTTTTCGTGTTCTGAGGCTTGTTAAACTGTTGAGTCGCGGAGAAGGAATCAGGACTCTCCTTTGGACTTTTATCAAATCGTTTCAGGTAAAGTTGTGAAGCGCCATTGCATCATCGAGCCGTTTAGCAGGGTTGATGACGCTCATGCATATGACCTGAAGAACATCGTGTAGCTTAATTTAGACGCACTCTGATGCAAACTTTTGTTGAAGTGACCATTTTAAAATAGCACCCCAGCGTCTTTTCTTCCGGATGTGTAGACGGTTGACTGTCTCTTCATGTAAATAACAGTACCTTGGTCTTGTAGTTTAAAGAAAGGTTGATTAATGCAAATACGCCATATAGCAAATGGTCAGCATTCAACTCCGTGCCAAAAGCGTTTGTGTTTGAACTCTGTCCTAATTGTTTCGCAGGCTTTGCCGTACGTCGCCCTCCTAATTGTACTGCTCTTCTTCATATACGCCGTGATTGGGATGCAAGTCTTTGGGAAAGTGAAGCCAATCGACGGCGAACAAATCAACCGAAACAACAATTTCCAAACGTTTTTTCAAGCGGTCCTGTTACTGTTCAGGTACATGCAATGAGTGTGGTTAGATATTTTCCTTGATTGACTCGATATAGTATTTATACAGCGCAGTGAACAAAAAGAAGGGGTTTTTCAGCGATAAGCTGCGTGGCTATAACGCACGATCATCGCAAACGCATTAATATAGATGAACATGCGAAAGCTGCAATAAAACTTTCCAGATGCTTAATCATCGGTGGTGTGGGTGGAGGTACAAACAGTTGACGAAAAACATTTGCGATGACAGCAAAGAAACGATGCAATTTAAAAGAAAAATTATTTGATGCAATTTGTAGATGTTTTCTTTGCTGTAACTTCAAACGACATTTTCTCAGTAGTTTCAATCCAAAAATGATTTTGAGGTAATCGACAGCGCTTTGCAATAAAACTCCCCATATACGTGCATTTGATGCAAAATTTCTCGTGAAAAATATTGATCGACGAAAATGTATTTCATTTCGTTTGTTGATTTTTGGGCTGAGAAGTTTTTTGGCGTGTGTTTACATTAGTTGGTGAGTTGATTGTTTTGTAAATATTTTCAACGTTGACGAGCAAAATAAGGACGAAAACCACGACAACAAACATATGGGTCCATTTGATTACGAACCTCAGCTTATTTTGTATCACGTGCTTGCTCAGGTGCGCCACCGGCGAAGCGTGGCAGGAAGTGATGCTCGCTGCCTCTGCTGGACATGAATGCGACGATAATTCGGATTGGAATATCACAGGCACTGCCACAGCAGCCGACAAATTTACTTGCGGGAGCGACTTTTCCTATCCTTACTTTCTCACCTTCTACATGCTCTGCGCTTTTTTGGTAAGATTCACCTTTCCTCGTGCCCTTCAATAGGAACAGCCTTTGAAGTGTCATGGCTCACATACTGTACGTCGCACCAGTATCAGGAATCGCGTTCATTTCGGAAATCGCGCTCATTATCCGTGCGAGATACGTTTTTCCGCGCCCGTTTTCGCGTGTGCGGCGCTGAGTCTTTGCCAACCTGTCGTGTGTGTTTGCTTTCTGGTTTTCTGACAAGAAAATGTCCACGTTCGGCAATTTCGTAGAGAACATCGCAAAGTTCGCAGCCGACGATGACTGTACGTAGGTTAGCTTGGTTGTTGGTACAGTGGATCTGACATCAAAGCAATTAATTGCAAACTTTGTACGTAAGAAACTCTCAAGAAAAGTAGAAGATTGTGACTGGCACATGTGAGATTACGTTCACTCAAAACTTTTACTTTGATAGTTCCGAATTCTTAAGCCGCATACAGCAGGCGAATGCGCGGAGTTCCAAACGTTGCCATGTGAGGTAGTAGATTTGCTTGATTGTAACGTTGAGAGCTCAGCATGTGTTCGTTATGACTTTTTAAAAGTGCTTTGTAGAAGTAGATTGTTTAAGTCAGTGGTTCTCAAACTTTTCTGCGCGTTGACCCCCAGTTAAAGCATAGAATTTTCTGTAGGCCCCTTGGCCTTGCCCAACGGTTACTAATACAAGGATAGTATGTGTAAAATTAATTTGAGTGCTTTTTACTTGAAATGCATGATGAAATAATACACAATCCGAAAATTTGCTTAGAACTTAGGGGCCATTCAGTTACCCCCATTCGACCCTGTGACTATTTTTCGACCCCTTGGATGGTCCAACTGACCCCTGGGGGTCGATATCGACCACTTTGAGAACCACTGGTTTAAGTCGAGGGCCGCAAACAAGCGTGCTTAGGATTCCACGGAAACGAATTCCTAACGTGAATGTATCTAATCGGCAAATTTAGCTGCACGTCTCCGTTACACAAAAACTCGCGTTTGTGAGAACTGAAGTTCTCAGATTTCGGGTGCTGCTCCTTTTGAAAAAAGTTCTCCGGAGCCAACTTTTCAGGTTGTTCAAAATTATCCTTTCCAGATCATCAACTTGTTTGTAGCGGTCATCATGGACAACTTCGATTACCTCACCCGGGATTGGTCCATTCTCGGACCTCATCACTTGGACGAATTCAAAGCTGTGTGGTCTGACTTTGACTCTGAAGCGACGTATGTTTCCTCACCACCTCCATTTTTCTCTATTTTACGCCCTGAAAGTTGCTAATCTGAAGTGTTTCAAGATAAACTTTAAAAACTTACCTGCGCTTGCTGCAAGTGCTTTTGCATAAAGCATCAAATGACATTCTCGCACCACATGTTTTTTTGTCTTTTCTTAAAGCTCGTTTTGTTCAATTCAACCACTTAAGGTAGGGATTACTTAAGGTAAAGTTTCTCACTTTTTTCTCTGAAATCGACTTGAAAGCTCAACCTTTATTTTAGAGTTGTTTTTCAAAATTGGTCTTTCATGCTAATGTTTTAAACTTATTTCTACGTTTCGCACTATTTTCCTAAAGTTTCATCCCTTTTTAATAATTTTATAGCTTTACGAACTTTTTCATGGACATGACGAATAAGGAGTTTACAACTAGTTCAACCCTGCGGATGTGACGTCATTTCCGGGCGACACTACGATCGTAATTTGGTTCGCAAGCATTTGGTTTGATTTACCCGTCAAAATTAAATTTAAAATCCCCCAAACTCCGTTTTTCCTTTCAACCGCGCTTTCGTTTCAGAAAAGAAAACTCTTGTTAAAAGCAAGAAAACGAAAAAGAAGCAACACTGACCTGAAGTTGTTGGCGTCAGGCAGGCAGAACTAATTGTGGATCCGTTGTATCCTACATCCTTCGTGAGCGCATGGCCAAATTGTTTTGTTTTATTTTCTTTCGGCAGGGGTCGGATAAAACACATGAGTGTGGTGGAACTGCTACGGCGCATTCAACCTCCGCTTGGCTTCGGGAAGCTCTGCCCGCAGCGCACGGCGTGCAGGAAGCTCGTATCAATGAACATGCCTCTCAACAGTGACGGGACGGTCACGTTCAACGCCACGCTATTTGCCCTGGTGCGCACTGCACTCAACATCAAAACAGAAGGTGGCTCAACACTTGCTTATTGTTCGCTACGCAAAATATTTTCGTTTTTGATGCTTGCTGCTGTATTCGATGCAGCATAGAATGTTACGTTATGCGTTAAGCATTTGTTGCTGCGAACTATGCCACACTATAATGTTGATAAATTGAAAGCTGTCATGTAAAGTCAATTGCAACGCCATAGCTGCTGCGTACAAGCATGCTTGAGTGAATTTCCACTAACAGTTAGAACTACCACAGTTTCAATTTAAATCGTTCTGTGCTGTCTGTTTTGCTTGTTTGTTCATACGGTGATATTTTCTTATCTAAAGTGGGTAGCTGACGTTAAACTCTTTAAAGTTAACTTTTCTTAGCTGTTAACTTAATTGTTTGTGCGTTTTTTTTAATTCTATTTTATATTTAATGCATTTCGCCGAGCTGATGATGCCTGCCTAGTAGGCGAAACATATACTCAGTAAACATCTTCATGTCTGATTCGTTACTGTGGTAAGATTCCTTTTGATAGATATTGTTCTGTGCAATTCGTTACCTTATTTATAGGTCCTGCCAACCAAGCGAATGAAGAACTTCGCGCTGTTATCAAGAAGATCTGGAAACGAACGCCAATCAAATTGCTTGATCAGATTGCGCCGCCAGCAGGGAGTAAGGAAAATAGCTTTTTCGGCTTCATATGAAAATGCCATTCCCATTGCAGCACATCCCCATGATGGCCGGTGTAAACGAGGGCGTTAAACGTATTGCCAAACCTGTTGCGGTCAGGGCTTGTGAAAAGCTTTAACTGTTATTCAGTTTTGGGGGGTACAATCCTTTCTTTCAAGCATTCTGTAATGCTGACGGAGATACTGGATGAGAGAGGCTTTTCCTTGGATTCTCTTTACGTAAAAGCAGCTGTTGTGAAGTGTCGAACCTGTGCGCGAACACCTGTAGAAAGAGTTTTGCTCGTCCGTTTACAAGCAAATCATTTTGCGCAAGTGGACTATAAGCTCGGTAAATTTTGGGTTCTTCTAAAAGTTGGAAAAGCGTTTGGAATAAATTTTAGTTCTACGCAAATTTCCTCAGAAGCTTTTAATTTGAATCCCGAAACGCCTTGGAGATCTGCAGCCTGAATGACGCCTGGTCCTTCGCTGTCTCCCACTAACCCATGCATTTTATAAATCGGTTTAAATCAGTTATGTCCAAACGAAATTGCTTACTGAGCCAAAAATTACGTCACTGTCTTAACCAGGGCCGCCCATCAAATGACATGTTAATGAGGGCCGCACATTGAATTACTTACTTTTATCCTAGCCAACTAAATTTAGTTTAAGCTAATGTAGGCCAACGGAAAGCATTCGAAACCTAACTGAAATAGGAAGACTCTTTGGCATCTTTAACCACTCTGTAAGTGTTATTTCAAGTAGGTAATTTTAGTGCCAATGGAACAAAGGTGAGAATTAGAAAACCAGTAAAAAGTTTTGCACCAAGACGTCAGTGGGCGTGTGGAAATCTCCCAACACGCAGTGTACAGACGTGATAAAGTGGCACTAAGGACCACCTACATCAAAAATGTCAAATTTACGATTATCAAAATAAGGACAGGTTGCCAGTATGTAGGCTACTTATACTACAACGAAAACATAAAGTGGGCCGCACAAGACCTTCGACTGGGCCGCATGCGGTCCGCGGGTGGGTCATAGCTGGTCTAATTGGAAGTCATCGCAGCACTAAATTATAATGACCATGATGACGCTATTCATGCCTGTGTCTTTTGTGCTTGTGTTTTATCAAAGTAATAGCGTTAGAACCATCAAGCGTACGCTTTTCTACTATCTTCGTGTTCTTTCGTGTATTTGTGTGTTTCTTGATACTGCCATGCATGTTAACTCTATTGCGTTGCGTGTAGGAGTGAAGAGGTTATGCAATATCATTAAATCATTATTCGGGACTCAACTGCGGCCCAGGATCGGTCCAAGTAATCGACAGTCACTACATAGACGTGATCGCTGTGGTTGACAGTAATGCTACATTTTTCAGACGACGAGGTGACGATCGGAAGGTTCTACGCCACTTACCTCATCCAAGACTTCTACCGGAAAGTGAGGTCGAGGAGGCAAGCGGCCAAAAAGATATCGTCGAAGGGAGGCCTTAAACTTCAAAGTTTGAAAGACGTGGTCAGCTTGCAGGTGAGCGTGTCGTTTTGTACAAACAGCATTAGTTAGTCAAATTGTGCAAGCCTAAATCTTACCTAGGCTGTGGACGTTCGCTAATTTCCATGTTGAAAAACAACTTGTATCAACCACACGGATTGAAGACAATGTGGCGGCTCCATGCATAACCGATTCGACTTGCCTTTCTTTCTGCAAGAGAGCCGGTTTTCTTTCAACAGCAGTCTTGTGTTCGGTCATAAAGGTTTACGGTTGTTTGCTTTTGCATATCGTGCATCCTGAACCCGATCTTTATTTACCCGAAGTATTTGTTCCGGCTTGGGGTGCGAAACGGCTGCAGTCCAACGTCGGCAACTTTGCTTCCGTGAAAAACAGAAAAATGTTTTTTTTCGACAGGCTGGCCTGCGTGGCCTTAAAGATATTGAACCTCAAATAAAACGAGCTATTTCAGGCAACTTGGTTCCTGGCTCTGAAGGAAATGAATCCAACGACGAAGCGGAACCTGAACACAGGGTCAGTCCAATTGCGTGCGTGGTCGTAGCCGTCAGTCGAACAACAGGCGTTCGCGTTTTCTTTTTATATCGTGTGCATGATTGTGCAAATCCGATTAACTGAAACTGCCAAATGGAAAAAAAGCTCACAAGCAATTCTGCTTGACCTGATCGATCCTAGCAGGGCCGCAACCAGCTGTTATTTTCCGGGGGAGATTGTGACTTGTTGTTGTACTATTTTTCGGGGGGGGGGGG
>JGI24158J21664_10000675_pt1 | contig 33423 bp, 14 predicted proteins | sample Ectturendosymbi3_FD_21664 | JGI IMG/M metagenome (IMG submission 21664)
CGTTATTTTCACATTGCTTACGTTCCTCCATCAGAATCAAATGCAGCTTTGCATCACAGAGGAAGAAAAATGCTACCATGCAAGAAGAACTTTTGCAAGCTATTTTAGTTTAAACGGATTTTTCGGGAGTATTTGCATCAAGCATCCATCAACCAACATTTGTTGCTTTCTCATATACCAGATGAACTCAGCAAATAGTAATTCAGTCAGCTACATCGCAGTGATTCACCAGTGATGAATTCTTCTGTGCAAGGTTATTGGTCACTGTGAGATATATATCAAAAAGCTTTGCAGAGGTGGGTCCAATGTGTTTGATTCTGATACAAAGCGCTTTAACGAGACATATCAAGAGCGATTCGCCTATGCCTGGTCAAGAAGATAAAATATTTTAAATATACAGTAACGTTGTCAAATTTATTGAACGGGAAAGAATTAATTGGAAAAAATCATTTCATTTTTATACTCCTGAATGACTGCAAAGGTCAGTGTATTACCTTGTATTTTGCTTTAGTACTGTGCAACCTTTTGGCGACACCTATCCCCAAATGAATCGTTTAGGCATCCTTTGTTCTCAGTAAGGGTACTGCTCAATACTTGCAGTACCTAGGTAGTATAACGCAATGCACATATTTCCACTTACTATGCTTGAGAAACCATCATTTATATCTTTGGGAAAAACTATAGCTAATCTAAACTACTAAATTGATTTTACTCGGTTCGTTTGTCTTAATGTCACCTGTCTTCAAAAAATATCCTTTTGTTTAAAGTATGCGGACAAGAGAAAACCCCTAACTAAACACACAGCAGTCAGTATCATCAGAGAAGATACCCTTTGCCATATGCAGTTGATGTCTTGCGTCGGTTTANAAGGGGCAGTCGCGAAATCTCAGCGAAACATNGACCAGTATTGGAGTTTTTATGAAACTGCAGTGGGTCTTCCTTATGAGAACATCCATTGCAGTCCATTTTGTAAAGACNGAACTATAAAGTGTGCAACTCCTCGATATAAGAGATATGCATATACCGAAACCAAATTTTTGAAAGGAAGTTCATGCAAGGATTCAATGTTTTCGAAGCGAAAACCATGTTGCGAAATGCAAGCAACTATTACATACAAAGACGCTTTAAACTAGTGTATATAGTGGTAGCTGTTGCAACCTCCCACTGCGATGTGTTCTGTTTAATAAAGCTTCCGCAATTTACATTTTATTTCAAGCAGTGTTGTGGGTGACAGTCGGAAAATACAAATTGAATAGATAAGATACTATTCATCTTTAAAGATGGCCCCAGTGTGTTTTTAGTCCTTTTTTTAAGGAAAAAAGAGAGCAATTAAAACTTTTTTTGGGGGAAGACTACATTGTAAGCAGCGGTATGCCCTCTTGAACTTTCAAACAGCACAATGTGCGAACCACATAAACAGCCTTAATAAGGGTTTTAATCATTTTTGTCACATTTTTCTATCTTCGTAATTCATTGGCTAAACTCACATAGTTTTTGCAAGTTTTGCAGGTCTGTTCTTTTTCTTTTCAGGCAACATTTCCCAGAAAATGGGTAATAATGAATATAAAACCAAGTGAGGCAAGGCTTGTTTCTCGCGCCGTGCAAGCCGCTCAAACAACTATTAACGATGGCATTATCTCATTACCAAAAACAGTCATTGCAAAATGCACGCTGCTAAATGATATTGCTTTTGATTTGCAGTGAACGGCAAAGTGATTTCAACTTTTGGCTAATGACTTGCAGCAGAAACTCAATTAGTAAATGCATTTTGCTATATGGTTAATGCTGAGAAATGTACACAAACTGCAGGGCTAATTGCTGCATTTGAAAATTTCAATGCAAAGCTCTTAGTTCAATCACAGTTATATTGGTATTGGTTGAAAGAAAAAAATCAAAAAAAAGATTTCTGACATTCGGAGAACTGAGGGAGATTTGCAGCTTAAACGTGAAACTGTTTCTTGCTTTTCTTTGAACGTCCGCCGCCGACAGATTTTCTTTAGAAAACAGTAATAATTTCGTGATTGTAAACGTTTTCTCACAAAGGATACGGCTGGTGAAACTGTGGATTACTATCTGCCAACACAAGGAGTATTCTGTCAATATTTTTGGATTAAAAGGTGCGTACTGTTTTCTCTCTTGCGCCTGCTGGGCTTTGCTTTGTTGTCTTGCAACGAACTATAAGGATTTTTGTTGGTGACACTCCGCCCTTGTGCAGTATCTGCCCGCTTTTTGAAAATTCGTGAAGTCACAGAGAACCACTGCTGTGGTTAAAGAACTTTGACTCGGATGAAACTTACAGAAAATCTCATCAAGTGTCCTTTCCTCACTAACCATCAAATGGATTCCTTCTTGCAAGCTATTACGGTGAACTTATAAAATTTCAGGAGTATTTTGCAGGCGAGCAATATTCTCTTTGCTTTTACGTATTGCTTTAATCTTGAAAACAACGATGAAAAGTAAAATCAGCTAGCTTTCTTCCATAAACTACAACCTTTTCACAACCGTGAGTCATAGGCGTAGCCAGGGGGGGCAAAGGAGCCAAGCCCCCCCAAACTTTTAGAAAATATAGTCATTTTGTGCTTTGAGTGGCGTTTTTATAAACAAAATAGCGTTACTCGCCTAAAATCAAACATTTTGCCCCTCCAATTTTTGGGCTGGCTACGCCACTGCCCTGAGTGTGCCATTGTAACTCGACGCACGTCAAAAAGCAAAACGTGTTAAACTCTTACTGTAGTTGCAGAAGCAGCGAAGCACTGCAAATAACCTCACTGCGTAACAATGATCAATGACAACATTTAAAAATATATATATCTAGCAGCTCAGCGGTCTTAACGAAGCAAATAACATGGTGAGGAAGTTTGAAGCACTGATTTTTACCCCATTCTCTCAGTTTCGCAAGCTTTCCTCGCTATAATTTGCACAATTCTTACTTTAGAACAGTGGTTCTCAAACTTTTTTGCTGAACGGAGCCAAATCCAGACCTAAGATTTTATAAGAAAGCCGCACTAAACACATTTTAACAGAAGTTAGTTGACACGTTTTGTTTTATTGCAGAACGAAGTCGTATTTTATGATATTATTGACAGACTGCTGAGAGCCGCTCAATGGTGCTTGGGAGTTGTATGCGAACCGCGGTTGAGAACCACTGCTTCAGAAAAAGTTTTGTACTGTTCACTGAAAAACAGTTTTAAAATGAAATAATAAGGGAACTATTTCTTTGAATATCAACAATTGCACAAACTCACCTACTTCAACTGAAACTGCAGCATTTTCATTTCATTAACAATTGCATGAGGCAACTTTGGCGCAGTTTTCATATAAATCACACACATGAAGTCGAATAGCTTAATTGACAATTGAGTTCTTCAGGCTTAACCTCCAGGCAAAAAAATATGGAAAATCAAGTTCTGAAATGCCGGGGATAAACATGGAAGAAAAGTAGAAACAACACTTGCGAAGCGCTTCCTATTCAATGTACAGTCATGCCAGTGTTGGAGATACAAGGGCCTAAAAAACAAAAACATTTGTATTTATTTTAAAATATTTCCTGTTAGCTATTTATTGCGTGAAAGAACAGTTTTATGACCTGAAATCTGAAGGTTCTGCCACCAATGCAGCCGCAATCTCGTCCTGCTGCCATCTAATGCTTTGCGTAATAATATTTTAAGAATAATGGCGTTCAGCAATTACAGTTGTCATGTTACTGTTTTCTACAAAATTTTGATGCGTTGAAGTTAAATGATATCTATCGATTTGAATCATCAAAATTTTGTCAAAATTGTGCACAAATCACATCACGGTTCGTTGCCCAAAGTCTATGACATTTTTTCCAAAGTACTTCTGGTGTTCATTCTTACAAAACCAGATTCGCTGACAACCAAAATTATTTCATACAAAGAGTTCCTACAAATTCTGAAAAAATAATAAATTCTTTCACAGGGACTGAGCTGTGGGCAAAAATAGAGTATGAAAACCTTGTCCCATGTCGTATTCAGCAAACAGCATAGGAATTGTCTCTTCTCACATTGTGATCAAGCTAGTTTTTGCTTAGCCATGTTTAGCTACATGCCTTTTGGGGTTGAATCTATCTGCTCCAGTGGTGTAATGCTTTCATTTGCTTGTTTTTTTTTAACAATTGTGTACTTTTGTGTATCGTGTTTCTGCGTTGCGACACTTATCATGTGTTTGTGCATGATGGCACTGTATGGAAATCATAGTTATTTAACGACGACGAGTGGTAATAATAAATATGATGACACTGTACTTGATTTCAAAAAGTTTGGGTCGCCTCGACTGGACAACTTTAGGGTATTTTCGGCGTCCTAGTTGCGAGTGTATTCTAGTAGTGTTTGATCCCGCGTTGCTATACTGTATCGTAACAAACAAACAAACAAATACAGGAAGCTTCTCACTTTGCTCCCTTACCGACTTACGCGCACACTAATTTGTTGACACAACGTTCATTAATTTACGTGCGAACTCATTCACCAAGTCATTCACACGGAAGGTTTAAGAGTTTTTTATATCTTTGTGTTGAAATCTGCTTCAAGTGAGCTTTTCTACATGAGCAATAATAAGCGCCATCATCCGCGGCTCGTTTTTGCGCAAACATGTAAAGCAACCGTAGAAAAACATCAACTTAATAGAAAGGAAAACATACCCTTTGGCGTCTTTTGGTTTGGCGCACGTCTTAATTTTCCAATGCAGTAGATTTAATACAATGGCAGTTTTATCGCTACTATTTTTTCAGTGATTCATCCCGTCGGTACTTTCAGTCACGGGCAATTTTCAAACAATTCATTGCCAGCAATCGTAGCTATCAAAATTCTTCAACTTTTTCTCCATAATTTTTCCACTTAACAGATTTGAACGCGACCTGTTGAAACTGTGCAAGTCGAAATGCGTGCTTCATCAATGTGGTTAGCGTGGAAATTGAGCAGTCAACGTGCAACCAGTCATAAACAGGACTCACGTTTGCGTTTTACCTTCATCGCAAATCACTCGCAGGCTATTGCTCTGATCGAGAAGTTTATAGATGTCTTCTCGATGCAATTTTCATGAGATTGCGACACAACAAATCTTCGTAAGGTGTATTGAATGCAGCGTTGTTTGCCAAGCTATTACCCTTAAAAATTACCTACGGCGCGTTTTGTTGCATTACGGGACTGGCTGGAAGGGGCTCGCGCGTTCTGGCGAGCTTTCAAATTGCGGTGATGAGGTCTGGTAAAAGTTTTGACATTAGCCACGAAAGGTGGAAGTCATTTAAACGAAGGCGTCAGGTTGACTTGCTCAGAGTGAGCTTTGAAACCTACAGATATGTGGCGCCATCAAATACAGCTGCAATAAAAAATAGGAGCGGAACCAGCCAATCTCGAACGCCGCTTGTTTGGGTATCTCGATTGATATCCACTTTGAAGGCACATGCATGCTGTATGCGGACTAAGCTTGCAGTTTATATGTCAAGTTTAGTAAATTTTTCTTCTCTTCAAGGCTAGTGCTGTTGCTGATTTTTTTCAATAAATTGAGCGCATCTGATTTCTTCCTCACAACCATTCATGCGATCAGATGTCTCTGGCAACAACGTGTGCGCAGTTCTTTGCGCTTTTACACACAAAAGCTTTGCCAGGCAAATGGAATTGTTGCAGCGACCTGCTATATAGCGAGCGATTACAGAGGTGGTTAAGTGAAAACTGCCGTAACAAGCTTGGGTAAAGGGCACTTTTGTCACCGCAAGGGAAACCAGCTGCTTTCTAGCGTACGGGATCGCGCAGGTTTTTGAACTCTACGCGCTGTTGCCATTGGTGCTTGTTGATTTCGACACCGTAGTGCTTAGCACCAACAACATTTTACACTGCCTTCGCACAACTTCGGCGTGGGACGTTGAGGTTGTAGAAGAGAAGAATTTCGCAATCTAGTAATTCCCAGTTGACGAAGAGTACCGAACTTGAGACCATAACCAAGATGCTGCTTGCATCTCATTGTCACTAAATCTTTTTCGTGATTCTTACAAGGAAAAACGATCCTCACTCAGTCATCACGTAAGTGTTAGAAGGACGGGCTGTAATTTACTGATATTTTGATCGTTCAAAGGTGCTATCAGCTGAATAAAATCAAGGACATAAATTATATGTTTGGACAAATTTAAAGCATTCTTTGATCATACACTCCACAAAATACCTGACCAAGGCTTGAATTCCGAAACTTAAAGGAGGTAATCACAAAATATGTCTTACACAGTCACGCAAAATATGCTTACTGAATTTGCACGCTTGCATTTATTACCATTGAGTGAACCACAGCAGTTTCTTTTTCCTGTACTTTTTGAGAAGTTCGGTTCCTTGGCAACGTACCCCGCGTCGCAGTAAAGACGTTGCAACGTTATCAGTATTTTCCTAGTTGCATCCCTTCCACTTCGCTCCTACCCCTAAGCATGAACTTGAACAAACTAAACATGTGTCTTAGGTTGCGCAGGTGTTAAACAACTCCAAGGCATTCGCATCATGCACATCAGTCACATACCGAGTGGCAGCCTATGCTTACAAGGCAGTTTACTTTGATCACGCTTCCCTGGCTGTTTTCACACAACTCAAATGTCAGTTGTATAGGCCTTCTATAGACCTTTTTGCCAAGTTGGCGAAATAATTACTTTTAAAGAAAACCTATATGCACATGAAAATCATTTGATTATTCTGGGGTGTAGTAGTAGTAAAAACATGATTTTAACAAATTTTGTTTAAACCACCTCTTAGCGTATTTTCGAAGGTTGCTAGTGGACTGGGTATTTTCGAATATACTGTCTGTGGTAATACTTTTAAAAGACAATTTCCGCTTTTTTCCCTGGGGAAATGAGTTCCTATCAGCAAGTTGAAGCTTTTTCAACCTACTTTCGGGTGAAAGTCATGCACGAAAATCGCATGTTTATGAATACGTTTGAACTCGCTGCAAGATCCATAGCAAAGATGTTGGTTAACAAGACCCGAAAAGTTGGCGTAAAAGCCAAATTGCTTAACGCTGAAATGAGCGTAGAGTAACAGGTTGTTGCATAGGTGCTGCGGCAGGGTTGCAGTCCCAAGCGGCATGCTAATTAGACTAAACATTGCATGGATGCAACGGCGCTGGTCGCATAGACAATCGCTCGCATTCGAAGGGCTGTAGTGCAACCTCACCAGTACCTTTTTCTGTGCTGCTAAGGTGGTGTGTAGGAGTAGCTGCTAAAAAACAAGCGCTGCGCGGCTTCGCAGCATCTCGCAGCTTTTGAGGTCAGAGGCGTGGAAGACTCGGGCCAAGGTTACGTATGCTGTTGTTTGCTCACTCTCGTTGCCGATGGTTACTGCAGGAAAAGTCAGAAATTGCAGCCTAACGCGTTGAACAACAATTTTCTGATAACGTGTTGTTGTAAAGTTTATTTTCTGTGACACAGAAAATCAACTCCGTTCCAAGTTCATTTGCCTCTATTCAGTTCAGAAACTCATATAAATCATTGGCTTTCTGCTTCTCTGTTTGCCATAAGGCACTTCAGCAAGCAACTTGATGTACCTTTGGGATAATTCTAATCAAAATTCCATATAAACAGGTTCAAATAAATGGAGAAAAAGTCCATAAAACGTTGCAGATCAGATCAAGTTTTCATTCATCAAGCTTATGTTGTGAAAAATACTGATGTGATCACACGCAACATATTCCAAACTTGCTATTTTTAGTTTTCTCTCCCGAACGTGTTCTTCAATTGTGTTTAAGTTAGCTACTAATGCAAACTAAAAACTTTTAGAAAATCTCATCGCAGATTTCAGTTTGTTGTTCAGAACTAGTAGTATGAATGTTGCACACGAAGGGGCTTCCTTCAGATCTGAGATACCCTGGAAACCAATTACGAATTAAAAAAATAACTTTTCGATTTTTATTTGCAACGGTGCTTTTCAAAATCCAAAATGTGCAACGCTGCAAGCTACTGCAGAAACGCAACAATTGCCATAGCTTTATAGCTAGTTCAAAGCGACTTGGTCGTCTGGATGAGCGTAGTGTAAACTTTGAAAGAACTGGTCAACGGTTGTTCACACAGATTATTATATTTCTTTTGCACCACAGGACTTTGGGGTTTGACGACTCAGAGAGTGACGCGTGTAGCAACTTGGGCGGTCAAATTGAAGGGTGTGGACCACTTCATCTGGCGTTTTTTATTCTTGTAATGATACAAGAGTTGATGCTGAGCTGATGCTGGTCGCAGTTAAGGGGTTCGGAAATGGGGGTAGAGGGCACCACTGTTGCCCCCCCTGGAAAAAAACCTTCCGATGCCTAAAGTCGCAGTTCATTTTGTTTAATCATCGTTTGAGTTTCAGCCCTCGCCAATCACTGTCTTCCGTATTTCTAGGTAAAATGCCTGCAGGCTTTAGTCACTTCAGCGCCGGCAACAAACGAGGGATTAGGAAAGTCTCGTTGAAACAGGAGAGGTCATTCAATTTGCATTCCTCGGAGATCTGATCGCTGGTTGCCTGGGCAGAGCTTCTGTGGAAAAAGCTTTGCATGACTTTTATTATGCTGCAGCAATAATAAGGCGTGGCTTTTGGTTTGAGTAAACCACCAAAAAAAATCGGTAAAAACACACTGTCAAAATTGTGTTATAACAAAACTACTGTAGATACTCTGTCCCGTTCGCTTTGGTTGCAACTTACGCCCTTCTGATTGCAACAGATCATTTTTCAAGTTTGTTGACATTGTATTCAAGTTCGACAATATTCAATCTGTTTGCAAAATCGGGTTATTTTCCAGCTATTAGTTCGATCTAGCTGTAGTTGTAAACCGTCTTTATATGCTTTTACAGTAAAGGGAATGGAAATTACGGAGTTAGAAGTAAACTTATGGAATCAATTGCTTTACCTTTTAACTAAAATGATTAGGCAACGCAGTGAAATCGTGTGCAACATATTTGTGTGCACACATANATCGTATACAAAACTCTAGGATATTAATTGTTGTTTTCTTTCTTCCAAATGCAACTTATAGTTGAACCGTTGAATTTTTAATGGNTGGATTCAGTGTGTTGTAAATGTAGGCGGGACTTACTAACTTTTCACAGCGAGCAACGTTTCGGAAGTTTCCATTGCTCCATAGTGACAACTTCTGTTCTGAAGAATTAGATGTGTTTTAGAAAACTGTTTGGCAATTTCCAAGTTTCACTGGAACCTGGCCCTAACGTTCTGTTTCAAAAATTATCCGATCCTCGCTAAAGGTGCCTGCAATATGCGCAAGTTTCTTTTTTTTATAGATTTAAAGCTCCTATCTGATGTCATGATAAGTCATTTCAAGACCTTACCAATTTGGCAATATAAAAAAACGAATGCTTTCAATTTGAACCTATTGACCAATTCAGCTCGCCGGACGTTCCGTCAGTCTTTGTACTGGGTCATAGATCTGNAGACGAGGTATGTTTNCANCACCTCAGAATGGGTTGGCTTCGCCAGAACGGAGTGCTTTCGGACACATCGCACTGGCGATTGGATTATTTTTTGCATTGTTCTCGCAACTCACACGTGCGTTTAAGCACAGTTGAACGGAAGATTCGTTGAAAAAACTTGCATTCCGTCGCAATGTTGAATTAGCGGCGTAAAGTTTCATATAAACAAACGATCGTTGGCGCTCGTAGAGTTAAGACTGTGTAAGATTTTGATCGTACTGCTTTTTAGCAACGATGGCAAAAGTGTACAAAACTTATCTGAAATGAAAAGACATTGCATGCGCATTGAGATTTCACCCCAAACCCCGTGCTTGTCAGTATTTGCGCACAGGATCAAGCGAGGTTATTCTTTTCGTTATTTAGTCTTACAAGGCGTCCCCATGCTATCATTTATTGCACAACATGTAAGTCACGGGATGTTGAGGAAATCCACAGCCTTCGTGAAGAACGACAACCTTCGACCACGACCCGTTTGCAGGAAAAATAGTGAAGGTGCTTAAATCAAAACATAGATTCTGAAGAGGAAGGCATTTCGCTGGATTTGTTCAACGTATAGTCAGTAATCCCTGATTAAGTCTAGAGAGGATAACAAGCACGTTGCTGCGGTGCCACAGCAAACACAAGAAAGTTTCAAACTTGCACTGATCCAGTTTTATTAAAAAAAAGCATGCTCGAATCACCTTGAGAAAGGTAGTCCATTGCGTTTAGTGCGTGATTGAGTGAGAAGCGGTTTTTGCAAACGGAGGTGCTTCGCAGTGTAGATACATAATAGTTAAACTTGAGATGCTTCGCGATGTAGAAACAGATAGTCATACACTATTCCATCAGTTCAACAGTACGCGGTAATCTCGCATATCTATCACACAGGTTTATGGTATATAGCTGTCATAATGTTTTACCGAAAACTCCCTGATTCAGGAACGAGTTGAATTTATCCAATTGTGCAGTGGCCATCACCGCACTGCAAATCAGCGTCATTCGGTATGTAGAATTTAACTGTACTGGTGAGATAGAGTTAAAAATAAGGTTGTCACTGCGTTTTTAGACTACTAGTTGATGGGATAATTGTTTGCAGTATTATCAAAGGTAGAGGATCTTCACGGGTTCAGCAAGTCTTGTTGCAACCACGGATTGCTGCTTGGTTGTTGTGTGAACAAATCTGTGGAAGTGCCGCCATACGTTGTTCCCACACGGATCCCTACAACTTAGTTGAAAAACGCAAGCAAACCTAATGTTTCGCGGGATGCGAATTTCGTGCCGCTGCGGCTAAATATACTGAAGCGCATGTCAGTTTGTTTAAAAGAAACTCATGGCCTGTCAGCAGCTCTCATAGCACTCTGCTGGGAATGAATCCACTGGCTGAAGTTCTTGTTTATATCGAGCTTTCAATCCACAGGCTATTGGTCTCAATAGGGCCAATAAAGTTAGTCGTTGAACACTGTTGGCAAATGAAACGATACAGATCCTTGCGGTTTAGAGAATTTAGCTGTTTGAATACAGAGGCAACTGATACTGTTACTGTGAGAGTGTGATGTCTTTGTTACATGAAGTTGCAATGCATAATAAAAGTACAATACCACACAAAGTGTGGTTTTGTGACTACAAGGCGGCTTAGAAAAAACATGCATTTTCCTTTCTTATTCATCACATGAGATTGCGAATTAACGTAATAAGTAAATCGCCTTTCTTGTCAAACATAAGTTGGATGAAAATCAGGTAAGATAGATAGTACATGAAATTAGGGCAGTGACTTTTACAACATCCTCAAGAAATTAATTTAATCAAGAAATGTTCCATTGCTGCTTATATCTGGTCAGAGAAGGAGCTCAGCTTCCCATGGAATCCATGTTGTTTCTATTTACTGTAACTCGAGCATGTTTGCTGTTGATGACAACACGCCACCCGCGGAAACCCCAGTGGACTTTTGTACGCTTTGTTTTAAACCACATTTAACGTCATAGCGAGATGTACTGCCTGCGACAGGACAGCGTTTATGTAACAGACTCTGTATTTCATTTGTAAACATCAATGGCATCAGTCGATCTATGAGCGATCGTTCAACCTTCCTAATTTACTGTTTTTGCGTTACATACGTAATAGCCCGAACGCGACGTTTTAATCAGTTTGTTCTTTTCCTCAAGTTATCGTTGACCTACAGAATTACATCTATAGCGCATGACTCAAACCGATGCAATGCTAGTCTTTGCTCTTAATAGAATGGATGTACAAAATAATTTGTGGTTGCTGTGAATTTCTTTTATAGGCATACACAGACAACAATGGACCAGCTTTTGGCTTAGGATAGTTGGATCCAGTATTTTAAGGAATGATCGAGGAATTGGTTTACTGACTTAGCGGTTCAAAAGAACATAGATACATTTATCTCAAGAACTTTTTCTGCTGGTGGAGTACGTTATTTTAAAGTCCAAAGGAAGCAGGTTTTATGTTTCTATTAGTCTGGTTTAAACGCTTAGATTCAGATATCTACGGAGAAATATTACTGAGGAGTGTGAGGTGTTTCAAGCAAAATTTGTTGAAACAATGAACAGCCTAGAGTTGCTTGGATTTTGCGTTAGAGATTAACCCAAGCGAAGATCGATCTCTTGCTTATTTTGCTGATGAGTTATAAGCGCAAATATTAACAACTTGTTCTCACCGAGAAACGTTGAACTGTAAAAACAATGATTCTCAATAAGCTGCCGAAAAAAGAATTAGTAAATTGCAAATACAACCTTACAACTTCTTGGTGGAGAAGAGGTTAACAAAACAACCTGCTTACAATATCCTCCCCTCTCTATTACCAAAAGCCACACATCAAATGCAACCGTGAGCTTTAGTAGGGAATCAAAGCAATCGTTGCTGAATCGTCACTAACGTATACAAAGATGTCATTGAATTTTGTACCACTTGCATTGGTCTGCAGTGGACTATTGAAAAAAAGTTGTTCTTAGAGCATGCACTGATTAATTACCATTTTGCTTTCTTTGTTCGTAGCGTTAGACCCTTTTTTAGAAAACTACTAGAATGGGAAGCGGGTTGGAATATGCAAACTCACGAGGCTCTCAAGTCACAACTAACGTGCAAAAATAGTTAAAAGTGCGCTTTGATCTGATTTTATTCCAATTTTCGAAATAGACTGCGTTATGGTTTGGCGATCAGTTTTTGTCGATGTTTGTAGGAATATAAGTTCATTTTTCACATCATTGTTTCACTATATTCTGTCAACGTTTGGCATAGCATGTGAATTGCTGGCGAGGCACTAAATTGCAAACGTCTTGGAAGTACAGCAAGGCTGTAACCTCACAGATTTAAAAACAGCAACCGTTTATTTTTGAGATTTTTTCATTTTTTACGTCAAGATTAACTTGCTGGCGGGTTATATGGGACGAACTTTTCGCTACTGCAGAGTCAACAGCATTCATGTGGAAAGTGACATCAAAAACGCGTATTTTCCTAACAAAACTAAGTCAAGAATAACATTATATTGCGTCGAGTTGCACTGCATTCGCAATGACGTTACCTCTAAACGAATCTGGTTTCAAAAGGTGCCAACCAAATGAATCAAACTTTTAACAAGCTATGATCTGCATCGTGCAAATATAAAAAAAACTATTTTTACAACGCGCTATGGTATCAAGACAATCTGCCATGCGTCATCTGCTACTTCAGGAAAATATTTTTCTGAACATCAGGTTATCGGGCAATAAAACTAATAGCGAGACTTCTTTTTTGAAATATCATGGACAAAGCAAGATCTTTTTTCAACTTCCTACTCAAAATCAATTTCTATTTTTTGCTTATTTGTGGTCTGAAGAGCTTTAATGCAATTAGCTTAAAAATATATATATGTTGTTAAATGATAATTTTGTGGACAAAGACAAATTATGCCTGGCTAAACCCTCTTCACCTGTTGCGGACCACCCAACCGTTGTGTGGAACCGGGCTGATGGAATATGATTGATGTCGATTGTAGGATGTGTTTGCGCAGAGGCTGATTCACTACGTAACTAAAAAACTGGAGCAGCAAGTCTCAGACGAGTGCGTTTAGATTCGTGGCTTTCGAAAGTAACAACCTCCCATTGTTATCGCATGTGTGTTAAACTACAGTACCTTTTCGAAAAACGCCAATTAAATTTACTTCCGGGGCCTTTTGTGATGCTGTTTCTAATTCCAAAACTGTACAATAACTTCAGTAATCAAAGATTGGTTGCATTTGGAATTGCGATAAAAGCACTCCCTACAGTTTTTCAGGAACAGCTTTCAATTCAACTGAAAAAGTTCTGAGGGTGCACAAAGCACTATTTCCTGGCAGCCTTTCCAACATGTATGCGGTCAATTCCACGTTTTAGTGACATACATTTATTGAAGAGTCTTCTTATCAGCTCATACAACCGCGGCGTCCGTGTCGTTTCATGGCCAGCTGCTAATATTTTCGAGGCCTTGTGGATTTCATGACAACACCACAGGTAAACTGCGAGGCCGACGACTCGCAGGAAGAGAAAGCTGCTGCGAAAATAAGTCATCAATCGTTGTTGGAAACTTACACGTCATTAAACATTGTTTTGTGATCAAAACGTTGCCTCGTAATGTTTCGTGCGACAAAAAGCAATTTTGCATGCCAGTCTAAAGTGCTTGGACATCGTAAAGTTAAAACAAGCGAGAACATTTTTAGTATATGAAGATTAAAATTTGTGTCTGCTAAAAATATGAATTTTTTTATCTGAAAATTTCTTTCGGGATTTCTTAACGATAATTTGTAAAAATATCGGCTTAGTTCCGCTGTTCCAAGTGTTTTTGCGCTACTTCAAAACAAAACAACTTTAATTTCATCGTGGTTGAAAGCCATCCGATCTCAACTGCGGCAATCAAGTGAATGAAAAAGCTGTTTGGCTGTTGATACGCTGAAACTACGAGTTAGCAATGAACTACTACCTACTGCTCATGGAATTTGCCAAGTGACAGGGTACCAAAGCATTGTTTCGTAGCTGCATTTCAAACGCTCATGTACTGATGGACATCCTAACGAGAGGCGCTGTGAACAGCCAGGAATGACGCTGATTAACTGAACTGAAAGCCCAGTATGCTTTCTGGCGCCATGCAGTAGCCATTTGTCATTGTTGACTATGATAACTTGAAGTTATTTCGTATTTTTACCCTTTTTCGTCCATTCGTTCTCTTGTACCTGTTATTTTCGTTTTTCTCACAACACTGCAATTCTGCATTGAGATGTGTAGTGCAATAAAAACTGCAATCAGTTCGTAAACTTTACCATTTTCATATTAAACGAAATGCGGTTTCTTGTAAGAGAGACTGAACACAAATTTTCCGATTCTAATTCTGCTTTGCGTATCCAGATAAACCAAGTCTGCGCTTTGATAAATGCAAAGACTACCTTATTTTATGTGTCTAGTGATGTATTTTTGGCATTATGTTGCCAACAACGCAATTAAAATTTTATAATTTTCATGTTTGTTGCAATGTGACAAAGCTTCAAATTAGTTTTCGCACAGCATCTTATTCTTTGCAATCAACCTGTATGTCAAGTGCAAGTAAATCACGAACCATAGACCTTACTTTACTCGTGTACAGTAATTGTGACAAATTCAATGTTTATCTACCAACCCAACTAAGACGTTGTTGTTAGAAGTCTTCATGTATAAAAGCGATTGAAGATTAACCTTAAGCTGTGACCTGATGGTGTTTAACAAGAAATTAGTTCAGCTGTACATTAGGCAAAATGTTGCTGGTGCTTCGAGTTCATTTTTATGTCACTAAAGCCTACATGAAAACAGGGGTATTTTTGGCAATGATTCTTACAGTCCAGAAGGTAAAAAGAATGCTGTGAAAATGGAGAACTGTGAATTTAATAATCAACCAACCTCAGTCTTTACTCTGTGTTGTGCCTGTAATCCGAAAGCAGGTTTTTCCGTTTGCGAAACCTTTTAACGGTTCAGGAATAGGTAAACAGCTATTAGACAGTGGCACAAGAGAATGTGTACAAGGGTTATAAGGGTAAAAGGTATCCTTGAGTACAGACCAGTCTATCAAAGACACTTTGCAAAATGGCAGTTGAAAAAAGCTGAAAAAATATCTAAAACCGTCTGGTTACATGACAAACAAAAACAATTACTAGCAATATTAGGGGCAGGTTTGATTTTGGACCGCTTGTGATGTGATTTTATTGAACAGTTTGGAACATAGAAGTATACCTTACGTTACTAACTGCAGTTTTTAAAGAACAACTTGATAAATTGTTCACTTAAAATCAGCGTTGCTTTCTCAAAGACATCTACTTGAAACGTGATTAGTTTTGTTCCTCTTCGGTAAATTTCTACCTGAAACTTGGTAACAACGTGACGGTCTTTTCAGTCATGTTGATGCGGAGAAGTTATTTAGAAAATATTGAAATTCTGCTAAAAATAGGCTGATCAACACAACTTTGCTTTTCTGCCAAAATATTTTCCGTGAAAAAATTATAATTTTTTTTTTAGTAAAAACACTTTTCGGCAATCTTCAAAAACGTTTCGAAAAAACGCTGACGGTGGTTTTGGGGGTCACGCACGTAACTTGTCTTAATGTCTACTGCTCTCTGCCAGCGCTCCACTTCGCTGTGTGGTGGTCACATCTCAGCCGTTGCGTTTAAATTGTGAGAAGTGCTTGTTTGGCAGGTTGAGTCTTCGTCTTCAGAAAGTGCCTTGTGCAAACGTAAAATCAGGACAAGGAAATGATTATCAACTTTTTTCCTTCCTCTTCACTAGAAAAAGTCAACATGACCTGGATCTGCCATCTGAGAGCGCAACGGTTGTTCGCTGGACATTTAGTAACCGATCTAAGCGAAAAGAATGTGGTTTACATCTGCATGGCGCAGTGCTAGCTCATCCGATGTATGTAACAAAGTCAAAAGCACATCAAAATCTTATTTTTGCAAGAAAACTGAGGCAGGGGCTTTTTAAACACAGTTACAGAAACTTTCAGCAATTGGACTGTCAGATCATCACATGTTCGGACGCCGAACAGTTAACATTGCTTTGTTTACAAGCACTTTTAATGTTTTACCAGCCGTCACACTTTCAAAATGTTACTACGTGTAACGGGATTTGAAGTCTAAAGAACGCTGACATGCAGCGTGACATTAACAATTAGCAACACTCCTCTATCTCCTGCTTTCGTTATAAACATTGATTTGCGTGTTTTGAAGACCTAGCCAGTAACCAGGGAAAAAGNTNTGAACGCTCGTACTTNCTTGGAATGTCTTCGCCTGAGAAGCCGCAACGTAATTTAACATTTACTTAAAAATTTTAGGTAAATTTACAGTTAAAAGCTTTCTTCTATGTGGCTTATCATCGACAGCAATGCTAAGGGCAACTTGGAGCGGTCCCGAAATGCGTTTCAAACTTGCAACCAACTAAAGGATGGTGGTGTTGTCATCACGATTTTCTAACTGAAGCTTATCAAAATTANGTGTCTGTCAATTACACTGACGCAAACTTTTTGTACGGGGTGAAATTTACATTTGCAAAATAAGCTGAGTAGAACGAAAACAGGTACTAATTGCTGGGTGTGACCACTGCCCCCCGGGATTTTACAATGCAATTGAGCTCCGAGGTCGGTTTCCGTCGGAACATACGTTGGGCATGTATTTTCATGTACATTTGTCATTGTGAACTGCTGATTTTCGGAAAAAGTGTTGGGGTGTGAAAATAGAGATTCCAAATGATCACATTTGAAATGGCATATCCAGTTCCGAAGGTATCAAAAAATCTTTTGGCTCACTGTCAGTGTAAGTCGCATGCTTTGTCGAAGTATATCGTCAGGAATGGTGAAAGGAATAATTTTGCCTAATTGAAGAATTGTTTTGCAAACGGTTGGATAACTTCAACTGAAAAATCAGATGCGTTTTCGCGTAAGCGCATGTCATTTATAATGCTTTTGATAAAAGCTCACAAAGGCTCAAAGATTGACGGGGCAATGAAATCTTTACAGTTCGCAGCGTGTATGAAAGAGTTGTCAGTTAGTTTTAATCACACAATGAAACAGGTGGGTTGTTAGAATAAAGAAAATGGATGAAGTTTGTGAATTATTAAAAACTGCTATGTGAAGGTATAATTTAACTTTTTGCTGGTCATTGCTGCCCTGGCAAGGATAGTACGTCAAGAAAAGACTCGAATGCCACACCTATCTGCTGTTCGCCATCTCACTCTGGACTGTTATTGTTCCTTCGATTGGACGTTAGCATTTTCTTGCATTCTAGTTATATGATGAGGCTGCTCATTCTTGGTTGTTACTAGGCTTTCCGGGAAATTTGCGCTGTTATTTCAATAATTTAGCCGAGAAGAGCTCACTTTTGTTGCAAAGATGAACAACGTTTTTCTGTGACGAATAAAATCATTGTGCTGTTGTGCTTAGCACAGATTTGTTTCGAGTGTTGTAAACACAGTCTTTTGCCAATACGGCTAAGCTTATTTGTTTGTGAGGAGCAACTCCAAACAGACCACCAAAACGCTTTTAACCTTGCTAGTATGAAGACAATATTTTCATAATGCTAAGGGATAAAAATTAAGCGAATAGTAAGACAAATATGACACTATTAGAAAAGCAAATAAACTACTAAAAGGAATGACGGTTATAAGTGCAACAGTTGAAAGCTCTAGATATTTGCAAGTTTTCAAGGAATCAACGGTCTGGACTCTGCTTTCACGATTTTTATTGAATAAGGATTCTATCTGACTAAGATTTCAGGAGTGAGGATGCATAGTGTGACGTAAAATCGATTTTCTATAAAAAAATTTGATGATTGATTCAACTTCATCACCTTAGTGGTGACCAGTTACTGTTGCAACGCGCTGGTTGCATGCTAACGCAACTTACGGCCGATTTTAAAATTGATTTAGATGAAACGCCGCTACGTTTTTATTGGAACCGTAATAGCCTTGTCCGAAGGTAGCGTCTGGTCGACGGTAACAAAGTTCTGATACACCGGTACAGCTATTTTGCATGTTTTTGTTGGTAATTGACAGATTTCATCAATTATTCGTCGCCGGCCTGATTGCTTCTTCTGGCACTAACCAGCACCACTTTATTCATTCAGTTTTTGCAGCATCAAGCTCATACTAGGCTTTCAGGATTTGTAATTTAAAATCTGTTCTAAATTTTCATTTGTTAAACCACGTTCCTGGTTTGCTCCTTGCAAAACGCTGTTGTATTAGGAGCTTGCTTTATTATTTGTCACNTAAACGTTTGATAGGAGATGGATTGGGGCAGAAACACTTTGGGGCAACTGGGTTTGGTAAGTTCAACGTTTTCACTGCAACATCATACCTCGTATTCAGATTATTATTTGCATTCTTGCTTTTCCTGACTAAAGCATGTTCATTAAGATCGTCGCACTTTATCGCTGCAAGTTTGGCACAGTGTGTGTCACGTTATTCCTTTCGCAACGAGAAAGTTCTGCTGTTCGAATCTCCACTTGACTTTTCTCACAATTGCTGTTAATGCGAGTATTTTTGCAACTTGTTGATAGAAAAAAACGTAAGTGCTTGCAGAATATGTCCCATGTGAAAAGCACCAAGCGATATTTGACTGCTATCTGCGTGTGTGGTATTTCTGTTTGCTTCAAGATTGTACAGTGAGATTTCACTAAACCTTATGCTTTGGTTTATATGCAAAAAACGCCGAAGCATTTTCAGTCAGCCTACGGTAGGTATTCAGTACTGGGGACCTATCACTGTTTAAAAATGGGTCGTACTAAAGTAGCTAAGATGTTTCAAATCTTTGAAAAAAACTTGTTCATGAGCAAGACTCAAGAACACATATGGCATGCGAATGAGTGTCATCCATCTATTTTCTGATCATCTTCTAAAAGTATGCAAACCATCTGTAAGCGTTAATGAAACTTTGTAGGTATTTTTTGTTGTTATAAATTTAAAGTAATTTTCTTACGTTTCGATACATTTTTGAAACAAACAACCATGGTAATTTCATTGCAAACATGCACAATCATGATAGAAATATATTGACGCTAAACTGTATGGTTACAGCTCAAGTCATTTTTTCAAGACATTCTCCAGCGAGTAAGGATAACAAAAAACACCTTAAAAGTTTTTCGCCTCAAGTAGTCTTGCGATCAAATTAAAGTTGCAACCACAAGTGTCTGTTGGCATGCTTTCTCTGTGTGCTGTTACCTCAGCTAAACTCGACACGTGCCTATGTGTTACTTTACTCCGTTTGGTCACAACACGAGGAATTGAACTTACAGTGACTAACTGTCCCTCTGTGTAGCAAAGTGAGTCATCAGTGAATGATTGGTGCCAATGCTCTCTCACCAGCACCTGCGCTAACCCTTTGAGGTTCCTGCATAGTGTCGCTCACTGCTGACCACACACATTTTTCCGCAGTTGGAAGTACCGTGCAAGTCATTCTCTCACTCACGTGGGTCAGCAGGGTATACCAACGGGAATTGGGCGCCAAGATTTTCACATTCGATTCGTAGCATGACTTGAATGTTTGTTGATTGGCAATATTTCATTTGTCTGTCTATCGATAACGAAATTTTGTTATTTTATAACTCCTGAAAAAATATCCACGGTTTTGCTGGAGGGAATACCGTCGCTTATAGCTTTAAGAGGAGTATTGATCTTATCCAGCTGTATTTCGCCGCCACGCCGCAGATCCAATGTTTTCAAATTTTTGCAGTTAATGAAAGTTGGCGGAAAAATTAAATTTGGTACGATCTGATATGAGAGATATTTATTTGCTTTTATTAAATAAGCACTTTTTCTATTCTCCTGCTACGTTATGCATCCGAGCCTTAATTTTTTAATTAAACGGATGCAGGCTTACGTGATTGATGGAAAAAGTCACAGTATTGCCAAACCACATTATGCTGAACGAACTTTTTGTGGTTTTCTTTATCACTGTGTGCTGATGGATAACGTATTTCCAACTGTTAAATTCTACTCAATGATCGTTTTCTGCGGGAGCTGCTTTTCATCTACGGCTCTTCCGGGTGATTTAGGTTTGAGATAGTTAAGAGTTTAGGAGCAAAGTTAGATTTTAGTTGATCAAAAAAAGAAAACAATTGGTTGCTTCTCTGAACAATTGCCTGAAGTTTTAGTTTGGAGGGCTTACATTATGCGGCCACTGCAAATATACCAACTTGATTTCGGATGACGCCTAAGTCAAGTTTATTCGAAGAATTGTCTTTGAAGCGATACCTTCCAAATTTACACTGATTTTGTCCCACTCACGAAAGTTGCTCTTTTTTATGATCTCCAAAGTCTTGTATCTACACAATAGCGATAAACTACAATCATTAAATTTTGATGCTCTTACTTCTGAATAGACTCGGCCATTGTTTGAGGCAGATGGACTATAACGGATGCTTGAGCCTCCAGTGTGAAAGGTGCCGTGACATGAAAAGCAGAGGTCATACGTTTAAAGCCTTGCAGTTAGCCTGTCGATGGCTTTTAGGTTTGGTGAAAACTACTTTTTTGTGACTTTCGCGCACTTTTGCGATAATTGTCATCTGGTTCTAGCTCGGCTGTTGCCTGATCTGCGCAAACAATAACTTGAAAATGGTCAGATTCATGACATGGAACAACAATTTGGCAATCGTTGCTTTCAAATCTCGTAGAACCCTTACTTGACGCCTGTCAAATTTGCAGAGCAACCAACTACTTTTTCGAATCTACTACTTTGCAAAATTCTTCATGTTCTGCTTTCGATGAGGAAATGCTCATCGCTAAAAACTATTGTGTTTCTAAACAGCATCATGACATCAGAAACACCAGAAAATACTGCATACTTTTGCTCACCATATGAATCTTTATCGTTTTTAGATAACCACACTTTTTAAGGTCATTATGCAGCAACATAGAGACGAAACTAAAACGTTACGTAAGTTACGAAAACGTGGTTGCAACAGTAAATCCAATTTTATTTTCTTCAGCTTCCTTGTGTTGCTTCAAGGTCATGCAGGGCCTCCAAGAGAAATTTTACTAGGGGTACGAAAACCGATACCGGGCCCCCTTATTTTCTTGGGCCCTCGTCGAAACTTGTATAGCTTATTTGTATAGTAATCAGAATCAGCTGTCATGCTAATATTTACAAATAAATTCATTCTTATACTGGCAGTTGGGTTAATCTAATAATTTTAGGCTTGATTACAGAAAAACAGATCATTCGTACTTTTACTTTCCCGGGACCCCGTACCTACCGGGCCCGGGTACGATGTACCTCTCGTACCCCCTCTCGTAGGCCCTGTGGTCATGCATAATGCTATCGTGTTATAAATAAGCATTCATTTTGATCAAAGGCATGTCGTTTTCGAGGATTGTTCTGAGAGTTGAAATTGTAATCGGACTGCGAAAATTTACAAAGACGCCATTCACGTGCAGGCAGTGGTAACTGCATGACAAAAACAACGGCTTGCGCTCGTTTTAAGGCAGTTATGGTTCAGCACAAAACCTACAAAACTGACATCCAGCGGTTTGTGGTTCACTGCCTGCTGGTGTTGTTGCGAAAAGCAAAAGAACTGCATAATCTTTTCATCCGATATCCCTGCCTGCGCGCTTGTGACATCACCATGCGAGTTACCTCACCCGATTGCTTGTTAACGAGAAGCGACAAGCATACAAACGTAAAGCGACATGGACGGCCGCGAGTTTAGGATTTCAGTCGTCGAAGCGATTACTTCAGTAGTCGTGCAAGGTTTGCTTGTCCCTTTCTAGGTGAAACCCCGCCTTGCGCATGAAACTTGCTGCGCAACCTTCGCAGAATTCGGGCTGCAGGATTTGACAAGGCGCTTCAGTGAAAAACCGACGGACCTTGGTCGATGTTTAAATTCGCCAGTGTAACAGATGCTGTGTGCGCAGCGTCTTCCAATTGTTTGCTTTTCGATTTGCTGCTTCGATTAACGCTCTCACGTTTCATATGCTGAAATTTCCAAACAAAAAGAAACGACAAAGCCTACCTGCTTTTCGATCAGCGCCTTTATCTTTCACCAACAGCAGTTCTCTCCAGTGACTCTGCTTATTGTCACTGACTGCGTCTGATTCAAAGTTATAGATGGGTAAACCAATTTTGTGACTTTAAACTTAAAAAAGTGACTTTATAATTTACAAATTTTGCCTTTATCAATTTCCTGCATTTGCAATTGAAACGCAGAATACAAAACATATTAAAAATCAAACCAATAGGCTAAAAATCTTTTTTTTGTTGAAATGAAACAAAAATCAAAAGTGTGAAAGACCCAGTGAAACCATAGCTTAAAAACCATAGACGAAAATCAATCTAACCGCACAAGAGAAATATCCAGTGTAAAAAAATCTCCTGAAGTCACTGAGAAAGTTCTGCATTGTTATATTTCAACATCAAGCGCTACCACGCCAAGCGTACTTTCAATTGACCAGTAGTGGCAAAACAACATTATTACGTCAGAAGTCGCAAAAAATCCAATATTATGTCAGAATTTCAAATAAACTTGCAAAAGCATGTCAACATCTGCTGTTGTAGCTTTAAGGAAATATTGATCAAGAGAAAAAACTGTGCTGAAAGAAATTTTGACCTAATGATAAATTTTGGCTAGTTCTGACCTAATAACTCTGGAATCACTGATGACATCAGCGTGAAATTTTGTTTGTGGACGTTCATAAAATCTAAAATAGGCAGAAAACTTTGACTTTATTTACTTTTGGTTGCCCTATTTATAGATAGTTGGCGCTTGTTTAGTCTTTCACAAAAAATGTGACAAAAGTTTTCAAGTTTTCATGATTATTTTGACAGCTCAGTTCGGCCATAAGAAGCACTTATCTGAGGTAACTCTAAGAAGCTAAAACTCAGTTTTACAGTGCAGCTCAAACACAAATAGGCCTCATGTCTTAAAACTCGCTGAACAGTCGCATTCGCATGTTCAGTAAAAGTCACGAGACGGCAAGTCACTAAAGACCTATTCTATCCCACTCAGTGAGCGATGGACGAAAAGGAATGCTTTGAAAGCAGAACTCACACTTGACACTACGCCGATCGTGGCCTCATCAGCAGGGTTGCGGAGTCGGTGTCGGAGTGGCAAGGAGTCGGAGGTTTTGCGGATATTTTTATCCGACTCCTGAAGTCGAACTGAAACATTTTTACATTGCACTTCTAAGTTAGGAATCCTAACCTATACAAAATTGTTGACAGCCAAATTTCATTCACGGTACGTGAAGGCGTCGGAGTTGGGAGCCGGAGTCGGTGTCGGAAATTTCGGAGAGGTCGGAGCCGGAAAATTTGGAAGCTAGGAGCCGGAGTCGGAGTTGGAGATTTTACCGCCGGCTCTGCAACCCTGCTCAGCAGTAGCAGCACTTGCATGCAGTGTTAAAAATGGATTCAAATCCTTTGGAAATCATTCCTTTGTTGTCTATTAAAAGAAATGTTTTTCAAAAAAGAGTCGGAGTGTTTAAATCCAAACTTTCACAAACACACCTCACTCACCTGCTCACGCTTTTTGTATTGCAGTAAGTGACAAGAAAATTACAAAATGGATTCGAATCCGGTTCTTGGTCTCATGCAAACATAGCTTGTGCCAGGCAGTTACGCCACGTATTGGCGATCCATCTACTGTAAAAGTGATGTGACGCATCCATGGAACGTTGTATATTCTATTAGGTTTTTTCAACATTAAAATTTGATTAATCTTTGTGTGGATATTTGCAAACTATGGCCTTCGTTTCTCGAGATGTTTTGGAATGTTCAAGCGCTTTTGTAACCTTTAATATATATTTCAAGCTTTTGCTTCTTGAAGCTAGGAATAAGAGACCATCAATACGCACATTCATGAAAAGCTACATTTTGCTTATTGCTTTTCAACTCTCTAATAGAACGGAAGAAATGACGAAGGTCGAGGTGTAGCAGCTGAAACGTTGCTATACCACTTGTTTGTTTTTCATGTTACCAGTGATGATGTTAGAAATAAGGTCAATTTATTTTGATTTATCGAAATTTTATCATGTACTGCTACTGAACGTCGGCAATGATTCATGAGCCTTTAACTAGAAGCTGGTACTTGACCTCACATCTGCCGAGGGTGTTGCCAGCCTTACTGATTCGCCATTGCAGCCTTTCACTGGATTACGCTTGCAATTGCTGTTGTGGGCAACAATGGTTTCGAAAACTGAAGCAGAGTTTGTCTTTATACGCAATGCACTGAGACTTCAAATGTACATCTTTTGCAGTTTCGAAAAGCCAATCAGGAAGCGGAGCAGCGCTTCTACCTAAGAGAGAGAGTGAGACTTGAGCGCCTTCTGACACGACAAAGCACAATCGAAGAAGTCGTAAGTAAACGCGCCTCCCGTATTTGTGCAACAAGGATTTAGCAATTACGGAATATCTACGAAAATATACTCCTAATAGATATGGCGATGCTTCTTGTTTTTTTCAGCAAATGCAGTAGGCGTTTTTCTGTAATACAATCGTGTATTTCAGGCAGATGAAAATAAAGAATGGACGTAGCATGCTGTTTTCGCCATGTTCCTAATGTATCCTTCATTTTTCTTGCCACTGATGCCGTGTGAATTGTTAGACAAAGCTGCGTGTTCCTCCTGTGCTTCATTGAGCAGCTGACATTACCAAGTTAAGCACAGCACAACTATCAATGAAACAGCGTTATTTTTACATCTGATACCGACACAAAAGTTGCGATAAACTGCCTAATCCTAAATCAGCTATGTCCAGCCCAAATGGCTTACTGAGCCAAAAATTACGTCGTTGTCTTAACCAGGGCCGCACATTCTATGACATATTAATGAGGACCGTATATTGGATGGCTTCCTTTGACCTTAGCAAACTAAATTTAGCTTAAACTAATGTACTGAAAGCGTTCTGATCCTAACTGCAATGGTCCAGGAATGATAAAGAGGCACCGTGGACCACCTGCATCAAAAATGTCAAGTTCAAGATTATTAAGGACAGGTTGTTAGCATGTGGGATATTTTTACTACAGCGAAAACCTTAATTGGGCCGCACGAAACCTTCGACTTGGCCGCATGCGGCCCGAGGGCCGCGGTTGGACATAACTGTCCTAAATGCTACATACANTTTTAAAATCAGTGATGCTGTTTGATACCCGAACCGACCAATTGCAGCTTTAAATAATTGCATTTAAACCTTTTTCATGTTACTCGTTTATTTCTGTGTGGATTCTAGCAAAAGTACTCTTCCAGCCAGCACGCGTGCCATGCAGCCATTCATGATGTTTCGCTGATTTGCTCAGCAGCAAAATCTTGATCTAGGAAAACAATCTAAACCGTAAAAATTGCTTTGAAAAGCCATAAGTCATTGGAACTGCAAAGAAGAATGAATAAGAACATGTAACGCAAAATCTGTCCATGACATAAAAGCAAAGCTTGTTTTCTGTGAGCAAAGGAATCAAGACGGTTCAAAGAGACCTCGTAAGCAAAACCACTCAGGCGAATAATTTTGATGACGGAGTTCGCTATACTTCCGAAATGATAGTTGCGTGCAAACATCAGTTCAACTAATTGGTCTGTCACATTGGAGACTGCGAGACTTCGTAATATTTGAAAGAATTTCGGTTACGATATTTGAGTTGGTTCTTAGGTGCAGTGGCTAGACCCACAAACGTAAAAGAAGATCTCAAAGGGCCCTTACTACGACCAAAGCAGCTGAAGATTCAACGTCAAGAAACTGATGAAAAAGTTTTCTCGGTTCAGCATAACACGCTGCACTTTGGTTTCGATCTCTCCGTGCTTGCTAGTTATTGGTTTAAACGTAGAGTAATTTCGAAAATCTCCATTTTTGTTAGTTATATTTTGGGTTTAATCGGTATAAACGTAAGTATTATTATCCCCAATATTCAACACACATGGACACACCATAAAAAACGCTGCACACGTTGTCCAGTCGACAGCCTTGGGAGAGTTTGCCAGTCTCCCCAAATTTCAAAATTGATTTGCCAAATCGTGGTCTATTTTGGGTGTTGTGATGCAGTTAAGCAAAAATAATTTTAACACCCTTTAAAACAGTTGCCTGAATGGTAATTTTTTCCGTTTTTGTAGCTGATTTCGGCGCTACTGCGGCGACGTTTTGCAACAACCTATGTTTTTCTAGCTTTTTTTAAGCATTGTTTATCAGATCCTTTTACAAAATATAATAATGAGTCAGGGTGCCGCGTATTTCTGCCTGACTGTTGTAGCTTGATGAGTTACGCCATCCTTAATTTCCGTCCACGGTCCAAGATATTTTTTTTTCGATACTGGCCGTTTGATAGGGAACCAGTATCGATACCTTGTTTCCTGTAACGTTTGTGAATCATTTAATCGATAGAACATTATTGCCCAAGCTTCTGTTTTTGTAATGACGTTCTCCATCTCGGCGACATTGTCTCAGCAAATAATACGCAAACTGCCTTTCTATCAAAAGACTAAGTTAGTCCTTTTATGTTTGAACTATTTCAATAAAGTGTTATCCTCGCTTCCATAAAATTACCTGAAAACACTAAAAACCAGGCAGCTGATGTCTGATTGTGCTGGTACACTTTACATTTAGTAAACATTTTGCAACTTGATTAGTTGACATCCGCAAAGTTGCGCATCGTCTATTCAGAACAAACATCTTTTTCGCACAAATGCGGCTCCATCGTAATCTGCAGTTAATCCATGTAGTTGATCACAGTCATTTAACTTTTTGCACAAATGACTTGACACTGTTAACTTATTACTGAAAGAAAATATCCATGAATATTTTATTAGGCAATAAAGATTTAAGAGTCATTTGAACACTGACCAAAAATGGTTCCGAAATGATAGTTGCGTGCAAACATCAGTTCACTTAATTGGTCTGTCATATTGGAGACTGCGAGACTTCGTAATATTTGAAAGAATTTCGGTCACGGTATTTGAGTTGGTTCTTAGGTGCAGTGGTTAAGTATGAGTACAATTTTAGCGTGATGTTGCAGTAAAGGAAGACGCTCTTCTGAAAGCGAAATGTAGAAACCACAAGACTTTTCATGCAGACTGAAGACGAAAGTCCACCTGTTGTTGAGACCCCACCTTCAACGCCACCTACTGGAATAAAACAACTTCGATTCTGTACGCCAGAAGTCACCGGCAAGCTCCTTTTTTCTCAACATCGAAGTACCTCCGAGGACAACATGCCTTTACGATTTGCGGGGAAAAGAAGTGAGAGTATTAAAAAATTTCTGAATAGTTCAAGATGGTTCAGAGATTTTTTCGAATTACATATCAACTAATACATGAAAGACTTTACAGAATTATATTACCCTTCAAAGCAATGTTTATGTCCTACTCTTTGTTTCTGTGGCAATTTCTGACAGATTATATGTTTTCGTCAGCAGTTATAGCATGCTAACGACAGTGTTTCCTGTCATGCAAAGGAAGGCGATTGTCATAAGCCATCGCAATTCATTTGAATGAGTGACGTTTGTGTCATGCTACAGATGCATTGGGCTTTTTGTGCATCAATGAAAGGATATCGACTCGAGTTTTTTCCACCCTACGAGCATTACCACATAGTTGTTCCTGCTCTGACAATTCCTGAACAGAACCTACCTTTTCAAAGCAGAAGGCAAAAGTTGTGTGGCAATAGAAGCGTTTGTGCGAAGATATACTCATTGCTTGTCTCCTGCTGTGTTTTAAAGCAAGAATAGAAAACAGTATTCCAACTGTTAGATAGAAACCGTTTGAACAGAACCGATGTTTGCAGTCACACGCAGCAGACAAGCAACGGCACTAACTGGTTGGAAGTGCCAGGCTTTAAAGCGAAAGGTAATCGTACCAACTAAACAATATTAAAGAATATTAAAGGCAATAAAGAAGGTCCATTCCAGATGATTCTGTATGAGCAAATAAGTAAAACCTTTGAGCTCCGAATGCAAAAAAACGTGCATAACACTTTTTTCACCACTTCCGAGTTTTAAAAAGATTGGCAATTTTGCTCGTGTTTTCAGCAATTTAACTGCAAAAATCAAGAAAAAAAATTATTTTACAACCCACAGTATTATATTGTCTTAAAATCAAAAGCAGGTGATAAAACATTAGACTATGCACAGAAAAACACAACTGCAGAAAAAATGTTACTGAAAGCAAATCCCAAAAACAGTCGTTTAGTTCATGAAGCACAGTGTGCAAGCAAACAATGATTTTCATTGTAACTATGAAGTAGAAATCGTGGCCGCTTTGTGAATAGTTTCTCGTCGTCAGCTTCCTTTTGCTAACATCCAATGAAAGATTGTTTAAATGAAAAGTAAGTCCAATCACGTTTAAAGCAATATCACGTAAATTCAAGCTTGTTTCAACCAAATGCTGATACTCTCTCATATCGGAACCATCGCCTACCCATACAACTCGCCAGTAAACACTTTCTATTCCCTTGTTCTAATGCTACAAAATTAATGAAATGCTGCACTATGGATGAAGACTTTTCTCAGGTTAATCCACTTTGAACAGCACCACTTGGACTAAATTTGCTGAATCTTTACCATTTTCTACCGTTGCTTTATTTAGACATAGAAAAATGTATTGTTAGCTCGACCGTGTCGCATTGGAAATAGATAGTATTGCACAAATGGGACAATTGCCTATGCAGCAATTTTGGCTAGTTTGCATGGTCCATTTCACGAAAGTCTCAGCTAGTCAATTTAGCCACAACTAGGTATTCATATCTTGCTACGCTATCAACTTGAAGCAGGTTAACAACAGCATTTAGCGGGCGAATGTTCCGTTATTGAAGTATTGGTGCAGAACCGTGCTATTCGAAGCAGTTTATAAGTAAAGTTTACACTTCCTGCAAACTGCCATTCTGTCTGCGGGAATTCAAGGATAATGTATTTAACAACCACATTCGCAGACTGCAAGTAATTGTTCCGACATTGAGACAAATGCTCATAAACAGCTTTTACTCATTCCTACAAAAGTATGATCTAGTCACTGGAAAGACTCGCGTGATTGAGGTGGCGTCGACCTTTGCCAGAGTGCGACAAGGCAAGGAAAGTGCAACGTTTCTGCCAAAATTAGAAGAAAAGAAATGAGACACGCGGCTTTCGAATTTACAATACGGGAAAAGAAGCTGTTGACATACTGGAAAGTTTCCACAGCAAGTCATTGTCGACCGATAACCAGATAAAACATTTTTTGGCCTCATTTTCATGGACTTCATCATCGTGGTTCAGTTTTGCGCGTGGAAATCAAACTTCGCTGTGGCATACAGCCCCAAACTTGATCAGACCCAGTTGTTGGAGCTATCGTACTTGGTTTTCCTGCAAGCAGCAAAACATTCACAACGGGGCCTAGTCGAAGTAAGATCTCAAGCAGACTTAGGACGTCATCCAACTATTGAAGCGGCCACACAAGACCACTGCACTCCGCGTATTCGGAACGCAACAAAAATATTCTACAAGTGCAAAGCTTGCTTTCTCTTTGTCGTACTTCGGGGAAACTTGAAGGAAAAAGATATCTACCTTCCTATCTCCGATTTCGTCGCACGTCTTGNATTCTCTCTGCAGATTCNCAAAGCAATACACCAGGGAACTTAAAAGGCTGTTTGATTTTGCTGTTTTGATGTCGTCTTTGCTATTAGCTGATTGCAAATGCTNCTGTAAATCAGTATTTTTGCACGTTGTTTTTTATCATGCAAGCGGTCATTCGCACATTCCATTCATTGGCGGTGGAACAACAGAGAATAGATGTCACCGGAACAATGGGCACTAGAAAACCTAACAAAAATAGTAAAACATTGGACCTGTGTTTCTCACCTTATAAGTAAAATAAACTTTTCGTTTGCGTGCAAATGATTCTGCAACCAACTTTTTTTAAATGAAGTGAAAATTACAGAGATGCTGCAATTTACCGCTAAACGAAGTAATATATGCTAAGCAGCCCAAGTTCTGCATTGGATAATTGACACATTTCGAGAACATAAAGGTGGAAATAAATATGTAGTGCATGAGATAGAACAATACCATTTTTCAAAAATTTACGGTTAAATTTAAACAAAACTTCCTGTAAGATTTCACTACGTCTAGTTTGAAGAATATCGAAAAACCTTTGTTTGCTGATTTAGAACAAAACATGTTAAAAGCTTGATGACTTCATAAAACCAAAAACTATGACGGTGGTGATTTAAAACATTGTGAGTTATTTGGAAATGACATTACAATCATGGCATGACTGCGGAAGATGCAATTGGTGAACAAGGATTGTTCTAACGCAAAATAGGAAACAATTTGTAGTTTTCTGTATCTGTGTGATTATGCGAAGTAGAAAACATTTTCGAAATCAGTTACATTTTTACTTATTACGATATGGGTGACCTGCAGTAAAGCTTTCATGCTGATATTCTTGCTTTTCAACCAGAAAAATAATACTGGTCGTCAGCACGTGGCGAAATTTTGCTTTCCTCAAAGGAAGGAAGGTCTTTGAATGAAACAATTTACTTGTTGTTTCGGGCATGTGCGGAAGAGGTATTTTTCTGTCGGCACGATTAGCCATAAGAAAACTACCGAATTTCAACTGCTCTTTAGCTTCAGATGCCGGAGTCTCACTGTCCACGCAGATGAGCCTCCGGCATCCTATGTCAGAAATATCAAATTTCGATGTCGATTCAGCTTGTTCTTTGAAAATTCCTTTCTCGCACTTTGTGTCGGTCCAACACGGTAATTGCTCTACTCATATGAGTTATTCAACCAGTGCGCCACAGGCCACGGGAGGGCTGTGCAAGCGGATGATGGTAATCTGTTGCGTCTTGCTGGGGTTTGATGTAAGGCTTGCAGTTCGTTCTGTATCTTGTTGCGCTATTCGAAGCAGCTACGGGCAAAGATAGGCAGCGTTGCAAAGCCAAAAGCAGCATCAAACTTGATTAAATGAATTTTAATGCTAATGAACTATTTCAAAAGAGTTGCCGGAACTTCTCCGTGTTCTCAAAAAAGTATACCTGATGGTTTTCGTTTCTTGCAAACCTGTTTAATTTCATGCAAGTTTCCCTTGAGTTTGCATTTAAACTGTTCGTTGCGTGAATGAAGTTATTTTAGCAGAAGACCCAACAGAGCATGCTTTAACTTATTAGACAGGCATCTCAAGAGCAACATGGTTGCCGTTTATTGAAGCCTAATATCAAAATACCAAGTATCATATTTAAGTCCTTTTCTTGCGAACAAGCTGGGCATTCATAGCGTTATGCTTCATGAATATTATTAGTTCGACAAAATGCACTGACTATTCCATTACAACCTAAAGCATGAAAAATTTATGGGAGGTAATCATTTTNTTCATAAAAAACAGGTTCTTTGCAAACCCAAGCAAAATGTGGCAGTTGGATACAAAGTGTAGCTTGAGATAAATGCGATACCGTTAAAATAACTAGTTACCTGCTGTCTTTACCGGAGAAAGGTGCGAGACACAGTTTTGCACGAAAAACATTTTTTTCGGCCAAGCCACTCTATATTGATCGCACCCAAGTGAGTCAAAGTGCATTCGGTCTAGCAGAAGTTTCTTTTGAACTTGGAGACTTTATCAAGGGAAAGGTAAGCCTTTGATTCAACCGCCAAACGTTTTCAAATACAATAACAAATTTTTGCAAAGCGCAAACTTTGAAATTAGACTACTTGCGATCAACCGGTCGTGAAAAGTGGAAGCGAATTTCTCTGAAATATTAGTTTAGAGCTGCAGTTCATTAAAATCCCAACTTTGTGCATTTTGCAGTGGCTGACCGCCGTAACGCTCTTGGGAGGATGGCTCACAGAAAATCACTGATGCAAGGCCTACTGAGTGTGGCTGGGGGTCGTGAGAAACCCCCTTCATCTGAGCTGAAACAAGGAAAGCGTCTCCCGGAGCATCTGGCAACCACCGATGAAGAATACCTTTTTCCAGCTTGTGCCAATAAACCATTGAAAGACCCGGATGATTACTACCAGAACAAAGTAGGTTGAGCCTGATGTTATAATTCCGAATCTTTCAAACGCATGTTACGTTCGATCACATATGTCCTAATTTGGAAAAAATGCGCAACCATAAGGATCAAATTAATTATTGTTAATTTCAGCAGTAATTTTATAGCTTTTTTATGTAGGCAACCTGTACCTTCGGCCGCGATGTCGCTTGAGATGAGTGACATTGTCCTTATGGGGTCCGAACCAAATGCTTGTGAGTTATTGCTCCGGGCATTGCCACAACAAGCTTTAGCTGAGGTTGAATTCTTTGAAATGATTCTTTGACATACCTCAGCGATACAAGCGAGATTTAGGTTTTACGCAGTTAGTTCACAATGTAAAATGAAGACATAAGTAGAACAATTCTCACAAATTTTGGTAATTTTATGAGAAACAACAACGCAAAAAATACAAGATGAAAACCCCTATTGAAAGCAGTTGAAATTCAGTCATAAAAATTGACAAAATTAATGTCATGTTCGAATTTCTATTTATAGAGAGGATGCAGTGGCATGCAGAGGTCTGGTGATGCCCGGGCGACTGCTTGATTGGATGCCCCCCTACCAAATTCTAGTATTGAGCAGTGGCGTATAGTGGTCATTGTTACTGGAAATACATTGTTTGTGACGTCATAATATGACGTCATATTCACATTTGCAAACCAACGTTTTGGTGGAGTTTGTTGCCACAACATGCATATTCAGGGACACCGGTGCAGAGGTAGGGAAGTAGTCCCCTCGCAACGGGGAGCTTTTGTGAGCTTATCACCCACAAACAAAGCTCCAAGCCCCCAAATTGAATTATGAAGCACTATAGATCGATGGAGTTTTATCAAATTTCAGAATGTCAAGCCCCCCTGAACAGACGCAAGGCCCCCTATTGAAAACTTTCTCGCGATGGTTCTGTAGGGAAGCGGAAGCAGTAAAACCGTTGAGGGCAATGCAAACATATAAAAAAAATCGTTACCAATTATGTTTGTTTCTGTTCATCAACAATGTTGACCTCAAAAATAATGACAGAAATTATAGAAAATCAT
>JGI24158J21664_10000677_pt1 | contig 33395 bp, 22 predicted proteins | sample Ectturendosymbi3_FD_21664 | JGI IMG/M metagenome (IMG submission 21664)
AACAAGCAAAAAGTATGCGAAAACAGTTAATCTCCTTTGCGCAGGTAATAAAGTTTTCGTAAAATATCAAGCTCAAGGGGGGGTTTTAACCCCAACCCCCGTTATATACGCCCTTGCGCGTGACCCACAGCACAGATTAAGTGGAACTGCGCGATGACAAACCACTCGTGACACTACGAAGACGGGAAGAAAAATGTATAACAAAGTTGAAAACATTTGGACAAAAGAATCTGCCATTACATGAAAACCTAGCTGTTGTTTGAGAAAGAGATGAACGCTACCCAATTAGTTTTGTTGAAATCTTGATGTATTCGCAACAGCCCACTGTTGGTCACAGAAGTGATAAACTATTTACTCACCGATTAAAAAACTTTGTTCATCGTCATTCACAATACTTGTCAGTTTTCCTCCTTCTTGGATGCAGAAGTTTTCAGCAGCTGTCTGAGTTTTTTCAGATTGTCCGAAAAAATAACAAAACTTTTTAAAGTGCCTCCATCCATCTTTGCATTTGCCTTCCACTGTAAAAAAGAGTTCGGCAAAACTGTCAAGTAAACACTTTTACGGTAGGTTGAACAACCAGATAGCTCCACACTAATGATAGAACATTACTGTTATAGCGGTCTATACTGAAGCGGCGGCGAACAAACTTACTGAATTTAGTAAACGTCAACATATACCTTAACTTGAAATAACCCTGAAAACAAAAAGATTGAAGCGAAGGTTAAAGTTTTCGAGAAACATTTTACAATGGCAAGCACCAACCCAACACTACAGGGTCCAAATTTAACTACAATGTTTGTTGCAATGCTAGACAGAAATAAGACAGTTAGGTGAGTTTTTGGTCAATGAACGCAACATTCAACAAATCACTTAGGGTTCACATCTGTTGTCATTTGTGCATGTGCTACAAATATATGTTGTGGTATTTTTTATTTGCCGATTTTGTGCCACTTCTTCCAACGTTCACCATCTAAAAGCCCTCCCAAGAACACGTCTGTCAACCTTGCGATCTCAAGACGGCGTTTCTAGTTACGAGTCCCATTGCCCGCTCTGTTTTGAGTCGTCCTTGCGTTGCTCGTTGCTGTTATTTTGTTGCTCTGTAGTTGGCAATTGGCATCACATATTTTGCTCGGTTTCAGTGAAAGCAATTATATGAGAACGGTTTATTTTCCAGTTTTTGCTTGAAGTAGCTTGGTTTTGATTTATTCATTTTAGTCTTGAGTTTGCTTGCTTTCTCTGCCCTTGTTTTATTCCTTCAGAATTTAACCTGTAAGCAATTGCTTGCAGATTTTAGGACTGAAGATGCATAGAGTAACGTTAAATTAGTTTTTTGCTGATTTGCATAAAATACAGTATATTTTCAGTTGACAATGCAGGTACGCTGTACGTTTGGCGAATGGCAAAAGCGCAATTGAACTACACTAAATGTTTATGTTATGACGGAGGATTTTGAGATTAGCTATTTTGAAAGAGGAGATTTTACTGAAACCATCTGCATAAAAAAAAAGTTGCTTAGCGCACCCGTAACCACTCCTCCAGGTGGAAGCTTAGAACCTTCATCAACTTGGCAAATGAATGGTCTTTCGTAGAAGCAACTCGATGTTTCCCAGTTCTTTGCTGATTTGCCAGTATACAAATACATGCAGTCTTCTCGCCCTGTAACCAACGCAAGCACCAAAATAGGATGCAACACAAACTCTTCCATTAAGATCCCGGCTAATGGCAAGAAATTTACAATATTGTAAAAAAGGCACACTGTATGTCTTGATTATTCATGAAATTTAATTTTATTCATCCAATCAGATTTCGTGGTGATAACGCCCGAATCGTCCAACAAATTTCCATGAATCTCAATATGATGATTGGTCAAGCCGCATGCCGACTATTGTGTCAAAATACGCAAAGCACGCTGGCTGCGTCCTGCGTTTGCTGAATTGTACGGATTGTTACGAGTGAATCAGGCGAAAGACGTGGCTGTTCGTGTTTGAAATGCACCTGGCAAGTGGCGTAACTGACGGGGGCAGGTGTGCGAACCGCATCCCTGGCAAGCTAACTGTAACAACCGGGCCCACACCTAGCTGTATTTAGGTATTTCCTATTCGTTTGGTTTGCAGAAAGTTGTTGTTTTGCGTTTTTTGGAGGATATTTCGGTTATTTCGGATTTAGCATAGCCATCCTTATCCGGATTCATTATTATTGCTAAACTTTTTTCAGAGTGTTGGACTGGCCAGTGGTCTCTCTTCAGCTAAGTTTCCCCTCTGGCTCTTGCAGATAAGAGCTATATGTTTAGGGCTAACAGCATAGCATAGTTGCTTCTTCTGAATAAATGCAGTAGTTTGTCAGCGTTTCTATTAGTTAAACCTAGATTGGCATTTTTAGATGTGACTCTTTCCCTTTTAATTTTTTTTTGGAAAGCCATTCAGAAATCAGATTGCTATTGAGCACTTGCGTAAGTTAGCACTGCTCTCATGCTAAAAAAATCAGAGATCTTGGTGATCTTGAACAGCAAGCAAAAGTTACTTGGCCAATTGGCAACCACATGACTCTTCCCCAAAGAGACAAAAAATAGGGAAACAGAAAAGAAACTTGCAAAAGCGCGTTTGGGTCTTATGCCTTAGATTAGTGGTTCTTAGCCCATCCAACCACTGAGCACCTCAAATTGAAATATACAGTATAACACTACAAATCAGTGGAGATTTCATCAAATTTTCAGAATGACAAGTCCCCCTGCACAAATTTAATAACTCCCTATTGAAGACTTTTTGGGGACGGTTCTGGTTTGAACCTCACATCTTTTCGCGCGACGGTTTCGTTGCGTTCGATTCTTTGCAGTCTGAAAAAGTAACAAACACGCGAATCGTGAATCTACCAGTTCAACCAGTTGGGTGCGTTTTACATGACGTGTTTTGCTCGTGTGTGTGAGATTTTTAAAGCCGTGGTAAGCGAGTTACAACGTGGTCCCCACGTTGTGCTTTAACGTCTTTATGCCGCCATACATATGTACAGTGCGGTTGGTTTTTATGAGCACAGATAAGAAAAGACAGATGTGAAACTTACAAAAATGTGGGCCATGTGTTTTTTCATATATTTCAACCTATTGTTTTTCAAATAGTTTTCGGTTAAAAAACACTACTTTTTTTCAATTCAACATCTCAACTCAACAACAACTAAAAAAAGAAAAAATTATTTTTTTCAAATAGTTTTCGGTTGGTTCGCCTCTGGAAATTAATAATCCTGTTCCCGCTGGTCAAGCACAATTTCCACAATTCCGTGTCAATTTCCACTTTTTGCATCAAAGGCAGCAACAAGCGCAGTGATCGTGGAGCACTATAGTAATGATTTAGAATTTTTTATTGACAGTGCTTTCAGAGCGTCAATATCGTCATTTTCGGCTTTCGCAAATTGATTAACCCTTTTCCATTTTTCCTCGTAAAAATAGGAGAAGGGGCCGCGCAAGTGGATTAGCCTAAGGCCTCACATCAGCTAAATCCGGACCTGACAATACTTTGATACAGTATTGAAGTTTTGACCGAAACTCTTATTACGCTATCTTTTCCTCCTGATTTTTACACAGAAAATAATATTAGTCATCGTTTGATAACTAAAAACATTTATATACGTAAGTTTAGTGTAAAATGTCTTATATTTGGAGGCTTTGATTTCAATTTTTGAAAACGATCGAAATGCAAACAACCTTCTGGATACCCAAAGTGTATAAAATAAACTTTTTTTATCAAAAATGTTGGTACCATTTCAATATATCTATTTTTCGCAGTGGTATCCATATATATCAATCAATTTCAGTAAACCGTTTTCAATAAACCTGATTTAAGACAACATCCTTGTAAAACTGTTGGCAGCCTACTTTTAATTGGTTTATTGTTTCATATGACTCAGCTAATAAACAGAAGCAATGCAAAAAGCCATCGCGCAATAAATAAACAAATTATCAGTGGACATTAGAGCAAATGAAAATACAATGGCGTAATAACCGATCAATGTAAACAAAGAGTAGCGCTGCGTCATATAGGATTGGTGAAGGACCATGGCGGACATCTAGTCGTCAAATCCCGTTTATCACTTTTTGAAAAGTGTTGAAAAACAACAGTTCGAAATCAAATAAGCACAGTTACGAAAACAAACAAACACAGAACATGGTGAAGTAAATTTACAGATGAAAGCGCATGCCTGTGTACACACGTGAGTGGATCAAATTTAATTGAGGAAAGTTGGTGTGGTTAAAAATGTGTTTAACAAAGTATATAAAAATAAAGAAGTAATAAACTAATTGATGAGGTACAAAGGAACAACAAAGCGAAACAGAAAAATTCCCAGATAATTGGTTGTGGAGACGCTGGATAAGCAAACTCTGTTGGAAAAAGCTGTTGTGCTATTATTAGCAATGCACAAAAGTTACTGGAAACACAAACATTACCATGCGGAATTTGACACCAGTACATCTCCAAACTATTTATTGGTGTGAGAGCTAACGAAAACGTCAATTATGCAAACAGAGCAAAAAATTGTTACGTAATAACCCCTGTTTCAAAAGCAATTCTTCTAAATCGGATCTCAGCACACAATCCTGCACTTTCATACCACTGCTAGCCATTGGTTCCTGCGGTTTTGATCAATTTCAAAACTGGATTTCACAACTGTGAATGGTGGAGAGAGGGTTTACTAAAACAATTTTCGGTAGTTATTCGTAGTTTTTCACGAAATTCATCAATTCATGTAGTTACATTTCGTAATTGCAAAGTCAGAAGCTCATACAACATAAGTTTACATGCAACCTACAGCCTTTGACGTTGTGCGTTGCGTTATGCGATTTACATCTTCGGTCTTGGTTTGTTAAGACTTTCTCCAAAATATGACCCAAATTTACAATCGTAAATAAAGTAAGGCAAACCAAGCTCAGGTTATTTTGTTTGACGTTTCAACGTAGTCGTAAGCCATCTTCAGAAATAAATAATAAAATACACCAGAGATATGGAAAAACGAAAGTGCGGTTTGAAGGATTTTACGCTGTATGACGCAATAAAGATTGATATGTTTGAATAACAGCAACGGAATAGATAAAACGTTTTTCACACCATGTGAAGATCAGCACTTTCGAAAAAAGCGTAATTTCGCTTTGGATGCGGACAGCTGATTTTAGTTTTTTGACATTTAAAATGTCCTGTTACCTTACTCTGCTGCACTAGAACAAAACAGCTTAAGCCACCACTGCCAATTATCAGACGTATCGGGTGAGATACAAGGAAGACAAAACTCACCGGGAACCGCCTGCGGTTGATTAACGTCCCAAAATGTTTTGACAATGGGTGTTGAATCAGACCAAGCAAACACGTCGTCTTTGGCAAGATCAGATCCTCCAAGCCAAAGCTCTTTGTAGCCAATATCAGAAAACTGTTGCAGTACATTTCCCACAATCATTTCTTGCTGCTCGCTGAAACGCATGATTCTCGTGCAGATTACACCGATCTTTCCCACGTTTTTGTTTTTATGATATCCAAGTCTCATTTAGTCACAAACGAAGAGCACTGATTGTTGAGTAAAATCTTTTTTATATTTTTGTATTTTGATTTTGAAATCCTGGTTCAATTCAAATGTTAAAAAACAATTTATGTACGATCCCAGTTTTTAACAGAGTTTCTTAAAAGTTACCCAACACAGAAAGTTTGTCGTCACTTCGCTTGTTGTATATAGGAATGCAGCGCTACAGGTTGTAGATTTAACCTTGAAAAGAGCTTTTCCTGATTTTAAAAGTTACCCAAAATAGAAAGTTTGCAGTCACATCAATTTTTATGTAGGAATGCAATGCTACAGGTTTTAGGTTTAACCTTGACAGAGCTTTTTTTATTTTATGTGGTGTTTAGATGGCGCTTTATAACAACAGTGGTCTTGTAACGCCACGGCCGAGCATACACAACGTATGGTATCATTTGACTCGGTTTGCTTTTGCGTTCTGGGTAGTCACTGCAGCTCCTCCATACACCATGCGCCGGGTAAGAAGGCCACAGTACCAATTTACAAGATCTTGGTAAGACCCGGCCAGGAGTCGAACTCCAGACCTCCTAGCACCAAAGCGGCGTACTTGACAAGAGCCTTCATCAATAAACTTTGCAGGGCAGTGTACACACTTTTCAATATGAATTGATCAAAACACAAATGAAGACCAAAATGAGCAATCCGAAGATTGCTGAAAACGGTTTATAATCTTACATCCTCTGCTAATAGAAAATCGCATGGTGAACGATCTCTCTTTAAGTTGGGAAAAAATCATCAGAGTTGAAATGTTTTTGCGTGGTACGCGATGCAATTTTCGATTCAGTTTGATTCAACTTTTTTTGAAAATACAGAAGAGTAGCTTTACCAACTTTAATTTTGGTCTGTTATTGCAACGACAATTGATAACTACGTTCACTAACGAAAAATTTTTATAATTCTTCCTTTTCAATTTCAGCGTACTCGGTGCACACATTTTCTTTTCTAACTTGCAACTTTAATGCCTACCCATCACCAACCTTTTCACCTTTTTCTTATCAAGATTTACCTGTAGACTTGCTCATCTTCACAAATATGGTATTATTGTGATTATTCCTATGCTTCGTAACGAAACAGTCATGTCCCTGTTAGTTGAAAATAATTAAGGAAGTAGGAAAAGCAAATGTGTAAAACGTACGACTGACGGCCCACCAGACACACACAGTCCACAAAGCTGTTTAATACAGCCCACAAAGCAAGTCAGCATTACAGCGTTTAGAAAATTCCTACATGGCATAGACTAATAAGACAGAACTTTTAGAAAGAAAAATTGCCTACTAAGGTCAGATAAACTTATTCCATTCTTTCTATTCAGCATTTCGCATATTAAACATTAGTCTTGACCACTGGGTACCATTAAAGCATTCTTAAATTAGATATACAACGTTGCTTCTNAACCATGAGATAAACAAAGCAATTGCTGGGAGCAAAGAGTTGTAAAAATAACTTATCCAGTGGCTCCCAAACTTTTTATGCCCATGCCCCAACTAATCACCTCTAAAATCCTGATTGCTCCCCATGTGGTGATATACAATTCTTATGATTGAGAAGCGAACTCCGTTTCAGCTAAAAAGCATAAAACGCTGATACTTGGTTAAACAAGCTTTGGACGTAGACCTCGTCGGTCGGCCTCAATATCCCCTGTGGGCTATACGTCCCACGTTGGGAACCAATGATCTATCTCGTATAGTTTTTCCTCACCTTTCTTCGATTCGGTTCCCTACAAAAGACTGTCTTAGCAACGTCAGGTAATTCTAAAGCAAACGAAAAAAGCATTTGCTCTTGTACAATTGGAAAGAAAATTACAAAATTTTCTACCTCTCAATCTTCAACATAGTGGCTCCTGCAGCTTTGCATGCTTCATCTGCTGTGGTCCACGTTTGAAATCTGTTCTCATTGATTATAATTTCGTAGCATTTTTCATTTAGAAGAATCCAGCCCGTAGGGCAACTTCCTGCAAAAAAATTTAATCCATAACGCCAGTTGTAATACCAGCAACAATGCTCTCAACCATTAACTCTTTTAAAAAGCCACGGTTTGGTCAACGGATTTCATATGTAAACCATGCCACATGTATCCAGGTTCATATTCAATCGCGATACCAATATGGGAAGTATTGCATCGCACACTTTTATTATAAAATAGGTATTTGACGATAATTAATTGATGATAATTAAAAAGCGAAAATTAATTAAGTGATCCCTAAACGATCATTAATCAATTAATATTCTGGTAGATCCCTACGGAATCAATCAATAAATTATCATTTGTTGGCCATAACTTGTCAACAACGAACGCTAGATGGCCAATTAAGGGCTCTAAGGATGTGGAGTTTCGCCTAATTTATTTTAAAAGAAATACAAGTAAATTGCCACTTGAACATTTTTCTCAGTACCTGATGACGTCATCCAAAAACCCTCGACCCCTCACAGTCGTAATGTCACACCAAACAAAAGTTCAAACCCAATAGTTCCCGGATTTTTTTGAATCGAAACTAGGAGACTTTCTCCTTTTTATAGGGTTTAAACAGCTCTCCAGCTCTATCCGTCGCCAAGTTATGACTGGACAATATCCAAATCAAAAAGCCGGTTTTGATTTGATGTGCACTACAGTAGAAAACCCAGGTTCATTAAAATATGTGAAAGCAAATGGAATATGCACGAGAAATAGTGCCAACTTGGATCAGTTTACAAAAAGCTGCACTAAACAGCAAGGAAAAATATTTCAATTGATACCACTTTAATTTGGAGTTTAATGGTTTGGGCGAACCCTTAAAGAGCATGTTGCGAACATCCGGTTAACAAACATTGGCCGAGATCGATTCTTTTTTGATATTTTTCCCTGTTCCAGATTTTACAGTAAATACCAAAATTAAGCAGAGCTTGGTGCAGAAAAACAAAATTTAAATTTCATTATTAATGAACTGAATAAACATACAAAACTTATTAAATAAATTGCCATCTTGGATTGTATTTTTGTGAAAGATATCATAGGAGTAAACCTGTCCTTTAAATAGAGTTGTTGCGTTCGGTTTAGTTGCAGCTACTGCATATGTCCTTCCTTTAAATGTTTGCCCCCATCCACCCAAGTCATGGCAAGGGACCTGCCTCCACAAGCGTACGGCATGGGGATGCGATCGCATCCGCAACGCTGGAAAACTGGCCATTATTCGGGCAATAATTTTCAACATTTGGTCAAATTATACAGCCACCTTCTCATTCAAGTGAGGTAGTGTCTATTTTGCCATCAACGGCAAAAGCTCTGTTGAGACTATTTTGCCATTCTTTTTTGCCTGTGATGGCAAAATAGACACTTCCTTTAAGTGAACTGGTATCATTTGGTAATTCCAACAGCCTTCATCAAAATTGGGTCAATTAGATAACTTTATTCAAGTTTTGCATAAGATCAGAAACTTTTGGGTAAATTAGGAGCATTTGAGTATGGTCCCAGCTTCAATTAAATATGGGCAAATGAGAAACGCTTCATTCAAATTTGGGTGAAATTAAAACATTTACATATATTGGAAATATTTGGGTGAAGTCCATCAATTTACAACAGCTTCATTCAATTGTGGGCAACTTCAAACAGTCTTATTCAACGTTGGTCTATACAGAAATAGCTCCATTGAAATTTGAGTACATTTAGAAATGTCTGGGTAAACTATAAAAGCTTTCTTCAAATTTGGATAAAATTAGAACCATTTGGTTAAAATTTATCAACCTCAATCAAATTTACGCAAATTAGAACAGCTCCATTCAAATTTGAGTGAAATTAGAAATATTTCCATGAATTCGAAAAATTTGAGTAAATTCCAACCGACTAAATCAACTTTGAACAAATTACAATAGCTCAATTCAAATTTGGGCCAAGTGGAACAGTTTCATTCAATTTTGGGTAACTTCAAACACAGGGGCGGAGCCAGACATTTTCATTGTGGGGGGGCCACTGGAGGGGCCAGTTTTGCAACAAGGGGAGCTGTCAATGGTCTGTGTAGGACTTTCAGAAAGAGATCTACTCCAGTGGCATGACGTCACGCGGAAAATTTTGAGGGGCCAGGCAAAATTTTGGGGGGCAGTGGCCCCCCTGGCACCCATAGCTCCGCCCCTGTTCAAACAGCTTTATTAAATTTTGGGCAACTTCAAATAGCTTTATTCTAATTTGGGCAACATACTGTACAAGCGCCACAATTTGGCCTACAGTTCTGGACTGATGTTTGTTTGGCCGGGTCATTTCCACAATTGCTTTTAGGTCATTATTCAGTTCGAATCGGTTACCAAAGAGAACAGAAATGTACTGAAATAGTTCTCAAGCATGTTTTTTAAATCACACTTTTACATTTTGCGCAATAGGCCTACTTGATGAAAGTTGCATGGGAAAAAGGAAAAAGTTGCAATATAAAATTCCTGCAACCAGCTCATCGTACCACATAAATTATGAGCATTTCAGAAGCTGTTGGAAGCTGTAAAAAAAATTGAAAAACTTGCCCCACTCATAACGTTTGAAGACAAGTCTAACAACCAGCAAAATCAAGCTAATCATTCTTTTTCATTGACAACCAAAACTTTCCACAGATCTGATCTTTCGCAGTCAACAGATTTGAGGTGATAAAAAACACATTTCAGTTCAGTTGTGACTACCTGTGCGTTAAGCGTTGTTTTATCCATTTAGAAGTGCTGCTAGACTGAATTATTCCTCACCAAGTACCACGGTAGCATTGGAAAATGTTCACTTGCCCACCACATGCCAAGTGTCTGAGCTAATGTTTCGCAACAATGGGTTGTTACATCAAAATGTAATAATTGCTGCAGGCCTACTGTCTTAAGCGCAATGCTGGCAAATAACTTTAGTACTGTACATCCACGTGTTTTGCAATTTTTGAGCTGATTAAGTTCACGTGCTTTAGCTTAACACTCAGTTACCCGCACAAAGAATTTCTCTACCCGCGCCCGCAGCAAGTGCAATCCGCCCCACAGCAAGTTCAACCCACACCCGCCCCGCCTACGCACGCAAAGCAGTGCGGGTTAACCCGGCGCGCGCAGGACTCTAATCTCCATCTCGTTGATGAACTGCAAACTGACAGATTTCTCAGCCCTGAGTTTGAAATTGCTATTGTTTATACACCTCTTCATTACCAAATTGTATAAATAACGACGTAAATAAACGCAATCCTGAAACGAGTGTCACTATGGGGTTCAACACCTTATGCCCTCAACTACCAATCAATATTTCTCATTATGCCAACAGCTTCTCATCATGAGTTTGCAACTTCTAAAGTCACGTAATGAAAAACAAAAAAACATTCCAGTTTAGACAATTGAATGCGCACCGAACACAGCATGCTAAGAAGAAATAGCAATATGGAACAGATTCAGATATTAATACTACAGCCTATATGATCAACTACCAAGGAATGTGTACAAAAGCAATTTTCCAATGACAAATAACTTACAACCTCAATAAAAATATTTTGTAAAAGTAGCAGTGGTTCACTGGACTGCATTAATGAATGATGCTGTGCAATAGATAGTACAGTGATCACTGGTCACTGTTCATGACAGCATCACTTCACAGCATCAAATTGAAACATTAAAATCTGGCAGGATGTAACATGTGAAATTCATTGCATGAAACAAATGGAAAATATGAAAACGTAAACAGTATGAAATCACAGTTACAACACTGACTACCACACGAAATATTGCAGTTGCAGTTACTTGGTTAATCGTACTTATGAATAGGCCTACTTCACAGCAACAGATTCACACTTGTAAATCTCACAACATCAAGTTTGAAGCACGAAAACTCTACAGTATCATATCACAGCTATACCACATGATTACCACAAAACAATTTGCAGCTGCACATCAAGTACGACTTCCAATGACATAACTTCACACTATTGAATCAAACCTACATTATTATATACAAATATTCACAGCTGCTTTCACTAAGTAGGCCTAGAAAAGCATAATAGCAAAAAAACGGAACCTTGACAACTTCACAGCATGAAACAAACCTGAAATATGAAAACTTCTCAGTATCATCTCACATCATTTATAGCTACATTTTTGTTGTTATAGCTGCAAAGCACTTACCAGCATCAACAATTTGATGTTCACAAAAGTTAGGGGTAGCTAGAATGGTAGGTTACCACTGCATGTTCCTAACTTTACAATATTTCCAAGTCTACCCAAATTCGAATCAAGTTGTTTCAATTAACCCAAATTAGATTTGGGCTGTTGCAATTTACCCAAATGTTAATAATATATGCAAATCTGAGTGAACTTCTCAACTTTGCACAGATCTTTTCAATAGTACCCAAGTTGGAATGAAACTGTTTCAGTTTCTATTTGAATAAGATGTAAAGACTGATGATGCGTAGTTTTACGTGAAATCGATTTCCTATTAAATTTGTGATTAATTCCTTGCTTATTTCACCTGTGGAGTAAAGTTACTTGAAAATGTTTCAATTACCCAAATTGTATTGAGGCTGTTGGAATTACTCAAATGTTTTTAATTGTGTCCAAATTTCAATGAAGATCTNATACATTACCCAAACTGGAATGAAGCCGTTCCACTTGGCCCAAGTTTGAAGGGAGCCTACTGCCGTTTGCTGAAAGTTTATTNAGTGTGCTAGAATTTACCCGAAATTTTCCAATTTGTGGAATGTTTCTAATTTCACACCAACTTGAATGAAGTTGTTCTAATTTGTTCAAATCTGATTAAAGTTGTTGAAATTTACCCAAATGATTCTAATTTTATCTAAATTTGACTAAAACTCTTATAGTTTACTTAGATGCTTCTAATTGTATTCGAATTTCAATGGAGCTTTTCTATATAGCCTAACTTAGAATGTGACTGTTTGAAGTTACCCACAGTTGAATGAAGCTCTAACAAACTGCCAAATTTGATTTGGCTGATGGATTTCGTCCAAATGTTTCTAACTGATGTAAATGTTTTTAATTTTGCCCAAATATGTATCAAGCCTTTCTCATTTGCCCAGATATAATTGAAGCTGTTGGACCACACCCAAATGCTCCTAATTTACTCGAATGTTTTTAATTTTACCCAACACCTGAATGACGTTTTTTTAATTGGCCCAAATTTGATAAACACTGTTGGAACTCCGAAATGATTCTAGTTCACTTAATGGAAGTGACTATTTTACCATCAGGCAGTGTATATTTTGCTATTAGAGGCAACAAAGAATGGAAAAATGGTCTGAACAAAGCTTTTCTATTGATGCACTCTGAAAAAGTGAGTTATTTGTTAATACTTGAGGTAATTTACTTGGAAAAGTACCCCAAAATCTAGAACAACTTTTACCTTTGCCCAAAACAGATTAGGTATTGTATGGTACTTACCCAAAGGTAAAACGTTTTTAGCCCATTTGCAAGAACCCCACTTAGGGTAACTTCAGAGGATTAGGGGTAAATCTTCTTGTCGCCCAAAAGCATCTTGGGTGATACATCTTTGTTTCCCACGAACATGAACTATGGCAACATAGACACTGCCTCACTTAAATGTGAATGTAGCTGCATAATTTGCCCAAATGATCAAACAATTTTCCAGAATAATGGCCAATTTTCCAGCGTTGGGGATGCGACTGCATCCCCATGCTGTACGCATATGAGCGACATCTGTTTGTGGATCGAGTGCTGAGTTATTGCATGTACAAATGAATCAAAGCGCCTTACTGAGCAATGATTGTTTGTATGATGTAATATTGATCTTCAAAATTTTTTTAAGGATTCAACTAAATCAATCTCTGCTCATTTGAAGTTTATTATTTATCGTCAAAAGCTTTACAAAAATATAATTGGTATGAGGTGTCTATTATACCTGACAGTCCTCTTTCACAAACAAACCGCTTTTCTTGGCTGCATTTTCCCATGCTCCATTTGTACTGGCCTGATGCAGACAATTCTACGCAGGTGCTACCCAAGTACGGAAGTCTAGAAACATATAAGAATAACAATCCTTTCGTCGCTTTGATTGGACGTTGTCGGGGTTGCTTCATTGTTTTTTCCGCGAGAAAACAACTCTCAACACTATTGTTAAACATCATAAATCACACATTGTGTAATTACATGACAAGTAAAACTGTGCTGCAAAAAATCATATGAGAAACTTACGAATTAGAAGATTGCCCTGTTAAAAAATTGTTGTAGGAGAACGTTTCGTGATTGCTCCATTGCAGAACTCCTGGGTTATCCTGAAATTGCAAAAAGTGTCTATGAAAAATAAGAAACGGAATTACCGTAATAAAAAAAAACGTAAGCAAAGTATAACGTCCTGCTGCAATTTGCAGTATGGCCGTTCTTTCAGCATTCACTGCTCAGCGATTTTAAGAAATTCAGGGTAAGACACGTGAGTAATGACTATAGCTCGTTGGCGAAGAGTCGGCCCTTTGAAGCGAGAGGTATTGGGTTCGATCCATGGCCATATAGCGGTTCAACGTAGATGTCCTTGGGCAAGAGGCTTCAAATCCACCATGTCGAAAATTTACAAAGTACCGGCTTCAGACTGCCATCAATTGCAGTCACCCAAGGAATTACACTACCTACATAGCCTTTACGATTACAAATTGAAAGAAAACAGCAGTTTCAATCAAGTTTCATGAAAGAGAAATGAAATACAGACAAAAATGCCAATAACACCACTGAACTTGCATTGAGGTTTGAATAAACGAATAAACCATGATTCTTCTTCTCCGTATTTAAAAAAAGGAAACTAAACAAATAAAGAGCATTCCAAATCACTTCATTGCAGTTTTCATCCCATGGCTCTTGTTCATATTTCCTTGCCAAGGAGCGAAAACTGAATCAAAATTCTGGCAAGGGCACTTTGATAGTCAACAAGCTTAAATCATTTTGCATAAATACTCGCTGACATCAAATTACACTAAAACAGAATTTGCGAAGACAAAAAATGAAAAAGTGTCTGAAGTTGAAAAACTGTCGTAACCCGGAGCAAACCATTGTTTAGTAAGCAAATAAAAGTTGGAGCGGCAAATAAATGAACTGCACTTCACAATACTTCTTAAATTTTGCAGAATCCCAGTTTTGATTATGCTGGCATCCATATTTATCTGTTTTCCCGCAACAATATGGTTTCTTTTTGCTTGTTTTCTGTCAGAATTTTAAATCCAATCTAATTTTAGTTTTATTTGCTTGGAAAAGAAACTCAAATAAAGAAACTGAAGTTAATTCTACTGCAAACCCGCTGCTTGAATAGCTTTTTAAGCAACTACATATATTTGGAGAAGAAAGAAAACCTGACGTTTTGAGAATTCCAAACAGGTTGCGTAAACCCAAAGATAAATTCAGAAAACCACAAAATTCCCACAATTTAACCAACTTTAGCAAAAATCGTATGAGAGAATTTTCATCAAAAATAAGCTCATCCTCTTCAGGGCCAACCAAAAAAACACAGAGTCAGATACATCGTTGACAGCTTTACCATTTTATGATGGTCACAAGCCAATCATTTACAGGTGCATTCATTTCGACTATCGATGCCATTGTTTCTTGACTTTTTGTATTTGACAGTATAAGAAATATTGCAGCATTTACTTACATAAATGCATTGTAGCATTGTTCAAAGATGTGTTACCACTCGTGTATTTCATTATTTTTCCAAAGGTGGCTCATGACTGAGTTGAAATATAAGTTTTAAAAATATGTTTTCGATAATTGTGGCTTTATTGTTAACAACAGGAACAAAAAAACGCAAATGTCAGAACGCAATTGCAACGTATTATGGCAAGCGAAAGTAATAGGACAAAATAAAGAAATGAACACAGAAACATTGTGATCAGCGGGCGAATGCACTTGCTCTTATCAAACTTCATGCTTCAGCAGGGGGTAAACAAATGATGACTGTTACTAAATAGTCGCGCTTTTATTTTTCACCAGGCAGAAAGCATGCGCTGCTGCGCATTACAAAGAAACAAGCTTTTCTCTTTTCAAGCTCGTGATGGCGGATGGAAAAAAAATTGCTTGTTAAGAGTTTAAGAAGTCCGTTACTTTCAGAAAGAAAAGAAGAGCTTTCCTGGCATATAGACTTTAATTGAGCAATTGTTTATGCCATTGACAGTACATCGAAAATTACTGCATGCCTGAAATAACCCACAAAACGAGCGTTTGTGTGAGTCACTTCATTCAAGTTTTTAACAGTATTACGTTGACTTTTGACAACAAATTTGCGCTAACTACATTTGGATTTAGCACCATCTATGGTGGGATCCTTTAAACTATGATTTAAATAATTTGCATTGATTGTAAGCTTAACTCAACATCAAAGTTGGGAATTCTTGGCAGCGATCTACATAACATAGACGGCGTCAAAACATGCACCCAGGGGAGTAATGGCACAGGAACGGCGTTCCGGTAATGTTTTTTCAATCGCAACGCGTTCCGTTGGTAATTGTTTACTGGTAAGATAGATCTAACAAACGTGCTTGAATGTCCCACTGTGAGTATGGTAACGTTTGTGATATCATAATGGTACTCTGCGAAGCATGTGTCATTCAGCCAAGAGCAGTGGCGTAGTCAGCCCAAAATTTTTAGGGGGGCCAAAATGCTTGATTTTAGGCGAGCAACAGTATTTTGTTTGGGTTACCGCCGCTCAAAGCACAAAATAACCATACATGCCGAAAATTTGGGGGTCATGGCCCTTGGGCCCCTGGTAGCTACGACTATGGCTAAGAGGGAGTCTTTTACTTCATACTTGTTAGTTTGAGACTGTTGACGGTCTCTCAGCGCATATCCATCCCCATTTCTACGTTTTCAAAACAATCTTCTTGTAAAGTTGGAAGAAGTGCTATTGGTTTACAGCCAGTAAGGTGAGAATACTTTCGGTCCTAATTGATATCCTATCGAAATTATAAGTTAGATGCAAGTTTTGGTGCTTAGATGTGGAACTTTCAGTAAATTGATGTTACCACTTAGCTCGAAAGACTGCGATTGTCTTGAAAGCTTTAAGATTGAGAGATTTTGATCGTATTATCGCGAAACGTTTTCGAAAAGATTACTTTACTTTCAATCAACGTTTATAGCGCTTTCAAACTTCGACGAATTTTGGATTGTTTGGCCGGGTTTGGTGAACTGAAGTGTTGGGCAACTTCAGTATTCTTCCACCCTTGGAATTTTGGATATAAAACTGTATCCTATAGTTTCAACAACATCAATTACATGATCTCCAACTTACTTCAGGATAAACTATGTCACTTCAGTCAAAAGTGAAGGGCGATCACTGCTGCGCATGTTCGTTATACTGCCGTCAAGTAAGGCAAAGTCTCATTTCAAAACATAAGAACGGCAGCGGAGAAACATGTCAAAACGCCAGACTTGTGGTCCGTCCTGTAAGTTTATTTCTGTAGTTGCTTTTGAGCAAAAATAAATGTTTGTAAAACACTTTTCATTTTAGTCAGCCTTCCGGTACTTTTTGCTTGCCACTATAACACTGCATGTAAACTCCTCTTTAACAACAAAGCCTTGCGGCCTGCATTTTTATCAACAAAAGGAGCTTACGTTAACAATCCAGTTGTCCACAGTAGCCTTTTTGGAATTTTTACAAACAGACCTTACTGCTTTGTTTAAAAAACAGCGTTGAACAAACTTCTCGCAGGACGTTTTTGGTAAACAAAACTGTAGCCATTTGAAAAGTTACTAAGAGCATGATTTTGCTGTGAACATTTGCATTTGTCATATTAGGAATATGTTGGTGTTAATCAGGCTACACAATGCTATCATCTTAATGCCTTGATAAAAGCGTTCCTTTTTTATTTGGAATCCTTAACAAAGTCTCTGATCATTTGATGAAAATGCAAATGTAAATCAAAAAAGTATTCTCTTTATAAGCATAATAACGATCTTTTTCTGCAAAACTACTGTATATTCTAATATTGTGGGCAACCAGAAAAAGATCATTGTAAATTAGTGCAATCGATTTCTAGTAAAAGCGGTCTTTTTGTATATTTTGAACGAACGCAAATCAAATGAATTTCTAAACCTTGCTTTACAGTAAAATTTATATAAAACTATATGTAAACTAACCGTGTCAGATAGCCCTGTCCAAACATCCACTCCAGTTTGCTTCTTTCCACAAAACTCTGAACGTCGCTTTGTTCCCCTGAGGTCGTTATGGAAACTAAGTATCCTCCTTGAGCTCTGCAAAACATTTTTAAAAAGACCGCGTTTTTCAATGTTCTGTTAAAAATTGAATTGGTGCAGTATGCCATCTGTTAGTTGCCTACCAGTCCACGAAACGCTAGCTCCCGCTTTAGAGGCTTTATCTTATAGCAAATGTCAGAAAAAACGAAGGTGAACCAGACAGTGTTGCGTAAAACTGATTTATAGCTAAGGAAAATTTACTAACTTGCATTCAACATCAGCATCGTGCCAGAGCTTTTCTGTCGTCGACATTTTGTAGCAAGAATCGCCTTTATTGTCCCAGCCGATGGGGCAGACCTCGTACGTTCCTTCAGCAGGGAAAATGTGAGGTTACTCTGAAGTTACTTACTAACACGAAAACTGCATTTTTTCTTCAGAAAGAAATAGAAGGAAACTGCCCTTTTTGCAGATGTTGAAGTTCAATGCATGATTTTCGCCACAACATTCTGAGCCAAAACATTTTTTCTGCTGTTACAGTGTGTTGAGAAGCTAAAGAAAAGGACGTTCCACAATGTATCTGCAGTATCTTCGAAACTCAGACGATTTTTCCGTGTCTGATTTGACAAGATATGGCAGATGCTGATTTTTGCCTCAATTTTGCTAAGAATAATTTATGTATTAGCTTATCAGTTGAGTAGCTCCTGCCAGATTTGCCCATATTACTGTATTATACCCTGGTCTGTCTTACCAATGTCTCGCTTGCAAATAAATGCATTAACTTTGTCGCACTGATTGTCATTCCATTGCCCTGTGTAGAAAGGCAATTCCACCCATTGTTCGATGCAGTCTTCGATGCCTGAGTTGCTTGGTTCTCCAATTTTCCAACGCCTGTGGAAAGAAATCACAACTTGGATATCCAAATATCTTGAGGAAAAAGGAAAAAAATTACAAAAAAGACTAATTGTTGGTTTCCTCCATGATTTTGATATTTCGTAATGCTTTTTATCAAAAAAATAGATTGCCAAGTTTGCACGGTCACAGTAAAAATATAAGTTTATAAAGCAAGGAAATGTGGTTTTCGAAACCGTATTGGCAACGTAACGAAGTAGCTAGTTATTTTTTCTTCCAACAGCATAAAATTTAATTGAGGACACCACTGGGTTTAACCCGGTAGGATCAACTTTTTAATGAACTTTTCAAAGACCACCAAACGTGTTTGCCTTAAAAACGTAAACGACATCGAAATTTCTACACCAACTGTGCTGTAACAGCGCACTGTGCATCATGAGCTCTTTATTCCAACGCAGAGATTTGCACAAGTACGCCTGGTGCAGAGATTCGTTTGATCAACATTCACTCATTGATGTCTACATAGTTTCAGTTGACTTGTTCCAATCAGTGTTGAACGTTCGTGTCAAAAGAGGTGCAGATCTGTCGACCGACCACCACCTGCTTGTCTGCAACTTGCTTCTTGGAGAGTAACGAACTTATAGGACTAGGAGGTCCTACTGAATAAGTGCTATGCCCTGGTGGACAAGGATATAAGAAAGACCTTTCCAGGCAGAGTATCGCCCTTGTTCCGATATAGCTCCCAAAATGCACTGCGGACGCAGAAGAAAAGTGGCAGCCCTTCAAAGCAAGTGTAGCTTCATCCACTACTCGCATATGTGGATGGAAACCACTTGGTGTGACCAATAAGAGCAAAACAATACTTGCACGCTGGAACCAATAGGCAAAAGATGTTATTCGAGCAGGGAAAGCAGCCTACAAGCTTTGGTTGCAAAAAAACAAAGCTTTCTTTTGCATTTGCGGTACGCTGAGGCGCGAAAGGCCGCAGCCCTCGTGGTAAAAAAGCCCAAAATGCAATCATAGTAAAAGTTCGGACATAAACAAAATTCCAATTAGTTTCAAGTCAACAAAGTGTTCTGAGAAACCACGCGGCGCCATCGCGGCAAAAGGTCTAATATTGCAATATTGCTAGATACATCAAAGACCAAATTGAGTGATGATGGGGACATCCTTGGAAGATGGAGAGAGTATTTCAACATCTTTTGAACCCGTTCATTCTCACAACATCGAACGCACAGGACGTAATTTCGGGATAGGAAAATGTCATCACTGCGACCGTAGTCTTCCTAGCTGTCACAATACTGATGCCTGGGAAGGCTGCAGGTTGCGATGAAATCTGACCTGAAATGCTCAAAACTTGAACAGAGAAATTCATTGGCGGACCCGTGTGCGTTAAGTGGCTTGGACCTCTGGAAGGGCACCGAAAAATTGGCAAACTGGGGTGATCATCCCCGTACACAAGAATACAAACAGGAACGAATGCAATAATCACCGAGGCATTTCTCTTCTTAGTCTCCATGGAAAAGTGCATACCAACTGCCTTGAAAAAAGATACCGGTTTTTGTCCTGNACGTAGCACTGCAGACCGTACTTTCACTCTCCAGCGAATTTTCGAGAAATCTTGGAAGTACTGTATGCCAAAGATGCCTACGCATGTTTTTGGACCTCGAGAAAAGCTTTGTGGAGTGTTTCGGGATTCCGTGTTGGCAGCCGCCTGTTACTGGCCGACAAGTCATCGCTCAGAAGTTTGCTTCCGTGCCGGAGGAGTTAAATCACAACCGTACACCAAACGCAATTCTGCGCCAGGTTTATCGCTCCGTGGTCATAAAAGGGAGCATTCAAAGCCGCAAAGTTGTCAGATTTTAAATCGTTTTTTGTTCCGATCCTCACCTGTGTTCATGAATCTTGGGTAATTGCTGCAAGAGTGCTATCTGAGGTACAAGTGCAAAAAAAGATTTTTGCGAAGAGTTCACGACGTGACACTTCTCGTCAAACTGCGCAGCCAGCTGAGGAAATCGTAAAACCTTGAATGTAGAGCCACTTCTCAGAATAGAGAGGTCTCAGGTACATTGGCTTGGCCGCGTGACCAGAATGAAACAAAAAGTATTGGTGAGGAGAGTCCTTCTTACTACATCCGCAGGAAAGCGATTCAAAGTCGAAAAATGACCAGATGGCGTGATTACATCTCCGACCTTGCTTGGTCCCATGTTGGTTTGAGCCAGCAGAACTGACAGAGGTTGCCTTAAAACCGTGAAGTATTACGAGTCCTCCTAGAGCTGCTGTCACCACGACCTTCCCAAAGAAATAGTAGATGGAAAATGAATTCATGAAATGTCAACATCTTCTATCAGCTGCTTTCTACGTTGTACAGATTCTGTAAGACAACAGTGGAGCTCAATTCGAAGCTTACTCCAGATCCATTGCACCATTTGCATGCAGTTTCAACTACAACCTCAGAAAAAATTACGATTTTGAATGATTCACTTAAAGGTGCACCTTGAGGTTAAATGACATAAGTGAAAAAATGAGGTTACACTATATCAAGATATCAAGATGTAAGGCAAAATTGTAAGAAAATGAATTTGGGCTTAAACTCAACACCTGAGGGTTGAGTTTTTTGACAAATCGTAACAACATGTAATTTTCTATCATAAATAAGCATGCAATTTAAGGTCTCAGCTTATTACAATTCATGAGATTGTAAAGTTTTTTTTAGAAGATACACAGCATTTTTATATTTGAATATCATGCATCATGTTGCAAACGAAGGTTCTAGATTAGAACGTGTTATCACAGCCTCTATATCACTCACACCACTTCCACACGATCATTGTAGCATTGCGTCTTTCGACTATCGAATGAGGGCGCTCTACGGGATGCCATGTAAAGATAGTAAGAACTACATATGGAGCATGATTGAATTGCAATGATTTATAAATGATGATGACTCATCTAACATTCAACGTAACCAAGGCAGTAATGTTTTCATGGCATTCTGCGTTTTAGGAAAGTTGATAGTGATTGCGTTTCATGGGATTAATAAGAAAAATCATCTTAATCGATAATGACTGGATTGCAGTGTGGGCGTGATGATAGTTCTGATAAACTAGTCGTGACTATAGTAATCATCTGTGAATCCTTTTGATGTTTTTTGCAAAACAAACGTAGTGCTATATGGGTATATTTTTGACGAGGATGGCAGTTTTATGACTTCAATATGTTTCAGTCCTACATAGGTATCATTCATGTTGTTTTTAGAATATCGTATTCCAACTTTTCAAATCGGGATATTTGGTATTGATCTCTCGCCCTTTTGTGTGAACAAACTTTTGAATGTTTTCATTTTTTCATTCACTAATCATTTTAAGAAATTGTACGTCGTCATATTCTGTTTGTCATTTCTTCACTATGCAAAGTATTTGGAATGAGTGAATCTGATAAAACAATTGCATTTGAACAGCATACTTCAGTCATTTTGTGCGTATACTTGTTTTTTTCAAAGCAATGCATTTATTTTATTTAAAAACAGTTACGAAATAGAAAGTAGATCTTCGGAATTCTCTAACAGAGATTTCGGCAATTATTCACCTTTTTATTTTCTTCGATATGTTTTCCTAAAGCATTAACAGCATATCGCATTAAAGCTGAGTAATGCTATCGCTAATCAAAAACCGGACATAGAGAAAATTAGTGAAAATTAATGCTTCACAGAGGCTCATGATAGTTGTAAAGGTTCTAAAGCGTCACAACTGAAATAAGTATCTGCGAAATGATGCTGGTAGTGTGAAAAGGTGGATAAAAGTAGTAATACCTCACCACAAACTTTGCTTGCGATTATTAATTCACCGATGTTATATTTTTTCAGTAATTGCCTTAGTTTTTAATTAATTGTGAATATGAGCTACAAAAATATAGCAACGATTTCCACAAATATGTTGTTAAACATTTCACGTACGTTTCAAAAAAATTACAAAAATGACACTGTCTGATAGCAAATCCTTCAGAATACAATAGGACGGGTCAAACATTATGGAAGGTATACATACGCCACAGATTGATCGTAAGGTGTTCCGTCTATCCATTTAAAAGTTCCTTCTTGACTGGAATCTGTTAAACCAATCCACCACCTGGTGTTGTCCCATTGGTCCTGATGCTGATAGTATGCCCACTCCTGCATCCAGCAAATATGACGTTAAAACAAGGTTGGTTGAATTACTTTATCGACATGGCCGATTCATTAAAAGGTACTTAGTAAAGTGGCAATTAAAAATGTTTGTAACTTCACAGTCACAGCAGACACTTTACGATATGACAAAACACACTCCGCCTCTTATGATTAAGCGTTTGTTTTAAACTTTGCTACCTTTCGTAGTTCATACAAAAGTAAAATATTACTGTAGCAGAAAATTTTATGAAAATGGTTGCAAGTTTCAGCTTTGATCCGGCATACTTAAAAAAAACATCTTACTTTAATTAGTAGTTGATAATTTGATAAATGTGTGCACTCACTCTTTCATCAACTGTGGCATAGCTTGCTAAATGTCCCTTGTTCTGTTGACACCACGACTCTGCCTCCAGCCATGTCATTTTGCCTTCTTGTCCAAGATTTTGCATGGAGAAATACCAGCATTTGTTGTTGTACAACACCCATCCTGGAGCGCAGCTTTGAGCGTTAGCTGAAGAAAGTTAATAAAAATCCGAAATAGTTTCATTGATGGACATCACTCCTCCAGAAATGCAGCGAGAAAATAGACAAGGGCATTGCTCGTACAAAATTTACAAAACAGCGTTTCCATGATATCAACTAATTAGCTAAATCTTTACTCAGAACCATTCCCACGGTGAAGGTGGTACGCTGTTGCAAAATTTTAAATACATTACCATTGCTGAAGTAAACAGCGTAACGCTCTACCATCGCACGAGCTTGGAATTTTCGGATTCGTTGCTTTGCGTTTTTGAAAAAATCACTTTTTCCACAAAACGATGCTGCGAAAATACGGCCAGTCGATGTGTACTGAAGTTGGAGTGCATTCGGTGATGTTACACGGTCAGTCACAACAGCGGTGACTCAGGCTCTTCAGGCTTAGCCGGAGTCTATGATTACGTTTCACGTTGTAGAATGGGCACTTGCTTGATTAGAAATTTTCGGCCACCACTATCTTTTCTAATTCCAGTCATCAACTCAGGCTCATTTCGTTGAGCCTGGTTGTAGTCTGCACTCCATACATTTTCGTTCGGTGTCTAGCGATTATCTCAGAGCAATGGTTCTTAACCTTTCTAATTTGGGGACCCTATTCCTAAAGATATTGGCTTGGGTGGCCTCGTCTGCGTCATGTCATTAGTTAAAGTGGTGATCGTTGTTGTCGGTGCATCTCAGGGTTAAAAGAAAGAGTTTGGCATTCCTTCTGGGGACTCCGTTTAAGAACCACTGTCGTAGATGATGTGGCCACTTGTGTCAAAAAATGTCAATCGATGAAGGCATTCTCTCGACAGGGTTCATCCACGCTTAACACGGGCTCTAAGACAGCCCGTGTTGTCCTCTTTAATTCAATAATTTTTAACGACACAGGTAATTCAATACAAATTCAATGTTTTTTTTCAGAGCAATGAGTTTCTGAGCTTAGGGTGTGAATGCCAATCTTTGAAAGGTTTCTGTTTTACGTTATTTTCAAAGGAACGAAGAATTTCCTTTGATTAGGGCTAATAATAATGAGTCTGCAGAGAGAGCTGCAATACCGTCATTCCAAAGATTTGTCGTTGTTTTGAAGGTCTGTGTCTTAGAAAAAATTTTTGTCCTTATTTCTAAGAAATGTCCTTATTTTGACTTGCATCCTTATTTTTGTCTTACTTTAGGTTCAAGGTCGCNATATCGGGTTTCACTTAAAAATGTGGGGAATTGTTACAGATTAATTAATTTGCCTGAAAGGACAGTCAAGTCCATCCTCCAAGTGAAAGTAAAATTATAAAAGATTTGCAGTGAGATCTACCAGGTAGTCTCTATGGAAAAAGCATTACTGAAGCAGACCACTTCTAGTACAAAATATGATGAATGACCGAATACATTTCATTCAGAAATTTATATTCCTTTATTATCTATATTGCTTCCCGGTTGTCCTTATTTTTGAGTTAAGATAGACGGCAGCACTGCTGGTAGGTGTACATGAGGAAATGGAAATACTATTACGCCGTGACGTACAGCGCGTCATAAAGGATGTTTCCCGATCAGTACTCGTAAAAACCCAAGTTTGACCTTGAAGATGCTTTTTCGCTGGTTGATAGAAGACGCAAGAGACGTGTTTTGGGCTTTGCTGCTTTTCTTATTCTTTTAGAATTAACCCAGATGCCTACGTCGTCAAGTTCAGCATGCTACTTTTCTATGTTGCGTTATGAAAGTGATATATTAAGCGTTTTTTGTTTTGATTACCTGTAGTAATCTTTATGTCAAGATTTTTTAAATTTAATGTAGTTTTTATGACGAAATGAAATAAGTTTGCAACAGCATTAGTGAGTGTTTCATAACTGAGTGATAACCACAATAAAGGCCTCATCAATTGAAGTAAAAGACCGTCATGCATATCGAGGTTTATTCAAATAAATCTCATAGCGTAATATGCGCCATAAAGTATTTTCTCGATTTCATATGCGACATATTCAAAGCAAACACAGTTCAAAAATTTATAAACACTTTTAAAGACGAAGTTCAACAATGCCTGAATGATAAAAGCAAAGCAAATAAATGAGTTTTATCTTCTCAAAAGCAAGATTTGTTGACATCCGGTTGCGACAAGAAACAAGAAAAGCAATTAAACACCGTGTACTACGATTGAAAAAAATATACTATTTTCATGGTAAAACTTAAGCACCTTGTCAAGTTTACTTTTGAAGAAGCCCCTGAACTTGTGTGCGTGAACCCCTTATCTATGTTAAGTAAAACGCGTGAGTGATGCAACTAAAATTGATAATTTTCGTAATTTTGAAAACAACATTAAATACCAAAGTTTAGTTTAAAATTGTGAAAATAGAAATAACCATGTCGTCCCTTGCACAACTTTAAACACTGAACTCTACAGCAGTCACTTCCCAGTTGCAAGCAGTCAAAACCAACCTGATGTAAGCACTGTCACACAGAGCGCCAGTACAAAGAGAGACGCCGGCGGCAAATGCATTTCTCGTTAAAGAAACAAGACGATTCCTTTGAATAAAAAGCTGTTTTAAGCAAAGAAACCACTGGAATTCCCTGAGTGGAAAAACATTTTTTTAATTTTTCCTTGAACTGACAGGTTTTAAAAGTTAAACGTAAGTGCGCACTTAAATAAAAGCTGGCAAAGAGTGGCCCGGAAAAAGGGTTGGCATTCTCAAATGCTTCGGTGCAATTATTGCATCAAGAATAAAACAACCAAGGTAGTGTCTGAACATCTTTTACTTGATGACAATTTTTTTTTGGATAACTGCTAAAACTCACGCTTTCTCTTCTACAGTCTACAGTCTCTTATTTTCTGGTTTTAAAAACGCTGGAAGCCATTTAAAACAAGCAGTGAAAAACCTGAAAAGACAACCCCTGAAGAGCTTGCCTTTTGACTTTTAAAGTTACGCTTGAAAAGTGTGAAACTTGTAATAGCTCGCAGCATTTTTGTAAACTCTCATCTTGTGAGACTATCAAGGAGAACATGACTTGCTACGTTCACATCTGCTATAAAATTTAGCTGAACTTTCTCGTACATTTTCTCGTACAACCATTGGGAGGTGTAGATGAGGTTGCGCAAAACTAGCTACTTGAAATTGAAAGTTGAGCATACCAGTAACGGGATAGCATCATTAACAAGAGTAATAAATGCAAACAAAAATTGAGATAAAGTAACCAGTCGGAGCGCAGCACGAACAAGTTAAGCAATGTGCATGGCGCAAACACCAGTGGCAATTAATCATCGCCAATGCGGCTCACAGCTACCAATACAAATACAGACTCACAGTGGTTTGAAGTTCTATTTCCCTAAATTTTAACCGGAGCGCATTAAAAAAACTGATATTGCATATCGTATAAAGCGATATCTGATGGAATTTATCTTCTAATTTGGTTTAAACTGCATTTGCATTTCTTTTTAAATGATCAACGTATTCCCGCGGTAGTTGTTGATTACGCGCGAACACTTTGCAACGTTTTTGAGCAAGAACCATTGGAATTAAATCAGTCGTAAAGTAAGTCTTTGCATCACGCTGCTCACAAAATCACAACAATTTATGAACGGCAATTGAACTGAATTTAGGCGAAAATCGAGCAAGGATTGAAGTTTTCGCGTCGTTCCTGCTAAGGCATTCTAGCTCGAAATGCTACCGGGTCCATTCATTAATGTTTAGCCCGAGCGCCATCCACCAACGGCTTCTTGAAAACGTGGTTTTGACCTACAACAGATCGTTTGCTCAAACAAGACCCTTAGTTCAATTGCAAAGAATACCCATGCTTACAACGATGATATAGGACAGGCGCAGGCCAGCTGCTTCAAACCACATGCGGAAACATTAAAGAAGATTCGTTGAAAGCAAATAAATTTCCAACAATGCCAACATAACTTAATGGTCGCCTAAGCCCTTATCTTCCAAGTGCTGTGAAACGTCACATGGTGAAAATTCACATTATCACTGAAGTAAAGAGACGTGCAGCAAAAAGCGTTGTATTGATATGCAGTGAGACAGGGCATGGTAATCGTGTATAAACAAAGGCTTCTGAATGTTCTTTAAGTGCATCTTATTCATCAAACGCTGGTCCGATGTAGCCCGCACGGCCTTATTTTTCTTAAGTAACTACTACATTTCCATTCGGAAATCGCTCGCTGTCAGCTTTTAAATCAGGGTTCCCAACCTGTGGTACGCGTACCACTAGTGGTAGGTGAAGGTCTTCCAGGTGGTACGCGAGTAACTTCCATATTTCACAAAAACCTGGATTCGCAGCTTTCTAGTATACGTATCGGGCATCGTTTCTAAATAAATAAACTGTCCGGTAACCTGAAATTCATACTGTATCATAACATTATGGCTTTCGATGCGCTGTAAGCAAATTTACGCCACGCATCGACCAACTGGTTGAACATAAACAAAAACAAAAATGTCATCAAATTTAGTTGTGGTCTTTTATTTTTATTTTAATGTATATTATGCTCCTGAATAAACCAAGATTCGATCAAATTAGCTGTTCTGGAAGAAGTGGTACGAGTTGACAATACGGGGAGCCCAAGTGGTACGAGATGGTAAAAAGGTTGGGAACCCCTGCATGGAAGCTGGAAGCTCATGCGAGTGTATAAATAAAATAATATTCCGACGTTATAATTTACCATTCCTCCCGACAACACAAGACTGACAGTGGCAAGGTGTAATTCAATAACTAAGATTTATGAAAGTGTGTGCTTCGTTTCGGCTTATTTCATTCATAGTATGAAAGTTCCGTCATTAATTCATGAAAATAGAAATCAACGGCGAGATGACCTAGATCAAGGTAGGATGATTTTTTTTGTTTTGTTTACCAAAATTAAATTTCGCTCGATTAAATGACGGGGTGTGTTCTGCACATTTTCTTAATTTATCGCTGCTGTTCCTCTCCAGAGTTTGTGAGGTATAAAGCCATATTCGTTGTTAATACAGTAGATTTTCCTTTATCAAACTACCGCAGTAGCAATGAAACATGCAAAGTAAAACTGGTATACAGGGCTTTGTAACGCTTTCGTGATACTTGGTATTTAAATTCAAGGTGTAGATTGTCGAAGGTCATAAAAAATAATTTAAATCGCGCAGAAAAGAAGCGATGTAAACTGACATTTTTTTATTTTTTAGAGATTTTTTGATTGTACTTGAAGCTTTTGGATTTTTGGCTTATATACGATTGTGTTGTTTTGAGATCTTAAATCTCTTGTAACAATAATATATGACGTACTAGCTGCTTGAAGTCTAACTGCACTTCTGAAAGCGATTATATTTTTACTTTTAGAGATTCTACCATACTGCTATTAATTAGGCACAAGTAAAGTTTAGGTTCTTTTCCATCCTGGTATATATGCCTATGACGTAAATTTGAATTTGAATCATGATGAGCTTGAATCTATATGACACCGAAAGACTGAGCCTAAGAATCAACAGTGAAAACCACCGTAGTTTAAAAACACTACTATGTAGTCAAAAACATTTTTTCCAGGGGGGGCCAACAGCGGTGGTGGAAGAAACTCCTAATCTTTTGCTGGCACGCCACCATCGCACTAATTAATCAGTGTGTTGGGTATATGGGAGTGAAATAAAGCATTACAATGCAAAACGTTTTCACCACAACAGAAAAAAAGTTTCCCAGATTTACCGAATATTTTACATTCGCGTGAAAGATTTATGGTAAAATTCCCATTTTTTAAAGAAATTAAAAATCACATTTTTCACAATAGCTCATTACTTTCAGTCCTAGCTCTTAGTTTGGTTGAATTTAGTCCGTCGTAACCATCCACTGTCTAAGTTGCTATGCACGCGCAACGAGTTACAAAACTATTATACTTTTATCGAGAAACCCAGCGAAATGGACATTTTTAGTGTGTGGCAACTTGCAGCCGTTTAATAAACAAGGTTGGTGATAAATTGTACTGTATGAAATTTTTATAAAATCTTATACAAACTGCGCTTGTACGTGAAGCTTCGTTGAACTCTCAGTTGGCATTTAAAATCGAAACAAATATGACGCTTAAAGCCACAAATCCGAATCCAAACCATAACACACTGGAGTGCTTATAGCTTCTGGTAGATTCTCACTGACTTCATAATAGCTTGAAAATTTGACCTGCTCGCTTGACTAGAAAAGTCTGCAATGCTGCATTTAGCAGCATGATTATCCTTCGCTGATTCTGGGCCTTGCACTGAGATGAGCAGCTCTTTTCCAGAGTAGATGCAGCACTTCAAACTTGACAAGCAATCTCAGAAATTAAAGCACCGTGTAGTTCATTACAAAACGGCTTCCTAATAAGTGAAAACATTTCCAGGTAGGTCTGTTTTCACAAGAATCTTGCCGTCAGGCCATCATAGGAAACTCGAACAATATTTACCGCGTAGACACGAAAAAACTGAAGTTCACAGCGTGTTGGTTTCATGAAAAGCTTTGCGCGCGCAGAAGATTCGCAACAACTTCTTCTATACATGCCAATTATTTTGAAGGATCGTTGCAAGCGCAGTCCATCATTCGCTGATTCATTGAGATTTGCCCAGAAAAGTGTACTTTGAAAAATGCCTATTCGCACGCTGCTTTTCCAGATGTCATGATTCAGGGATGACGTCTTCTTCTTCCACTTGCAACCGCCCATGCTATCAAATCTACAGTATGTTACTAAGGACAGGTAGATAGTACAGGGTGCTTGACGGGTTTCCCGCAAATACACTCTTCGTTTGCTTAAACCAAACGCTGTTTTTATTTGACGATTGCTGACCATGATTGTGAAAACCTTCTCTGGACTTATTTTTTGCCCTTGCTCGTCTTTACTCGATTGCCACGACTCCAAGTTGTAGCAACCGTCTCATGATTTGCATCTGAGAGATTTCAAAATCCATTACCGCCAAAAACCGAGCTCTTGGTAGCTTTCGGTCAGGCGCGTAGCCAGAAATTTTGATGGGGGGCAAACAGAACCCGAATCTCAATATTAGAATATGTAATGCCCCTTGTTTTTAAAGCATCATCCATGATATGTGCATTTGTCTGGCAGTTTTTCCTGAACAGTTGTGTTCAGATTTAACGCGGCAACTAAAAATACTACTTTAATTGAATTGAAAAGTATTTTTTAGTGAAGTTCCATGCTTCCAGTGGTGGACTTAGGGTAAGGGGCCCCGAAGTAAGATTGAAGAGGGGTCCTCTGATGGAGTCATTACATCCAGCTGACCGTGACAAGACCTTTTGACCAAGCCTAGGAAAGGGATATGCGGGCCACGGTGTTATGCATTTATCTATGCCTTATTAGGGGTCATGGTTAGGGGATGGGTTAGAGCTATAGTTTTATTGTCAAAGTTCCAAATGATGGTAAGGTTTTGTGTTGCTTTTCCCAGAAATTTTCGTGGGAAATCTTTGGTGAGTTCTGTGTAGTGTTTGTAAAAACTTACCAGTGTTCCTTGACTAAAAAATGCCGTATTAAATGAAGTATATCAGATTGCAACTTATAATAAACTTTATTAAAAAGGCAAACTGAGTTTGATACAGATTAATGGAGTACAAAACAGGTCTATGTTTGAACACAACAAAACTCTTGGGAATTCATATGCACTACATATGCTTTTAAAGCAGTGGCCCCTTTTTCACTGTCATCCACACTATATTATGGGAAGCTTCATTCTCTGACAGTGAAAAAATTATCATTTGGTATAAACTTTTGCTCTTAATAGGGTTTTTTCAGAACTTTTTGGAACAAATTTTAACCCAAAGTTTTTTTAAAAGGTATTGAAGTTGGTTTGAAGCTTTTTCTTATTTACACATTAGAGATACCGGAGGAGGCCCAGTGAAATCAGAGCACATACACATTACAGTGGTTGTTGGCTCTCCACTGGATTTGAAAATTTGACATTTTCCTATTAAATGTTTAGCAGAAAAGGATTCTTTTCTTAGTTTCGAGTGGGTAAAATGGTATTTCACCATTTTTGGCCGTCCACCTGGAAAAATCCACTATTGGCCCCCCTGGAAAAAATTCTTCCAACGCCCATGCCCACCAGTCCAGGTTATGAAAAGAGGTTGACTCTGCTCAACAGACGTGGAAGCAGTTGGGCCGATTTCCCTAAATTAACAATCACTATCTCCAAACGCAAGCACCAGTCTCCCCGATAGCGTCATTTTCCAATTCCTTGCACGAAGCCCATCCAAACAAAACTAAAGACAACCCCGATGCTGTTGATGGATCTGCTTCTATCCGGGCCAGAAAACACAGGCGCGAATTAGCCTATAAGTTAACCAATTGAAACAACGAATCTCCGCCAACACCACAGGTACCAGTAAAAATGAAAAACTACACCATAAGATTGCTTTTCTGCTCAAATTTATGGGATGTGGACGGAGTGGTTTAACCAGGCAATGAGCAAAGCATTTGGCTGTCGGTTGCAGATATCTCTAACCATGCCAAATTGTCTCTTCGTAGCCGGCGTGAGATGTCTACGGGTTTGCAACTGCAACAAAAGGATCAAAATCACATGGCCATCAGTCCCTGTTGCCAAGCTCGTAACCAGGTGGCGACGAAAGACACTGTCGTCACCCAAGTTTTGGACAGCAAGCATTAAACTGTTGATTGAAAATTGTTTTATTCATTCCACCAAGCTGTAGATAGCTGTTGTAAAAACTATCGTTCATTCTACCAAGCTGTAGATAGCAGGTATTTTGCCAAAGTTCCTGCGTTAAAGACTTGAGTACCATGGTTTGTTGAGGCGCGTCGTGCTACCACGTAGTGATTCAATGCTATTACGCTGCGTTGTCCCCTTTGACTGAGTGAGGTGTTGCACAATTGCATTGTTAGGTCATAATTCCTTGAGCTAACGGGCACACCCAATGCATTTTTGCCAGATAACGGCAAGTTGTTTGCACTTGTACATCTATACCTTTTCACATGCTGCATGTGGTTCAATCAGGTGCATTAGTTCCGTCAATAAACTCATCCACTTACCTTTGTATTGCAAAACGTCGATGCAGACATGCTGCGGACTCTCGGACTGCACTGACAACAGCCTGAAACTGGTTTTTCGCTTTGGAGCAGTGATTCTCAAAGTTTTTTTGATATTCCCCTAACAAATTCAAACACTGTCAATTCTACCCCAACATAAATCACAAAAAAGATTATTGAAAAATTTTACACTACCTATTATGAAGAAACAATACACCATTATGAACCAACAGACTCTTCCAACGTCAGTCACTGCAGTTAAAGCAGCTTGTCCTTGCGTACTGCAGACTTTCCCATCTACTGCAAACGAGGGTTGCCAGACGTCCGGAATTTCCCTGACATGTCAGGAATTCCGGTGTCAGATTGGCTTCCGGAAATTATTTAAAAATTGTCTAATGGCCGGAATTTTGACAGCTGGTAAACTACGTTTAGTGTGAAACAATGTGCATGTGCTGTGAAGATCAGAACTTAAACTTTGTGGTGGATTGTTAGTTGTAAGAACAAACTGAAAAAGCCGTGTATTGCGCTTGTTTGTTGTCGCGAAAAGTAACCACTGAGCCTTCCCAAACTTTGTACTTCATCAGTAGGCAAACCCATGCACTCTTATTAGAACAAACTGCTTCCAAACCATTTTGATGACTATTTTATTCCAATCAACTCAATTCATTCTTACTCCACAGACTATCAACCTCTAACAACCTGTTTTTACCTACAGTTAGTTCTTCCTCAGGAAAATGTTCACTTACATTTATTGGCCCAAAAGTGTGGCCTTCAATACCAGACAAGACTGCATTAAGTCTTCTGCTCCCTTCAAATGGAAACTTAAGAAACACCTTGTACATGAAAAAAAGATACATAATCATGAACCTTGGCAACAATTCACTTTTCCAGAACAAAAGCTGTGAGATAAAGTAATTTGTAAGTTTGTTTGTTTTTTATGTATGCAGTATTTACTTTTTTCTCCTTTGTTCTTTCCTGTTCAGTGTTCACACCTTTTTTTCTATTTTGCTTTGTTCTTCTTTTGAACCTCATCAATTATTTTTAAGTTTTTTTACTTTTTTTATTTTTACAGTTTTTAAAACATTTTTAACCACACCAAATTTCCTTACTTAAATTTGATCTGCTCTTTTGTGTACATAGGCAGGTTTTTTTTAAGGTTTCGCTTTGGTGACCGCAAGGAAATTTTAAGAGACCGCAAATATTTCAAATTATGACGTAACAGAGTCTAGCATGGCCT